>ENA-OQAA01000150-OQAA01000150.1-human-gut-metagenome-genome-assembly--contig:-NODE-150-length-51480-cov-2.489981_pt1 | contig 51480 bp, 71 predicted proteins | sample MGYA00242489_ERZ504515 | MGnify/ENA primary metagenome ERZ504515 (study PRJEB26092, sample SAMD00036237) | human gut metagenome | host: Homo sapiens | study: EMG produced TPA metagenomics assembly of... | reverse complement strand
CGTCACAGTACAGAGAGATATGGGGAGCGGAGGAACCCGCGCCTTATCTGAAAAGCGTTGACTGTGGTTTTGATTCGGAAGAACCGTGGAGCCAGTGGGAGACAGAGATCCTTTGGGAAACGCTGGAAAGGCGCGCACAGGAAATCCAGGGAGCTTCAGGAAAGCTTCTCGGTGTTTCTGTTTCCAGAATAAATCAGAGCGGCGCTGTAACCGGGCTTCAGGTAAATACAGAAAACGGAGATTTTCTGGTTGAGACCGAGTATGATATCCGTCAGTTTCTGTCCCCAAAGGGAAGTATGATCACAGAAAAGGACGGGACTCAGGTGCAGGGAAGCGAGCTTCTCCCAAGCGCCTATTTTGATATCAGCGCAAAGCCGGGAAATTCTGTGGTTCTCATAGGCGGCGGCTATGGTCACGGGGTGGGAATGAGTCAGACAGGAGCGGACAGAATGGCGGAACAGGGATATACCTGTCAGGAGATTCTTGAGTATTTTTTTAAAGATATTGAAATTTTGCAGATTGGGGGCTAGAAACGCCTCCGCTCATGTGCTTGTCACAGGAATATTTTTCATGGTATCATAATAAAAGACGTATCTGACTTCAGACACTGGACAGAAAATAAACCGTCGTAAGCTGGATAACGGGAGAAGTAATTATGGAAAAGAAGAATGATAAGGGAGCTCTTCATCTGGCTCTGGGCTTTATGGAGAGAATGAGAAAAGATCATGTCAGCGCATATGCGGCTCAGGCAGCGTACTTCTGATCATGTCTTTTATCCCTTTTGTTTTGTTCCTGACCGCGATCGTGCAGTATACACCTCTGACCTACCGGGAAGTACGTCAGGCAATTATGAGTGTTGTACCGGAAAATCTGCAGGGATTTGTTTTAAATATTGTGGCAGAGGTTTTTTCAAAAAGCGCGGCCGTGCTGCCTCTGTCTGCTCTGGTGGCCCTCTGGTCCTCGGGAAAGGGCATGCAGGCTCTGATCAATGGCCTGAACACCATTTACCATGTAAAAGAAACACGAAACTGGCTGGTAAACAGAATCTACTCCATGTTCTATATGTTTCTGTTTGTACTTGCCCTGATCGCCAGTCTTTTGCTTCTGGTTATGGGAAACAGGATCCATGTTCTGATTTCCGGATATGTTCCGTTTCTGGGAAATGTGATCGGCAGGATTCTGGGGGCAAAAACCTTTCTGGTCTTTGTGATGCTGTTTTTTGTTTTTCTGGTGCTGTACCGGTATCTGCCAAACAGAAGGGCATCCCTGAAAAGCCAGGTTCCGGGAGCTTTTCTGACAGCTGTGGCATGGTCTGTGTTTTCGTATCTGTTTTCTCTGTATTTTACATTTTTTCCGGATTTCAGTATCATGTACGGAAGCCTTTCCACTTTGATCCTGGTTATGGTATGGCTGTATTTCTGTATGAACCTTCTTTTGTACGGAGCAGAGATCAACGCATACTTTGAAAGTCAGTTCCGCCAGGCAAAGCTGTCTTTCTGGCAGCTGATCGCAAGAAAACGCAGGGAATGGAAGCTGGAGCGGAAAAAAGAAATAGACAGGAACTAAAAAAATAACGGAAAAATCTTGACAGGAAAAATTTTCTGTGGCATAGTAAACAAAGATATAAAAGCGTTGAAGGCGTTATAGGGAGTTGTTTTCTTTCAGAGAGAAGAAGTCACCGGCTGCAAGCTTCTTTAAGTTCAGACAGTTCCTCAGTTTCCCGCCGGAGCTGCATTTCTGAACCCCGAAGGCAGTAGGTAATGACGTAGCTGCGCGTTAAGCAGATACTTTGAGCGCCTGTATGTACATGCAGGAAACAGGGTGGTACCGCGGATATTCCGTCCCTCTTTTGAGGGGCGGTTTTTTGTATATGGAGAAATTACTTCCGTAATATTCTCATATACAAAATAAAGTTCCGGACAGCGGGCACAGTTTACGCATGCCTGCATGCAGGAGACTGTGCACATTGGACGGGCTGACAGGAATGAGCAGGCAGGACAAAAGCCCGGATTGCGAATTGCTGACGATTACGGGAGTGCATAAGCGCAGAGTAATCGACTTTATTAATGATACTGCAGATTTATCCGGCAGGTGCAAATATGAAATGAAATAAGAAAAAAGGAGAATACAACCATGGATATGAAGGAAAAACTTCAGGAACTGGCAGAAGCAGCCAGAAAACGTATTGAAGAAGCTGAAGGTCCTGACAAACTCAATGAAGTAAAGGTGGCTTACCTTGGTAAAAAAGGTGAGCTGACAGCTATTTTAAAGAGTATGAAGGATGTTGCTCCGGAAGACCGTCCGAAAGTAGGACAGCTGGTAAATGAGACAAGAGCAAAAATCGAGGAGCTTCTGGAAGCTTCCAGAAAGAAACTGGAGGAAGCTGCCCGTGAAGCAAAAATGAAAGCAGAGGTTATTGACGTAACCCTTCCTGCGAAGAAGTCAATGATCGGACACCGTCATCCAAATACCATTGCCCTGGAGGAAGTGGAAAGAATCTTTATCGGAATGGGCTATGAGGTAGTGGAAGGTCCTGAGGTAGAGTATACAGACTATAATTTTACCAAGCTGAATATTCCGGAGGACCATCCGGCAAGAGATGAGCAGGATACATTTTTTATTAACAGCTCCATTCTGCTTCGTTCTCAGACATCTCCGGTACAGGCCCGTACCATGGAGAAAGGCAAGCTGCCGATCCGTATGATCGCTCCTGGACGAGTGTTCCGTTCTGATGAGGTAGACGCTACCCATTCTCCGTCCTTCCATCAGATCGAGGGCCTTGTAATTGATAAAAATATTACTTTTGCAGATCTGAAGGGAACTCTTCAGGAGTTTGCAAGAGAACTGTTCGGACCGGAAACAAAAACAAAATTCCGTCCTCATCATTTCCCGTTTACAGAGCCAAGCGCAGAGGTGGACGTATCCTGCTTTAAATGCGGCGGAAAAGGCTGCCGTTTCTGTAAAGGCTCCGGATGGATCGAGATTCTGGGCTGCGGAACCGTTCATCCAAACGTTCTTCGTATGTGCGGCATTGATCCGGAGGAGTATACAGGCTTTGCTTTCGGTGTGGGTCTTGAGAGAATCGCGCTTCTGAAATATGAGATCGACGATATGAGACTCCTTTACGAAAACGATATCCGCTTCCTGAAACAATTCTAGTAAAGATAAATATACGGAAGGATATTTATCTTTGCGGCTTCCTCGATCCTGTATCGAGGAATTTTATTGATCTTCCGACACAACAGAAAGGAAGCACGAGCAAAGCGATATTTACTTTCTGTGTCGGTTAAACGACGGAATCAAAAGGATCACGAAGTGATACGTCGGCATGAAATGCCGGATTCCGGAGTAAAAACGTTCTGGAAAAGACAGAGTAAAGAGATACAACCGAAAGGAAGCAGGAGCGAAGCGAGTATTTGCTTTTACGAATTTTATCTATAAACAACAAGAAAGGTGGATATAAACATGAATACATCAATGTCCTGGATTAAAATGTATGTGCCGGATCTGGATGTGACAGCTCAGGAATATACAGATGCCATGACCTTGTCAGGAACAAAGGTTGAGGGCTTTGAAAAGCTGGATGCAGATCTGGAAAAAATTGTAATCGGACAGATTGAAAAAATAGAAAGACACCCGGACGCAGATAAGCTTATTATCTGTCAGGTGAATGTGGGAACAGAAACAGTACAGATCGTAACCGGAGCTCCAAATGTAAAAGAAGGAGACAAGGTTCCGGTAGTTCTGGACGGCGGCCGTGTGGCAGGAGCCATGACGGCAAAAAAACTCCAGGCGGCGTAAAGATCAAAAAAGGCAAGCTCCGCGGGTAGAGTCTTTTGGCATGATGTGCTCTATTGAGGAGCTGGGAAGCACAAGAGAAATGTATCCGGAAGCTCCGGAATACGGAATCTATATTTTTCCGGAGGATGCCCCGGTAGGCGAAAGCGCCATCAAAGAGCTTGGACTTGACGATGTTGTTTTTGAATACGAGATCACATCCAACCGTGTAGACTGCTATGGCGTTCTGGGTATTGCCAGAGAGGCAGCAGCGACCTTTAACAAAAAATTCTGTCCTCCTGTTGTAAAAGCTACAGGAAATAATGAGGACGTTTCTGATTACATTAAGGTGACAGTAGAGGATCCGTCTCTTTGTCCCCGCTATACCGCAAGGGTAGTAAAAAATGTAAAAATCGGTCCTTCTCCGAAATGGATGCAGAGATGCCTGGCTGCCAATGGAATCCGCCCGATCAATAACCTGGTTGATATTACAAATTATGTAATGGAAGAATACGGACAGCCCATGCACGCATATGATCTGGATCTGATCGAAGGAAATGAGATCATTGTCCGCAGAGCAGAAAACGGAGAAAAGTTTGTAACCCTGGACGGACAGGAACGTATCATGGATGAAAACGTCCTGATGATTTGCGACGGCAAAAAGCCGGTAGGCATTGCGGGAATCATGGGCGGCGAAAACTCCATGATCACAGATCAGGTAAAAACAGTGCTTTTTGAAGCAGCATGCTTTGACGGTACAAACATCCGTCTGTCCTCCAAGAGAATCGGCCTTCGTACAGACGCATCCGGCAAGTTTGAAAAAGGACTTGATCCAATAATGCCCAGGCAGCCATTGACCGTGCGTGTCAGCTGATGGAAGAGCTTGGAGCAGGTGAGGTTGTGGGCGGCATGGCAGACGTGTGCAGTGAAACAAGAGAACCGTCCAGAGTGCCTTTTGAGCCGGAAAAGATCAATGGGCTTCTTGGTACAGACCTTACAAAAGAAGAAATGCTGGAATACCTTGGCAGAGTGGAGCTGACTCTTGATCCGGAAACAAATGAGATCGTGGCTCCTACCTTCCGTCAGGATATTCACTGTATGGCAGATGTGGCAGAGGAAGTGGCAAGATTCTTCGGCTATGATAAGATTCCAACCACTCTTCCTACAGGGGAAGCTACCACAGGCCGTCTTCCTTTTAAGCTGAGAATTGAGCAGATTGCAAGGGACATTGCAGAATACTGCGGATTCTCTGAAGCAATGAGCTACTCCTTTGAAAGTCCTAAGGTGTTTGACAGGCTGCGTATCTCTGAGGACAGTGAGCTGAGAAAGGTAATTACCATCAGCAACCCTCTTGGGGAAGACTACAGCATCATGCGTACTACAACTCTGCATGGAATGCTTTCTTCTCTCGGAACAAATTATAACAGAAGAAATAAAGATGTACGTCTTTATGAGATCGGAAAGGTTTATCTTCCGAAATCTCTGCCTCTTACAGAGCTTCCTGACGAGAGAGTTCATTTTACTCTTGGTATGTACGGAGCAGGCGATTTCTTTGATATGAAAGGTGTCTGCGAAGAGTTCTTTGAAAAGGCAGGCATGAAGAAAAAAGTTTCTTATACACCGGACAGCAATAAACCGTACCTCCATCCGGGAAGACAGGCAAATATCATTTATGAAGGAAAGACCGTAGGTTATCTTGGAGAGGTTCATCCGATCGTTGCAGATAATTACAATATCGGAGAAAAAGCCTATGTTGCAGTGATCGATATTATGGATATTCTGGAATTTGCCGGATTTTCTCATAAATTCACAGGAATTGCAAAATATCCGGCAGTTACCCGTGATTTAAGTATGGTTGTACCAAAGAATGTTCTCGCAGGCCAGATTGAAGCGGTTCTGGACCAGAGAGGCGGAAAGATCCTGGAATCCTATGAGCTTTTTGATATTTATGAGGGAGCCCAGATCAAGGAAGGCTATAAGTCTATGGCGTATTCTGTTGTATTCCGCGACCATGATAAAACTCTGGAAGAGGCTGAGATCACAGCAGCTATGAAAAAATCCTTAATGGTCTTACAGACCTTGGAATCGAGCTGAGAAGCTGATGAAGCTTTATATTCTGAGACATGGAAAAACAGAATGGAACCGTTTAGGCAAGGTTCAGGGATGTGTGGATATCCCTCTTGCAGAAGAGGGGATTTCTCTTGCCGCCAAAGTAGGCAGGGCATTGAAGGAGGTTCCATTTGATCTCTGCTTTACCAGTCCTCTTACAAGAACAAGACAGACTGCAGAGCTCGTTCTCGGGGAACGGGCAAAGCAGATTCCGGTTATTGTGGATCCGAGAATCCAGGAGATTAATTTTGGCGTTCTGGAGGGTTCCAGGTTTAAGGATGAAAACGGAACTATCCTCAGTGAGGAAATGAAGATCTTTTTTACAGATCCGAAGAATTTTATCCGTCCGGAAAAGGGGGAAAATATTTCAGATATTCTGAAAAGAACAGAGGAGTTCTGGAAGGAGATCACAACAGCTCCTAAGCTGCAGGACAAAACGATCCTGATCTCTTCTCATGGCTGTGCCGTACGGGCGCTGCTTCAGAACATCTACCATGATCCGGAAGATTTCTGGCATGGCTGCGTTCCGCCTAACTGCAGCATTAATGTTGTGGAAGTAAAAGACGGACAGGAAATCCTTATAGAAGAAGATAAATTATATGCATAAAAGCCCGGGCTGCCGTGAATGATTTCGCGGCAGCCTGTTTTTGGTCGTGGCAGAAAACAGGAGATAATCCGTTACTGTGAAGGTCGTGAACAGTAATGATAATCCGGAGTTTGCCATAGTTAGCTGAATATTACAGCTTGTACTGGCGCATATGATATGATATTATGGAAAAAAAGGGTAAATTGTGCGTTTATTTGCCCGCTGTACAAGGCGGATCCTAAGATAATAACCAATGAGGAGGCTTACTATGAAGAAAAAAATTGTAAATGTTGTTTTGTTTCTTGCGGTACTGGCAGCCGCGGTAGCCATGACCCTGTATGTGGGGCAGGGCGCGGTCAGCGTTATGGTTTATAATTTTATCTTTCTTGGCGTTATGGTGGCAATTTATGTTGTGGGAATGTTCGGAGGCATGTTCCGGATGAACCATCTTACTCAATCGCTTGAGAATGCAGCCGCAGAGCTTGGAAATCTTTTCCGCAAACCGGGAAGGATCGGAACAGATCAGGTAGAAACACTGAATGGTATTTTTCATCATCCGTATCTTGACGGAACAATGAATTCCTTTACAGACGGTGTTCTGAAAAGTGAAGAGGGCATTGATGATATTGAAGAATATCTCAATGAAGAGGAACTGGATAATCACATACATAAACGACTTCTGGAAATGGTGCCGGATATTTTACAAGCTTGGTATACTGGGAACCTTTGTGGGACTGGTGTGGGGACTTAAAAATTTTGAGCCTTCCAATTATGAGGCTATGACAACTTCGGTGGCCTCTCTTGTAGACGGCATCAAGGTTGCCTTTCTTACGTCTATTTATGGTATTTCTCTGTCCATTGTCTATACCTATGGAATGAAGATTGAGTACTCTTCCATGGCAGAGGCCCTGCAGGCATTTCTGGCAAAGTTTCACAGTCATGTAATGCCTTCCGCAGAAAATGAGTCAAGAAATCTTCTGATCTCCAGCCAGAAGATCCAGACAGCAGCCATGAACCAGATGGCAGAACAGTTTTCCGTACAGATGGCGGACAGCTTTGAGAAAGTGATCACTCCTACATTCAAAAAAATGAATGATTCTCTGGATACTCTGGTATCTTCTGTTACCCGGTGCCAGGAAGATGCGATACGGGAGATCCTGAATGTATTTTTAAAGGAAATGAACGATTCTTTCGGAGTACAGTTTTCGGAGTTTGGAAAAACATTGTCCCAGCTGAAAGAGGCTCAGGCAGACAATGTGAACTACACTACGAATCTTTACCAGGCAATGAGCAGACAGCTCAGCGATTCCTATGCGCAGCATGAGCAGATCATGAAAAAGATCATGGAGGATGCAGGCGCTTCTCAGAAAGAATATATTGAGACAGCGAACCGTATTGTTCAGGATAACCAGCTGATCCAGAAACAGCAGCAGGCAGATTACCAGCATCTTGCGGATTATCTCAAGGAAGCAGAAACATCATCTGCCAAATTCTGGGTAGCCTGCAATCAGACCATGCAGAAGTATGTGGAAGCTGCGGCTCAGGGTATGGACAGAGTGTCTTCTGCCGGCAAAGTAAGCGGAGAGGTTCTTGCTGCCAATAAACGTGTAGTTGAGGCATTTGACGCAAAAATGCAGGAGTTTGCAGAATATCAGAAAAGATCCTACCGTACCATGGAACAGGTCCGGAGACTACTTGCAGATATTTCTGTGGCGAAAAATAACGGGGAGATCCGTCTCAGCGCAGGAAAGACCGCTCAGACGGAATCTCTGGAGCAGCTGAAAGAAATCTTGGAAGCGCAGGGAGAACAGCAGCAGGAGCTTCTGGAAGAAATGTCAGGAAATATAAGGGAGCTGTCCAGAAACGCACAGAAAGGAAAATTCGGCTTATTCAGATAAAAGGAGAAACAGATGCGCAAAAAAAGAAAATCAGAAGACGGGGGATTTAATGTCTGGCGTTCTTATTCAGATATGATGGCAGGCGTATTGCTTTTGTTTGTACTGATCATGTGCGTGACCCTGTTTCAGGCACAGAAAAGCTATAATGAAAGTATTGAGGAACGGGATGAAAAGATTGCTCTGCAGGAGGAGTATACTCTGGAGATCCTTGCCCAGCAAAATGAACTGAATGAGAAGGAAGGTCAACTGAAGGATCAGAACGAACAGCTGAAAACACAGGACGAAAAACTGAAGGATCAGGAAACGCTGCTTTCGGAGTTGGCAGCCAAGCTGAAGGATCAGGAGGCGACACTGAGCACACAGAAAGCGGACCTGGATGAAAAAACAGCTCTTTTAAAGGAACAGCAGGCCCAGATCGACCAGATCATCGGAGTAAAGGCTGATGTGATCGAGGCTCTGAGACAGGAATTTGCAAAAAATAATATCAACGTGGATATTGATACACAGACAGGCGCTCTGACTTTGGAGGCAAGCGTTTTGTTTGATTATGATGAAGCAGAACTGACAGAAGAAGGAAAGCAGGCGCTGGAGCAGGTTCTTCCCATTTACTGTAAGGTTCTTCTTCAGGAAAACTACAGGAACTATCTGGCGGAAATCATTATTGACGGATACACGGACACAGACGGTGATTACAGCTATAACCTCTATCTGTCCCAGCAGCGTTCGCTGGCGGTAGCTCAGTATCTTCTGGATATTCAGGGCAATTTCCTGAATGCGGATCAGAGCCAGCAGCTCAGGATTATCTTACAGTCAACGGTCATTCTATGGCAAATCCGGTTCTGGATGCTGACGGAAATGTAGACAAGGATGCATCCAGACGAGTAGAAGTAAGTTTCGTCTGAAAGATGATGAGATGATCGAAGAGCTGAACAAGGTGATGACAGAAGCAGATGCTGAAAATAACGCTGCAGACAACACAGAGAAGAAAACTGCGGAAAAATCACAGAAACAGCCAGCTTCCTAAAATCAGGGACTGTATGTTTTCGGAACAAGAACTGCAGATGTGGCATAAAATAACAATAACATGGTTTATGTATTGGGCACACAGGGAATACTCTGTGGAGACATATGTAAACATCAGGAAAGGTATCACACATGAATGTATTTTTTGGACTGATGATTCCATTTATAGGAACAACACTGGGGTCTGCCTGCGTACTGTTTATGAAAAAAGAACTGAACCACTGGTGCAGAAAGCGTTTCTGGGCTTTGCATCCGGGGTGATGGTGGCGGCTTCCGTATGGTCCTTCTGATCCGGCCATGGACATGAGCGGGGCAATGGGAAAGTTTGCTTTTATTCCGGCAGCAGCAGGCTTGCTTCTGGGAGTGGGATTTTTGCTTATTATGGATAAGACAGTACCTCATCTTCATCTTGGAAGTGAAGAATCTGAAGGCCCTAAGGTGGCTTTAAAAAAAACAACAATGCTTGTCCTTGCAGTAACACTTCACAACATTCCTGAGGGGCTGTCTGCAGGAGCAGTTTTTGCAGGGGTGATGGCCGGAAATGATACAGTGACCATGGCAGGAGCCTTTGCTCTGGCCATTGGCATTGCCATTCAGAATTTCCCTGAGGGAGCCATTATTTCCATGCCTTTAAGAGGCGCGGGGATTTCCCGGGGAAAAGCTTTCCTCTGGGGGGCGGCTTCCGGTATTGTAGAACCCATTGCAGGAGGCGTTACACTTCTTCTGGCATCGCAGATCCAACCCCTTTTACCCTATCTCCTTGCTTTTGCAGCAGGAGCTATGATCTATGTGGTTGTGGAAGAATTGATACCGGAAGCAAATGAGGGAGAACACAGCAATGTGGGAACCATTGCGTTCGCGGTAGGCTTTGTGCTGATGATGGTGCTGGATGTGGCTTTGGGATAAAGGAAAGAGGTTATAATAAAACAGCGATCTATGTCCTGACAGAATTTCAGAAAGCTGCAGTCAGTCGAATGTGTTAAATGAACATGTATACAGTATGCGATAACTGAGAAAATATAAATAAAAAAAGCTTGCAATGCCGGATGTACTATAGTATAATTTAAGCTGTTGTAAAAAAGATGGTCCTCTGTTACAGAATTTATGTATTAAGAACATCCAGAAGAATAGGAGAGAAAAACATGAACGACATTATCAGAAACATTGAAGCTGCTCAGTTAAAAGCAGAAGTGCCGGAGTTCCGCACAGGTGATACTGTAAGAGTACACGCACTGATCAAAGAGGGAAACCGTGAGAGAATCCAGATCTTCGAGGGAACAGTCCTGAAGAGACAGGGTGGAAGCACAAGAGAGACTTTCACAGTAAGAAAGAGCTCCAACGGAGTAGGCGTTGAGAAAACATGGCCGCTTCATTCCCCACATGTAGTTAAGGTAGAAGTAATCCGTTACGGTAAAGTACGCCGTGCAAAACTGAACTACCTGAGAGATCGCGTTGGTAAAGCTGCTAAGGTTAAAGAGCGCGTTAGATAATGACAATTTCAGAGATTTAAAAAGCAGGGACAATAACGACAGCTATTGTCCCTCTTTTTTCAACAGTTGTTGCTCTGATTTTGTTTTGTGCATGGAGAAATCAGATATGGACATTGCAAAAATTAAAAACTGGAAAGAGCATCCGAAGGTTCTGGAGCTGAAAGCAAAGCTGGAAAACAAAAAAGTGCGGGATTCTCTGCGCTGGATCTTTGAGCTTGCCGTTACCCTTGTATTCGCTGCCCTGGTGGCGGTATTAATGTTTCAGACCGTTACCATGCAGGAAAGCTCCATGGAGCCCACTCTTGCAGTGGGGGATCGCTTTTTCATGAATCAGGCAGTATATAAATTTTCTTCTCCTCAGAGAGGAGATCTGATCGTGTTCCGTACAAATGCCAGTGATGATGCAGCTCTTCATATCCGTCGTGTTATAGGACTGCCCGGAGAGACTGTTCAGATCCGGGACGCGTGATCTACATAGAACGGAGAAGTATATGACGAGGCGGCAGACTACCCGGAAATCCAGAATCCGGGACTGGCAGAGAATGGCGTTAGCTGAAATCCAATGAATATTTTGTACTGGGAGACAACAGAAATAACAGTGAGGACAGCCGGTATGCAGATATCGGTACAGTAAAAAAACGCTATATTGTGGGTAAGCTCTGGTTCCTCTGTTCGCCCATAGAAAAAGCGGGATTTTTGAAAGGCTAGGTAATATATGAACGTACAGTGGTATCCTGGTCATATGACCAAGGCAAAAAGACAGATGCAGGAAGACCTTAAACTGATCGACCTGATCATAGAGCTGGTTGACGCAAGAGTTCCTCTTTCCAGCAGAAATCCGGACATTGACAGACTGGGACAGAACAAGTCCAGGCTGATCCTTCTGAACAAAGCGGATCTGGCAGATGAAAGACAGAATGAAGCCTGGAAAGAATATTTTCAGGGAAAAGGCTTTCATGTGGTAAAAGTAGATTCCCGAAACGGAGCAGGAATGAAAAATATCCAGAATGTGATTCAGGAGCCTGCAAAGAAAAAATAGAAAGAGACAGAAAACGCGGAATCAAAAACCGTCCTGTCCGGGCTATGGTGGCAGGAATCCCCAATGTGGGAAAATCTACATTTATTAATTCATTTGCAGGCAAGGCCTGCGCCAAAACAGGAAACCGTCCCGGTGTTACAAAGGGAAAACAGTGGATCCGTCTGAATAAGAATGTAGAGCTTCTTGATACGCCGGGAATCCTATGGCCGAAATTTGAGGATCAGGAGGTAGGGATCCGTCTGGCTTTTGTGGGCTCTATCAAAGACGATATTCTGAATATGGAAGAGCTTGCACTGACTTTGATCGGATATCTGAAAGAAAAATATCCGGGCGTATTAAATGCCCGTTATGAGGTAAGTGAAGAAGAGGAGAACCTGGGTGTTCTGGAAGGAATTGCCAGAGCCAGAGGCTGCCTGAAAAAAGGGGAAGAGCTGGATTATGCCAAGGCTTCGGGGATTCTTTTTGACGATTTCCGAAGCGGAAAGCTTGGCCGTATTACCCTGGAATGGGCGCCTGCGGAGTAAAAAAGATGAAAACGATCACAGAGATAAAAAATGAGTTTGCCTCTGCTTCTTTAGAGGAAAAGAAAGCTCTCTGTCAGCTGTATGCAGAGGATGAGAGAAGCGGAGTAAGGAAGCTGATAGAGAAGTGCCGTAAAGAAGAAGCAGCTCTTGAAAAGGAGCTCTTACGTATGGAGCACATGATGGAATATGAACATAAATATGAGCATCTGGGATATTTATGCGGTATTGACGAAGTGGGAAGGGGACCTCTTGCAGGCCCTGTGGTTGCCTGCGCTGTGATCCTTCCAAAAGATCATGGGATTCTTTACCTGAATGATTCCAAAAAGCTGACTGCAAAAAAGCGGGAAGAGCTTTATGAGGTGATTCTTGAGAAGGCAGTTTCAGTGGGAATTGGAATGGCAGGACCTGCCGCATTGATGAGATCAATATTCTTCAGGCAACCTATGAGGCTATGCGCCAGGCAATCGAAAAGCTTTCTGTACGGCCGCAGCTTCTTCTCAACGATGCAGTGACCATTCCGGCAGTGGAAATCCCCCAGGTTCCCATTGTCAAGGGAGATGCAAAAAGCGCTTCCATTGCCGCAGCCAGCATTGTGGCAAAGGTTACAAGGGACAGGCTTATGGAAGAGTATGATGCGGCTTTGCCGGAATACGGATTTGCTTCCAATAAGGGATATGGTTCTGCGGAGCATATAGAAGCCTTAAAAAAATACGGACCTTCCCCTATTCACAGAGCCAGCTTTATTACTCATTTTGTATAGAGAAAACGAAAAGGCAAAAGCTCTTTCGGAAAGTAATTACATAAGATACCTACACAGACAGGAAATGAGAGAGAAGGATCAATAAACGTGAGCTGGGCAGTCGTTATGAAAAACAGGCGGCTGCTTTTTTAAAACAACAGGGATTGTATATAAAAGCCCGGAATTTCCGCTGCAGATCCGGGGAAATAGACCTGATCGCCAGAGACGGAAGATATCTGGTTTTTGTGGAAGTAAAGTACCGGCATACTTCCGGCAGCGGCGGAGCATCGGCAGCGGTAAATTATAAAAAGCAGAAAATGATCAGCCGGGCTTCTCTGTTTTATCTTGTACGCTATGGGTATCCGGAGGATACGCCCTGCAGATTTGATGTTGTGGCTATTGACGGACAGAATATCCAGTGGATAAAAAATGCCTTTGATTACTGCGGATAAAAAAGGAGAGATTTTATGAAAATCCTATGGCATCAGGAAAACATGCCTCATATGAATGTCAGAAAAAATAAGGGAGTGACTTATCTTACCTGGCCGGAGTTTGAAAAAATTCCGGGTTTTGTACACGGGTTCAGCACCAGGCTTGGAGGAGTCAGTGAGGGGATTTATTCTTCTATGAATCTGAGCTTTACAAGAGGCGATAAGGAGGAGGCTGTGCGGGGAAAACTATAACAGGATTTCTGCTGCCCTGGGCTTTTCGCCGGAGGACATTGTAACCTCGGATCAGACCCACACTGCCAATGTCCGTGTGATAACCGCTGAGGACAGGGGAAACGGAATCACAAAGCCCCGTCCTTACACGGATGTAGACGGAATGATAACCAATGTGCCGGGCCTTGTACTGGCAACCTTTTATGCGGACTGTGTGCCTCTTTATTTTGCAGATCCTGTCCATAAGGCAGTGGGCCTTTCTCATTCCGGATGGAGAGGTACTGCGGCAGGAATCGGGGCGGTTACGGTAAAAGAACTTCAGAAGGCATTATGGGACCCGCCCGGAGGATATTTATGCGGCTATAGGGCCTTCCATCTGTCAGGACTGCTATGAGGTCAGTGAAGATGTGATTCTGGAATTTCAGAAAACATTTTCCAGGGAATTATGGAAGGATATTTTTTACAGAAAAGAAAACGGGAAATATCAGCTGAATCTCTGGGAGGCAAACCGTCAGATTCTGCTTGGGGCAGGGATTCTTCCGGAACATATTTCCATGCCGAATCTCTGTACCTGCTGCAATCCGGAGTTCCTTTATTCTCACAGGGCCTCTCAGGGAAAAAGAGGAAATCTGGGAGCGTTTCTGGGAATAAAGCGGTAAGACAGGGGCTCGTCCGGAGAAGCTTATTCTGCAGCGTTTTTACAGATGCTGCCCTGAATGATAAGTAAAAGCACAAAAAAGCACAGAAGTCTGTGCTTTTTTGATGACAGAAACTATTATTTACTGTCCGTTTACTCTGGTCATCAGATCCATGATCTTTTCGTTGCTGGAGCGTACCTTTTCAACAGAAACATCATGATTGATAATATCGATAATACTTGCAAGATATTTGCTCATATTTGCTTCAACATAGTACGGTTTGGTAAGAAGCTCCGGAATACGGTATTTCAGGTTTGTGGTGATAACCTTATCGATCCAGCCTTTTTCGTAATATTCATCGAATTTAGCCAGTCCGTCCGTGAACAGTCCGTATGTAGTGCAGATAAACACGCGCTTTGCGTGACGCTCTTTGATCTGCTTTGCCACATCCAGCATACTCTCTCCGGAGGAGATCATATCGTCGATAATAACACGTCCTTGCCTTCTACAGAATCGCCAAGGAACTCGTGTGCCACGATCGGGTTCTTTCCGTTTACGATAGTAGAGTAATCTCTTCTCTTATAGAACATACCCATGTCTACGCCAAGGATATTGGAGAAATAAACCGCTCTTGACATAGCGCCTTCGTCCGGGCTGATGATCATCAGATGATCGTTGTCCAGTTTGAAGTCAGGAACATTTTTTACAAGCGCCTTCAGGAACTGATAGGTTGGGAAAAAGTTGTCAAATCCATTCAGCGGGATGGAGTTCTGTACACGGGGATCATGAGCGTCAAAAGTAATGAAGTTGGATACGCCCATATCGCTTAATTCTTTCAGTGCCAGAGCGCAGTCAAGGGACTCTCTCTTGGAACGGCGGTGCTGACGTCCTTCATACAGAAACGGCATGATCACATTGATTCTGTGAGCCTTTCCTGTAGCTGCGGAAATGATTCTTTTCAGGTCCTGATAATGATTGTCCGGGGACATATGGTTCTCGTGACCGCATACAGTGTACGTTTCGCTGTAATTTGTAACATCCACCATAATAAAAAGGTCTGTTCCGCGGACGGATTCTTTGATATAGCCTTTTCCTTCTCCGGTGCCGAAGCGTACACATTCACATTCTACAAGGAAGGATGGTTCGCAGTATCCCTGAGGAATGATCTCAGATTTTTTCTTGGCAACCAGCTCTTTACGGAATTTTACAAGTTTCTTGTCAACCTCCTTTGCAAGATCCTGGCAACCGGAAAGGGCTGCAATACGAATCGGCGCAACCGGAAGGGATTTTTCAAGTAACTCTATATTCGGCATAATTTTCCTCCTGAGTTTTGTTTATATTTTGTTTATAAAAAATAAAACCATAATACATTTATATCATTTGCCCCAAAGCCCGTCAAGGAATTTATTGTTTTTCGCCTGTAAAAATCATATTGTATACAAAAATGTACGCGATTCAGTCAGAGCAGAAGAATGAACAGATCTGTCTGCCGTGGATTCGATAAGAGCGTATTTTGCCAGGCGGGTTCCGGGATTTGGTCAGCAGAATGCGAAAATGCCCTGTGGAATATTGCCGGTGAAGGGCTGCTCCTGCTGTTTCTGTGTAGGCGGCTGCTCTTTATACTTGACAGCGCAGGCCGGGGTGATATAAAATTTGCAGTTGTTTTTTATGTGTAAAATTGTTATGATGATTACAGCTTACAGTACGGACAGCAGGCGACAGGGTGTGTCTGTACAGGCGGAAGAAAGGATTTTATGAAAAAAAAGAAGCATATCATCTCCAGGGTCCTGCCGGGAAGTATTGCCCAGGAACTGGAGCTTGAGCCGGGAGATATCCTGGCTGCCATAAATGACACTCCGGTGGAGGATGTTTTTGATTATCGTTATCTGATGAACGATGAATTTGTGACACTTCTCATTGAAAAAGCAGACGGCGAGCTGTGGGAACTGGAAGTGGAAAAAGAATATGAGGAAGATCTGGGGATCGAGTTTGAAAACGGGCTTATGGATGAGTACCGCTCCTGCACCAACCGCTGTATTTTCTGCTTTATTGATCAGATGCCTCCGGGAATGAGAGAAACTCTTTATTTTAAGGATGACGATTCCAGACTTTCTTTTCTTCAGGGAAATTATGTGACTCTGACAAATATGAGCCAGAAGGATATTGACCGGATCATTCAGTACCGTCTGGAGCCTATTAATGTTTCGTTTCAGACAATGAATCCTGAGCTTCGCTGCAAAATGCTTCATAACCGCTTTGCAGGAGAGGCTCTTTTAAAGGCAGACCAGCTTTATGAGGCCGGGATTACCATGAACGGTCAGATCGTTCTCTGTAAGGGCGTCAATGATGGAAAAGAACTGGAATTCAGTCTGGAAAAGCTTTCTGCATATGCGCCTGTGCTTCAGAGCGTGTCCGTGGTTCCGGTAGGACTTTCAAAGTTTCGTCAGGGCCTGTATCCTCTGGAGCCTTTTAAGAAAGAGGATGCGGTAAAGGTTCTGGAGCAGATTCACCGCTGGCAGGAAAAAATGTTCCGGGAGCATGGGATTCATTTTGTACATGCGTCTGATGAATGGTATCTCCTTGCGGAACAGGAGCTTCCGGAAGAGGAGCGCTATGACGGATATCTTCAGCTGGAAAACGGAGTGGGAATGCTGAGACTTCTGGAAACGGAGGTGCGCAGCGCAGTGGATGCCCGTCCGGGAGATGACAGAGCGGCGGAAATGACCATTGCCACAGGAAAGCTTGCGGGCCCGTATCTGGAAAAGTGTGTAAAAATGATACAGGAAAAATATCCGAATATAAAGATTCGTGTAAAGGTGATCACCAATAACTTTTTCGGGGAACTGATCACAGTTTCAGGACTGATCACAGGAACTGATCTGAAAGAGCAGCTTGCAGGTCTGGATTTGGGAGAAAGGCTTCTGATCCCCTGTAATATGCTTCGAAGCGGGGAGGATATTTTCCTTGACGATGTTTCTGTGCGGGAACTGGAAGATGCGCTGGGAACAGAAATTGTAGTTGTAGATGAAAACGGAGCAGATCTGGTGGCTTCTGTACTGGATGCTCCGGATCATAATAAACAGATAAGGAGACAGATGTATGAGCAAACCAGTAGTAGCCATCGTGGGCAGGCCTAATGTGGGTAAGTCCACGCTGTTTAATGCGCTTGCCGGAGAGATGATTTCTATTGTAAAAGATACTCCGGGCGTTACAAGAGACAGGATTTATGCAGATGTAACATGGCTGGATAAGTCCTTTACCATGATCGATACAGGCGGAATTGAGCCGGAGAGCGGAGATATTATTTTATCTCAGATGAGAGAGCAGGCCCAGATCGCCATTGACACTGCGGACGTGATTGTTTTTATTACAGATGTGCAGCAGGGTCTGGTGGATTCTGATGCGAAAGTGGCAGATATGCTCCGCCGCAGCAAAAAGCCTGTAGTGCTTGTGGTAAATAAGGTGGACAGCCTTCAGAAATATATGATGGATGTTTACGAGTTCTATAATCTGGGAATCGGCGAGCCGATTGCCATTTCAGCGGCAAACCGTACCGGCCTGGGCGATATGCTGGACGAGGTAGTAAAAGAATTTCCGGAAGACGCAGATACAGAGGAAGAGGATGACATTCCGAAGATCGCTGTTGTAGGAAAGCCTAATGTAGGAAAGTCATCTCTGATCAATCATCTTCTGGGAGAAGACCGTGTGATCGTTTCTGATATTGCCGGAACCACCAGAGATGCAGTTGATGCCAGAGTAAAATGGCAGGGTCGGGATTACATTTTTATTGATACAGCCGGTCTTCGCCGGAAGGGTAAGGTAAAGGAGGAGATTGAGCGATACAGCGTGATACGTACAGTAACAGCTGTGGAACGGGCCCATGTGGTAGTGATCGTTATTGACGCTACAGAGGGCGTTACAGAACAGGATGCAAAAATTGCCGGAATCGCTCATGAAAGAGGCAAGGGCGTGATCATTGCTGTAAATAAATGGGATGCCATTGAAAAGGATGACAAAACCATTTATAAACACACCAACCGTATCCGCGAGGTACTGGCATATATGCCTTATGCGGAGCTTGTATTTATTTCCGCAAAAACAGGACAGAGGATCAACCGTCTGTTTGAGACCATTGACGCAGTAATCGAAAATCAGACCCTGCGTATCCAGACAGGTGTGCTGAACGAGATTCTTTCAGAGGCCATTGCCATGCAGCAGCCGCCGTCTGACAGAGGCAAGCGTCTGAAAATTTATTATATGACTCAGGTGGGAGTAAGACCACCGACATTTGTGATCTTTGTCAATGACAGAGAACTGATGCATTTCTCTTATACCAGATATCTGGAAAATAAGATCCGTGATGCATTTGGATTCAGAGGAACTTCTCTGAAATTTATTATCCGTCAGCGGGGAGAGAAGGAATAGGAGCGGTTATGGAGCGTTTGATTTGTCTGGCCATCGGATATGTATGCGGGCTGTTTCAGACTTCTTACATTATCGGAAGGCTTCATAAAACAGATATCAGAGAACACGGAAGCGGAAATGCAGGAACTACCAATGCCCTGCGTACCTTTGGAAAAAAGGCGGGGATCCTGACACTTCTGGGGGACTGTCTGAAGTGTGTGGCAGCGATTGTTCTTGTGCGTGTTTTCCTTGGAAAGACTTATGGAGATATTCTTCCGCTTCTGAGTCTGTATGCGGCGGCGGGCTGTATTCTGGGACATAATTTTCCTTTTTACCTGAAGTTCCGGGGAGGAAAGGGAATTGCTGCTTCGGTGGGTTTTATCCTTGCCTTTGACTGGAGGATCTTCCTGATATGCGCAGTGATCTTTTTTGCGCTGTTCTTTACGACCCATTATGTGTCTTATGCTCTCTGAGTGCTTATCTGGCTGCTTTTGCGGCAATCATCGTTCTGGGTCAGGGAGGGGCCTATGGCATGGATGCTTCTCATACCATGGAAATGTATGTGGTTATGGGGCTGCTTACAGCGCTGGCTTTTTTTCCGCCACAGAGCAAATATTATGCGGCTGGCAAAAGGCACAGAGAACCGTGTTTATCTTGGGAAAAAAGATAAAAAATAAGAAAGGTCAAAAAGGTGGAGAAAATGGCGAAAGTAAGTGTGTTGGGAGCAGGGAGCTGGGGAACTGCTCTGTCTCTTCTTCTCTGTAAAAACGGCCATGAGGTAACCCTCTGGTCTGCTCTTGAGGACGAAGTGCGTATGCTCTGCGAAAAGAGAGAGCATGAATCCAAGCTTCCCGGAGTGCGCCTTCCGGAGGATATGAAGATCACTGCAGACCTGGAAGACAGTCTGCAGGATCCGGACGTAGCGGTGCTGGCAGTGCCGTCTCCTTTTACCAGAAGCACAGCTCACAGAATGGCGCCTTTTGTAAAAAAAAGGACAGATCATTGTGAACGTGGCCAAAGGTGTGGAAGAACATACTCTGATGACTTTAAGCGAGATCATCAGTGAGGAGATCCCTCAGGCAGATGTCTGTGTTCTGTCAGGTCCAAGCCATGCGGAGGAGGTGGGAAAAGGTCTTCCTACAACCTGTGTGGTCAGTGCAGAAAAAAGAGAAACTGCAGAATACCTGCAGGGGATCTTTATGAGCCCTGTTTTCCGTGTGTATACCACTCCGGATATTCTGGGAGTAGAGCTTGGAGGCGCGCTGAAAAACGTGATCGCCTTGCGGCAGGAACAGCGGACGGTCTGGGATATGGAGATAATACCAAGGCCGCCCTGATCACCAGAGGCATTGCGGAAATTTCCCGTCTTGGCACCAAAATGGGTGCCAGAGCGGAAACCTTTTACGGCCTTTCGGGAATCGGCGATCTGATCGTAACCTGCGCCAGTGTTCACAGCCGTAACAGAAAAGCCGGTTATCTTATGGGAAAAGGCTATACCATGCAGGAAGCCATGGATGAGGTAAAAATGGTGGTGGAAGGCGTTTATTCTGCAAGAGCGGCAAAAAGTCTTGCTGAGAAATATCAGGTGGAAATGCCGATCATTGAAGAAGTGAACAAAGTGCTTTTTGAAGACAAGCCTGCCGCAGATGCAGTGCGTGATCTGATGCTCAGGGATAAAAAAGTAGAAACCCCCATGCTTCCCTGGCAGTAAAACAGTGAGCAGGAAGAAAAACAGAATTTTGGCTCAGAGGGAAGAGGAAGCCGTCTGAGCTGTATATGAAAAAAAGAAGCGCCTGTCCGCAGCTGACATATCAGCTATGGGCAGGCGTTTCTGTTAAGCCTGAATGCTCATAGTTATAAGGGGATCCCTCTTAAATCTTCCGGAACATGAGAGCTGTGGTAATCCTGGTTCAGAGTATCCAGAAGATCCATATCCTCCTGGTCAATGGAAAATCAAAAATTCTTGCATTGGCAGCGATGCGCTCCGGATTGGTTGATTTGGGGATTACGGAAATTCCTTTCTGAACAGCCCAGCGAAGTCCTACCTGAGCCGGTGTGTGCGCATACTTTGTTCCGAGAACACAGAGAACATCGTGATCCAGACAGGCTCCTCTTGCCAGAGGCGCATAGGCCTGTACCTGAATGCCGTTGTCCTGGCAGTAGTCGATCAGTTCTTTCGGATAACACAATGGATGACATTCAATCTGATTTACAGCCGGTACAATGCCGGATATTTTTTTCAGCTCTTCCAGATTGTGGATGTTAAAGTTGCTGACGCCAATGGAACGGGCGCGCCCGGAGCTTAATATTTTTTCCATTTCCTTCCATGTGCTCAGATAACAGCCGGGTACCGGCCAATGAACCAGGTAGAGATCAATGTAATCCAGACCCAGGCGATCAAGGCTTCTCTGAAATGCTCCGCTTATGTCACCCAGACGCTGGGCGGTATTCCAGACCTTTGTGGTGATGAAAAGTTCTTTTCTGGAAACGCCGCATCTGGCGATTCCTCTGCCTACGCCTTCTTCGTTTTTGTAAACAGAAGCAGTATCAACCAGGCGATAGCGTTCTGCACGGCGCTGATCACGGCATTTTCTGCTTCGTTATCTTCGGTGGCTTTATATACACCCAGTCCTAAAAGGGGCATTTTCTGATCGTTGTTTAAAAATACAGCGGTTGTCAAAGCAGTTCCTCCTTGCCTTTGGCCTGTTTCAGACCGATTCCAACATATTTGTTTACTCGCATGTATACTATTATACCATATAAATGTGAAAAGAAGAAACATCAAATTTATTTAAATAATTTACTACGAAAGAGGAACAGAATATATTATGTTAATAAAAAACATTAATGTTATAAAATAACAAAAAATAATGTTATAGAAAAATAACACAAATATACAGAAGCAGAGGAAAGATTTCCTGCTATTTTATATGAATTTAATGATTATTTCCTTGCGTATCCAGGGGGAAAGATGTATAATAACTATAATTGATAAATTCTTGTCATAAGTCTGCACTTTTTTAAAAAGTGGAGGTTCTGTTTCCCGGAGGAGACAGAGAAAGGAGAAGATAAAATGCACCTTATTAAAGACGAAAACGGCAATCTGATCCAGCACGGACATGAGCATGTCCATGAACACACTCATGAGCATACCCATGCGGACGGAGTGACACATTCTCACGCCCACACTCATGAGAGCGGCGGAGAACATGCTCATTCTCACGGAGAAGGATGTCAGGAACATACACATGAACACTGCGGTTCCTGCCAGGAAGGCGACTGCAAAAAAGAAACCATTGCTCTTCTGACTTATATGCTCCAGCACAATGAGCATCACGCACAGGAACTTGACCAGATGGCGGAAAATCTGGACAAGATGGGGCTGGCAGCTTCTGCAAAAGCCATCCGCGATGCAGTTGCTGACTTCCAGAAAAGCAACATGCGTCTGGGACTTGCCCTGACACTTGTAAAAGAGGAACTGAAATAACAGACAGAAGATCAGGAGGTGGCACCAATGTGTCTTGCAACTGTATACAAAGAAAGTGACGATTCCGTTATTTTTAAAAATGTAAGCCGTATTGATGTGGACGGAGACAAAGTGATCCTCCGGGACATTATGGGAGATGAGAGAGTTGTGGAAGGCCGCATTCTCATGGTAGATCTGGCAAACAGTATTGTAAAGCTCTGCTGTGAATAACATATGCCCGTGGATCTGACAGACCGGATCTGTTAAAAAATAAAAATACGCGGAGGTAAGAGGAAATGACAGCAGTAAAGTTATCTGACATGATGAAAAAAAGACAGCTTCTGTCCTTTGAGCTGTTTCCTCCCAAAACAGACCGGGGAATGGCAAATCTGTCAGAAACCATTCAGCAGCTGTGCAGATATAAACCGGAATATATTTCTGTTACTTACGGAGCCGGCGGTGGAAATGTTGGAGCTAACCGTCAGGTATGCCGGATGGTCAGAAACGCTGGGACTGTACCGGTCACTCATTTTACAGTGATCAGAAACACAAAGCAGGGAATCAGGGAACAGCTTGAAACTTATCTGAAAGAGGGCGTGGATCATATCCTTGCGCTGCGCGGGGATTTTCCGAGAGGCGAAACCTCAACAGGCGGAGATTTTAACTATGCCACAGATCTTGTAAAGTTTATCCGTGATGAATTCGGGGAACAGTTTGAGATCGCGGTGGCGGGGTCTCCGGAAGGCCATATTTCCTGCCGCAGTCCGGAGGCAGATATCGGAGTCCTTAAGATGAAACAGGACAATGGGGCCGACTATATTATGACTCAGCTGTGCTGGGATATGGAACAGTTTGAAAGATGGCTGGATAAGATACGGAAGGCAGGAGTGACCCTGCCGGTGGATGTGGGCATCATGCCGATCCTGGATCAGGCGGCAACCATTAACATGGCCCTTTCCCGTAATGGCTGTGTGATGGACCGTGAGCTTTCCAGGCTGATCTCCAAATACTGGATTTTCCCCAATCCTTTCGACAAAGCGCCTTTTTGACGATTCGCTTGAACAGAAAAAAGCAGACTTTAAAAAGGCGGGAATTGAATACACGATCAGACAGATCGACAAATACCGTTCTCTTGGCGTAGAGGGGATCCACCTGTATGCCATGAACAAATGGAAAGACGTATCCCAGATCATTGAGAGGTCCGGTATACGCACGCTTATTTAAAATTGACACAATCAGGAGGCTGACTGTTTTATGGCACATGTAATTGCCGTCGCCGGAAAAGGCGGCGTAGGAAAGACAACCTTATGCGGAATGCTGATTCAGTATCTCTGCGAGCAGGGAAAGGGACCTGTTCTTGCTGTGGATGCGGATGCCAATTCCAATTTGAATGAAGTTCTCGGTGTTAAGGTAGATACAACACTGGGAGATGTCCGCGAAGAGATCGCTCAGGCTGAGATGGCGGCAAAGAGCCCTATCCCGGCAGGAATGTCCAAAGCAGACTATGCGGAGGTACGTTTTGAGGACGCTCTTATTGAGGACGATGATTTTGATCTGCTTGTTATGGGAAGAACCCAGGGAAAAGGCTGCTACTGCTATGTAAACGGTCTTCTTCAGGCACAGCTTGCAAAATATCAGAATAATTATCCATATTTTGTGGTCGATAATGAGGCGGGGATGGAACACATCAGCCGAGGCGTTCTTCCGAGTATGCAGACTGCCATTCTTGTAAGCGACTGTTCCAGAAGAGGAATTCAGGCAGTGGGAAGGATCGCCAGCTGATAGAGGAATGTAATATGCATCCTTCTACAGTGGGCCTGATCGTAAACCGCGCTCCGAAAGGGGAACTGAACCCGGGAGTTCTGGAGGAGATTGAAAATCAGGGACTGAATCTTCTGGGAGTGGTTCCTCAGAATGATGCGGTTTATGAATATGACTGCGAGGGTCGTCCCACAGCATCCCTTCCGGAGGATAATCCTGTGAAACAGGCTCTCAGAAAAATTGTGGATAATCTGAATTTATAATATATCTGAATATTCCTGCTGCGGATGCGGCAGGGATAACGTGCCGGAGAACATATTCCGGCCGCTTTTTACACACGGAAATAACCCATGGGCGGGGATGGGTTTCGCCTGCGGAGTTATTATAAAAAACGAGAAAAATATACATGAATCATTCTTGTATCATTAAAAGGAGGTCAACAATGAGTGAATTCAAATTAACGACAGTGGAAGAGTTTGAAGCTGCCACCAACAGGCTTCTGGAGACCGGAGCTAAAGTTGGCGCGGATTCCTGGCAGATGCGTGTGAAAAACCAGACCCCACACTGCAAGTTCGGCGAGAAAGGTATCTGCTGCCGTATCTGTTCCATGGGACCATGCCGTATCACTGCAAAAGCACCGAGAGGTATCTGCGGATGCGACGTACACGGTATCGTAGGAAGAAACTTCCTGAAATTTACAGCAGGCGGAGCAGCTACTCATTCCGATCACGGACGTGAGATCTGTCACACACTGCACTGTACAAAAGCAGACGGAAATTATACCGTAAAGGATCCTGAGAAACTGATCCGCATCGCAAAAGAGTGGGGTGTGGAAACAGAGGGCAGAGATATCTATGATCTGGCTCATGAGATGGCTGAGGTTGGTCTTATGGAATACGGAAAACCGTTTGGTTACCAGAGATTCCTGGACAGAATGCCGGAAGGCCAGAAGGAAAAACTGATCGAGAACGAGATCGCGCCACGGGCAATCGACAGAGAAGTTTCTGCTTCTTACATATGACTCATATGGGATGTTCTTCTCTTCCGGAGGCTCTTGTAAAACAGTCTCTGCGCTGCGGTCTTGCTGACGGATGGGGCGGTTCCATGATGGGAACAGAATTCTCTGACGTTCTGTTCGGAACCCCGAAGCCGATCGACACTGAGGCAAACCTTGGCGTTATGGTTGAAGAGAATGTAACATTGTTGTTCACGGACATGATCCGAGTCTTTCTGAGATGATTTGTGAATATGCAGACAGCAAGGAAATGATCGACTATGCAAAATCCGTAGGAGCAAAGGGAATTACAGTATCCGGTGTATGCTGTACTTCAAACGAGGTTGCAATGCGCCGCGGTATTCCGATGGCAGGTAACTTCCTGCAGCAGGAAACGTTGTTCTCACAGGAGCATGTGAGGCGATCGTTGTAGACGTTCAGTGTATTTTCCCAGCACTGGGACCACTGAGCAAATGTTTCCATACAAAATTCGTAACAACTTCTCCGATCGCTCAGATGCCTGATTCTGAATTTATCAGATTCAATGCAGAAACAGCAGGAGAGAATGCAAAGGCAATCGTTAAGATGGCGATTGATAACTTCAAGAACAGAAAACCGGAGCTTGTACACATTCCGCAGCTGAAACAGAAAGCTACTGTAGGCTACTCCTTAGAGGCAATTGTAAAAGTTCTGGACGGCGTTACCAACTCTCAGGTTGATGAGCTTGGAACAACAAAACCGCTTCTTGAGTGCATCACTTCCGGCGTTATCCGCGGTGCTGTTGCCATGGTTGGATGCAACAACCCGAAGATCCGTCCTGACTATGCGCACATTGAGCTTATGAAAAATGTATTGCAAATGATATTATCATCATTGCTTCCGGATGTTCAGCACAGGCAGCTGCAAAAGCAGGTCTTATGGACAAGGCTGCAAAAGATCTCTGCGGTGACGGTTTGAAACGAGTATGTGAACTGGCAGATATCCCGCCTGTATTACACATGGGCTCCTGCGTAGATATTTCACGTATGATGAACCTTGCGGCAGCACTGGCTAAGGATGCAGGTCTTCAGATCCATCAGCTTCCGGTAGTAGGCTGTGCTCCTGAGTGGATGTCCGAAAAAGCAGTATCCATCGGTAACTATGTTGTTGGTACCGGTATTGATACCTTCCTTGGCGTTGATCCTTATGTTGAAGGTTCTGACCAGATGGGACAGCTTCTTACAGGGGGAACAAGACAGTGGACAGGCGCTGCTTACACAGTTGAGAAAGACATTGACAAATTAGTTGATCTGATGATCGAAAGAATCGAAGAAAAGAGAACTGCTCTGGGCATCTAAGGATTCCGGCAGTGAATATTTGACAAAGGTGGATGACATAAAATGAAAATTGCAGTTACAGGAAAAGGCGGTGTGGGAAAAACCACATTTGCGGCAACACTGGCCCGTTTATATGCGGCAGAGGGAAGACCTGTGCTTGCGGCGGATGTAGATCCGGATGCAAATCTTGGTCTTGCGCTGGGATTCGATGAAGAAACACTTGATTCCATTGTACCCATCTCCAAAATGCGTAAGCTGGTAGAGGAGAGAACCGGGGCTTCCGCAAACAATCAGTTTTACCATCTGAATCCAGGGTGGACGATATTCCGGAAAAATACGGAAAGGTCTGCAACGGGGTCAGGCTGCTTGTTCTTGGAACTGTGGAAACAGGGGGCGGCGGATGCGTATGTCCGGAGCATGTAATGCTGAAGCGTATTATCAATAACCTTGTCCTTCGCAGGGAGGATGTGGTGATCCTTGATATGGAAGCAGGGCTGGAGCATCTGGGAAGAGGGACGACCGAAGCGTAGATGCCTTTGTGGTTGTGATCGAGCCGGGTGCAAGAAGTGTTCAGACATACAAAAACGTGAAGCGTCTTGCAAAGGACCTTGGTGTGGCGCAGGTGAAGGTTGTGGCAAACAAGGTGAGAAATCAGGACGACGAAGCCTTTATCATGGAAAAGATTCCACAGGAAGATCTTTTAGGTATGATCCACTATAATACAGATGTGATCGATGCGGATCGACAGGGAAAATCCCCCTTTGATTTCAGCGAAGAGGTCACAGGTGAGATCAGAAAAATCAAAGACAGGATTGATCATCAGTGATCATAAAATAGGAGGTATAACAGTGACTTTATTTGAAAGTGTTTTCGCGGGAAATGATGCGGTTTATGGCCTCACTGAGAATGCCATTGACCAGGCTATTGAAACACATGGTGCGGACAAAGCTGTCAGCTTTCCGAATACAGCTTATTCCCTTCCATGCTACTATGCAGTAACAGGAACCAAGGTTGGTACTCTTGCAGAGTTAAAGGAAGCTCTTGCAGTTGTAAAAACTCTTATGACAAGAGAAAAAAGAACACATGACGCATTTATGTCAGGTGTTGCAACAGCTCTCTGCGCAGAGTTCATCGAGGTTCTGAAATACATCGACGGAGCAACTCCTTATGAAGAGCCATGCTACGGACATCTTGCAGATGCAGTGATCCGTGAGCTTGGTGTACCGCTTGTAACAGGCGATATCCCGGGTGTTGCAGTAATCCTTGGCAAGGCAGCTTCCGCAGAAGAGGCAGCAGCTCTTGTAAAATCCTATCAGGCGCAGGGTATCCTTGTAACACTGGTAGGCGATATCATTGATCAGCTTGCTGAGATCAACTACAAAACAGGCGCAAATGTACGTGTGATCCCGCTTGGAAAAGACGTTACATCTGTAATCCATGTTGTATCTGTTGCTCTTCGTGCAGCTCTGATCTTCGGTAACGTAAAACCGGGCGATGCAGCAACTCTGATGGAATACACAATGAAACGTGTTCCTGCATTTGTAAATGCATTTGCTCCTCTGAACGACGTGATCGTAGCATGCGGCGCAGGCGCTATCGCACTTGGATTCCCAGTAATCACAAACCAGGCTGACGTTCCGAGAGTTCCGAAGAGCCTGATCTGCCAGACAGACGTTTCCAAGTGGAACGCAACTTCTCTGGAAGCCCGTGACATTAAGATCAAGATCACAAACATTGATATCCCGGTTGCATTTGCATCTGCATTCGAGGGCGAGATCATCCGTCGTAAAGATATGCAGGTTGAGTTTGACGGCTCCCGCGTGGACTGTGCAGAGCTTGTTCAGACCTGTGACGCAAGCGAGGTAGAGGATCACAAGATCACAGTGATCGGACCGGAAGCTGACGAGATGGAGCTTGGAAGCAAAAACAGCATCGCTTATGTGGTTAAGGTTGCAGGCAAAAACATGCAGGCAGACTTTGAGCCGGTTATCGAGCGTAAATTCCATAACTACATCAACTGCATTGAGGGTGTATACCATACAGGCCAGAGAGATATGCAGCGTATCCGTATCAGCATCGATGCATTTAACGCAGGCTTCAGAATCAAACATCTTGGTGAGGTTCTTTACGCACAGGTTAAAAATGAGTTTGACGCAGTTGTTGACAAATGCGAGGTTGTGATCTACACAGATCCGGCTGAGTGTACAAGAGTACGTCATGAAGTTGCAATTCCCACTTTTGAGAAACGTGATGAGCGTCTTGACAACCTTACAGATGAGTCTGTAGACGTTTACTACAGCTGTATCCTCTGCCAGGCATTCTCTCCAAGCCATGTATGCGTGGTTACACCGGAGAGACTTGGCCTTTGCGGTGCGGTTTCATGGCTGGATGCAAAAGCTACCAACGAGCTTGATCCGGCAGGTCCGTGTCAGGTGATCACAAAAGAAAGACCGATCGACGAAAATCTTGGCGCATATGAAGATGTTGATGAAGCTGTACAGAAATTCTCACAGGGTGCTCTTGAGCACGTAACCCTGTACTCCATCATGCAGGATCCGATGACATCCTGCGGATGCTTCGAGTGTATCTGCGGTATCGAGCCGTTCTCCAACGGTGTTGTTATTGCAAACCGTGAGTATGCAGGCATGACACCTCTTGGAATGACCTTCCCGGAGATGGCTTCCATGACAGGCGGCGGTGTTCAGACACCAGGATTTATGGGACACGGAAAACACTTCATTTCTTCCAAGAAGTTCATGAAGGCAGAGGGCGGTATCGAGCGTATCGTATGGATGCCGAAAGAGCTGAAAGAATTTGTTGCTGAAAGACTGAATGCAACAGCAAAAGAGCTTTACGGAATTGACAACTTCACTGATATGATCGGTGATGAGACAGTAGCAGAAGATCCGGAAACACTGGTTGCATTCCTTACAGAAAAAGGACATCCGGCACTTTCTATGGATCCGATGATGTAATCTGTTCTGTCAGAAGAACAACACTGTGAAATTTTCTTTCGGACCCTGTTAAGAGTCCGGAAGATTCCATATGCCGGCATAAGGGAATTGTAAGGGCTGTGGATGAGCACAAAAAGTTAAAAACACGGAAAAAAGGGGTTGTCTGTCTTGTCAATGGCCTTTATCGTGTTGTATAATAATAAGCAGATCATGAATTAACATGTATTTAAATTTTTAAGAGGAGCTAATGTAAAATGCCGTTTAATCAGAAACCACAAAAGTTTAATGCAAAGATTAACCCAGTGACAATCGGAAGCGGAGATAAGACTGTAACTATTGGCGGAGACAGCACATTTCCATTCTATACCTTTGACGCTCCTTCAGAGAACTGCGCTAAAATCGGCGTAGAGATTTCTGATATGGGTCTTGAGGGAATGTCCGAGGGAATCAAAGCATACTATGATGGAGCAACTACCATGGGAGAGATCGCAAAGAAAGCTGCAGCTATGGAAGGCGCAGATTTCGTTGCACTGAATCTGGAAGGCGGAGATCCTAATGGTGAGAACAGATCCATTGATGAATTAATCGCAGTTGTAAAAGAGGTTGCTGAGGCTGTAGATTGTCCTCTGGTTGTTGAGGGCTGCAAAAACGTAGAGAAGGATGCGGAACTTCTCCCTAAGGTTGCTGAGGCTCTTGAGGGAAGAAATGCACTGATTCTTTCCGAAAAAGAAGAAAACTACAAAGCAATCGGCGCTGCTGCAGGTCTTGCATACAATCAGATCGTAGGCGCAGAGTCAGCCGTTGATATCAACCTTGCAAAACAGCTTAACGTTGTTACCACACAGCTTGGTGTGGATGCAAAGAAGATCGTTATGAATATCGGAAGTGCAGCAGCAGGCTATGGCTATGAGTACGTAGTTTCCACTATGGACCGTATCAAAGGCGCTGCCCTGGGTCAGAATGACAATATGCTGCAGATGCCTATTATTACACCTGTATCCGCAGAGACATGGGGAGTAAAGGAAGCTACAGCTTCTGAAGCTGACATGCCGGAGTGGGGACCGCAGGATGAGCGTGGAATTGACATGGAAGTTATGACAGCTGCTGCAGACCTTGCAGCCGGTTCCGATGCTGTTATTTTAAGACATCCGGAATCTGTAAAAGCAATTTCCAAGATGATCAAAGCACTTGCGTAACGAATAGGAGGAAAATAGAGCTATGGCACTGAATGGTATTCAGATTTTTAAATTAACACCAAAGAAAAACTGTAAGGAATGTGGATGCCCGACATGTATGGCTTTCTCCATGAAAGTTGCACAGGGCGCTATGCAGATTGAGCAGTGTCCGCATATGTCTGACGAGGCACTGGCATCTCTTTCTGAGGCAACTGCTCCGCCGATGAAAACAATCAAGATTGGTACAGGCGACGGTGAGTTTACTCTTGGAGGAGAGACTGTACTTTTCAGACATGAAAAAACATTTGTAAGCAAAACAAGATATGCAGTTGCACTCTGCACAGATATGACTGGCGCAGAAGTAGAAGCCAAGCTTGCTGAGATCCCGGTTGTAGATTATGACCGTATCGGAGAGAGAATGCATGTTGAGCTTGTATATGTAAACTGCGGAGAAGGCGCAGATGCAGCAGCTTACACAGCACTGGTAGAAAAAGCAAAAGGTCTTGGAAGAACTCTGGTTCTGGGATGTACAGATCCTGAGATCGCTAAGGCTGCTCTTGAAGTATGCAAGGACTCCAAGCCGGTTCTCAATGGTGCAAATGCTTCCAACTATGAGGCAATGAACGCTGTTGCAACTGAGGCAGGCGTTGTTCTCGGTGTATCAGGAAGCGACATCAACGAGCTTTATGATACAGTAGCAGCTCTTGAGAAGCTTGGAAACAAGAACCTTGTTCTTGACACAACAGCGCTGACGTAAAAGAGACATTTAAGAACACTGTACTGGTTCGTCGTGCAGCTCTTAAAGATCAGGACAGAACTTTTGGTTATCCGTCTCTTGTAAATCTTGTTAAGATTGCTAAAGGCGACAAACATTTACAGGCAGCACTTGCTTCCCTGTTTACTATGAAATATGGTTCCATCGTTGTTATGGAGCAGATGACTTATGCAGAGGCACTTCCGCTTTATGGCCTGCGTCAGAACGTATTTACTGACCCGCAGAAGCCAATGAAAGTAGAGCCGGGTATTTACCCGCTGAACGGAGCAGATGAGAACTCTCTGGTAGTTACCACTGTAGACTTTGCTCTTACATATTTCGTTGTATCCGGCGAGCTGGAGCGTTCCGGTGTTCCGCTTAATCTTGTGATCAACGATGCAGGCGGACTTTCCGTACTTACTTCCTGGGCTGCCGGCAAGTTTTCCAGCACCAGCATCTCTACCTTTATCAAAGAAGAGGTTGAGCCGAAGGTTAAATGCCGTAAGCTTGTGATCCCGGGTAAGGTTGCAGTTCTGAAGGGCGACCTGGAAGCAAAACTTCCGGGATGGGAGATCATCGTAGGTCCAAGAGAAGCAGTACAGCTTGTGAAGTTCTTAAAAGATATGCAGGCATAAGCCACATAAATATACTTCGGACAGGAAAGGATCTTTCCTTTCCAGGTCCGTATTAAACCACGTAAAGGAGAACACAGGTATGTCAAAATTTATCACAATTGGTGAAAGACTTTCAACAACAGCACCGGCAGTAAACAAAGCGTTTACAGAAAGAGATCCGGAGCCGATCCTTAAAAGAGCAAAACAGCAGCTTGATGCAGGCGCTACTTATCTGGATGTAAATATCGGACCTGCTGAGAACGATGGTCCTGAACTTATGAAATGGGCAGTTCAGCTTCTTCAGGGCAACTTTGACAATGTTCCGCTGGCACTGGATACTTCCAACGTAGCAGCTATTGAAGCTGGTATTTCCGTATACAACCGTTCCAAAGGAAAACCGATCGTAAACTCTGCTGACGCAGCAGGAAGAATCGAATACGTTGATCTTGCAGCAGCTAACGATGCGATCGTTATTGCTCTCTGCAACGGTGAAGGTATTGCAAAAGACAATGATGAGCGTATGATGTTCATGCAGACACTGATGGAGCGCGGTATGGAGCACGGCATGGATGTTGAGAACGATATGTGGTTTGACCCGCTGTTCCTGGTTATCAAAGGAATGCAGGACAAACAGATGGAAGTTCTTGAGTTCATTAAAATGATCTCTGACATGGGCATGAAGAGTACTGGCGGTCTTTCCAACAACTCCAATGGTATGCCGAAGCACATCCGTCCGATCATGGATTCTGCTATGGTAGCTATGGCTATGATGCAGGGACTTACCTCCGCAATCGTAAACCCGAACGATCTTCGTCTGATGGAGACTATTAAGTCTTGTGATATCATCAAGAATAATAATCTGTACGCAGATTCTTATCTGGATATCTGATTTTTACATGTGGATCACAGAGAGGGCTGGAGACTTCGGTCTTCGGCCCTTTCTTTATATCAGAAGAAAGGTGGTTGCTTTTTGTTTAAGGTAACATTTGCATTTGAAGATGGCAGTGTGGTAGAGACGTATGCCAATGAGGGAGATAATCTGCTTGAAATCGCACGTGAGGCAAATGTGGCGATCGATGCCCCCTGTTCCGGTAACGGAGCTTGTGGAAATGCCGCGTGCAGCTCAAATGCGGAGAGCTGAACACCAAAAAAACACTTCACATAAGTGACGAAGAATTTCAGAATGGCTGGCGTCTTGCCTGTATGAGCAAAATTACTGCGGACGTGGAAGTGCTTGTACCGGATATCGCCTCTGCCTATAAAAGCAGAATGAAGGTCGCGGACCTGAGTTCGAAAGAAGAGCTTGCTATTTTTGAAAATGCCAAGCGGGAAGTGGAGCTGGCAGGAATTGAATTAAAGAACAGTCTGGACATCGTGGAAGTAAAGATGGAACCTCCAACTCTGGACGACACCATGCCGGATGTGGAAAGGCTTACCCGGGCTCTCCGTAAATTTATGAACCTGAAGCGTGTAAGGATTCCTTACGCAGTTCTCAGAAAACTGCCGGATGTTTTGAGAGAAAGCAATTTTACAGTAAAATGTGTCCTTCGTACAACTCCGGACGACATGTTTGTTTATGATGTTTTTGACAGCAGAGAAGAGGTTGTCATCGGCGGACTTGCAGTGGATATTGGTACAACAACCGTATCTGCAGTTCTGATCAATATGGAAACAGGAGAAATCCTTGCAAAAAGTTCTGCAGGAAACGGACAGATCCGCTTTGGTGCTGATGTGATCAACCGTATTATTGAGGCAGAGAAGCGGAGGAAGAGAAAGACTTCAGGATGCAGTGATCAAAGAAACGATCAATCCAATGATCCATGAGATGTGCCGGAGCGCTCATTTTCCGGAAAAACAGATCTACCGTATGTGCGTGGCATCCAATACCACAATGAATCATCTCTTTGCAGGGATCAATGCCGATCCTCTTCGTATGGAGCCATATATTCCGGCATTTTTTAAAACAAATTCTATGTTTGCTTCAGATATTGGTATTGATATCAATCAGGATGCCCATATCATCATAGCTCCTAACATCGGAAGCTATGTAGGCGGAGATATTACAGCAGGTACCCTTGTCAGCATGATCTGGAACAGACCGGAGTTTTCTCTGTTTATTGACCTTGGAACCAATGGAGAACTTGTTTTCGGCAATTCTGACTTTATGATGAGCTGTGCATGTTCAGCCGGACCGGCTTTTGAGGGCGGAGATATCAGCTGCGGTATGCGCGCAACAGATGGGCCATAGAGGCCTGTACCATTGATAAGGAGACTATGGAGCCTTCTTATAAGATAGTCGGTGAGCCGGGAACAAAACCGGTGGGACTTTGCGGTTCCGGTATCATTGATGTGATCAGCGAGCTGTTTTCAGCCGGGATCATTAATCCGAAAGGTAAATTTATCCGTGAGGGAAGAAGAATCCGTCATGATAAATACGGTATGGGAAGTTATGTGATCGCCTCGAGGAGGAAGCAGGTTCTTCCAAGGATGTGGAGATCACAGAGGTGGATATTGATAACTTTATCCGTGCCAAGGGAGCAATTTTCTCAGCAATACGTACCATGCTTCATCACTGGATTTTGATGTTTCCATGATTGATGACGTGTATGTGGCCGGCGGAATCGGAAGCGGTATCAATATGCGTAATGCAGTAAGAATCGGAATGTTTCCGGATATTCCTCTTGAAAAATTCCATTATATCGGAAATTCTTCGCTGTCAGGCGCATACCTGATGCTTTTGTCCACTCCTGCGGAGAAAAAGACATATGAGCTGGCAGCAAATATGACATATATGGAGCTTTCCACAGTGCCCACCTATATGGATGAGTTTGTGGGAGCCTGCTTTATTCCTCATACGGACAGTTCTCTGTTTCCGTCTGCAGAATAAAACAAATAAAAGAATGTCCGGTACAGAAACAGAGAAAATCCTGTATCCTGCCGGATGTATAAGAACAGGAAAAGAATCAGATTTTACAGAGGTGTGCTATGAGTTCTGACTTAAATGAAGTAAAATCCGTCAGTCTGTCAGAGGAAGGGTCCGTAGGCGACAGACTGGGATATGAAAAAGACAGCAAGGAGAGAATGCCCTGGGAGCATTATCTGGAGGAGTTCCGGAAAGCAGATCCAAAGGAGATTTCCAGTCGTCTTTCCATTCCTTATGATGAAGCGGAAAAAAGCTTTGAGCTTCCGTTTCTGGGAAGTGTCTATTACATTTCCTGGCCTGATTTTCATGTGACTCACAAAGAGGATAAAAAAGGCTTTTATCCTCTTGAGGAAATGGTATATGCTAGGATCCTGACTATTCGTTTTCTTCTGGGAGGAATGAAATCCCATGGAACCGGAAAAATGAAAACCTACAGGGAAATGCCCTGGGGAGAAGTGTATTTGCGGCAGTTTGACGGACGCTGCATCAAACGTCTTGCCTTTTCCTATGGAAATCGTCTGAAGGATTTTAAAGCTGTTATGGAGCATATTCAGGCAGTTCCTGTAAACCACGGGGATCTTGCCTATGAAATTGAAATTTACCCGGATTATCAGGTACAGATGATTCTCTGGGAGGGGGATGATGAGTTTCCGCCTTCGTCTCAGATTCTGTTTTCAGATAACTTTCCGGTATCCTTTCAGGCAGAGGATATGGCTGTGATGGGAGATGTGATCATCGGGGCTCTGAAAGCATTTGGAAAAGTAACAGGTTAAGATAAAAAATACAGTTGTGACAAAAGGGATCAGCTGTGTATCATCATCAGGAGGGTAAAACTATGGGATTTTCAACAAGTACATGTACAGAGTTTGTTGAAAGTACTGGCTTCCAAAGCACCGGTACCGGGCGGCGGCGGCGCTTCCGCACTTGTTGCGGCAGTGGGAACTGCACTTGGAAATATGGTAGGAAGCCTGACAGTAGGAAAAAAGAAATATGCGGATGTAGAAGATGAAATGTGGGAGCTGAAAGCAAAATGTGATCAGCTTCAGAAAGATTTCCTCCGTCTCATCGAAAGAGATGCGGAAGTATTTGAGCCTCTTTCCAAAGCATATGGAATGCCGAGAGAAACGGAAGAAGAAAAGGCTGAAAAGGCAAGAGTCATGGAGATCGTTCTCAAGGATGCCTGCTCCGTACCGATGGAAATCATGGAAAAATGCTGCGAGGCTATTGAGCTGATCGTGGAATTTGGCGCAAAGGGCTCCAAGCTTGCCATCAGTGATGCAGGCGTAGGCGCTGCTTTCTGCAAGGCAGCTTTAAAAGGCGCCAGCCTGAATGTGTACATAAACACAAAATCCATGGCAGACAGAGAGTATGCAGAAGAGTTGAACAGAAAAGCTGATGCAATGCTTGAGAAATATACAAAGATTGCTGACGAAACCTTTGACAGTGTTCTTGGAAGACTGAAATAACAGCAGTATTTTTATAAAAACAGCAGTTTTATTTTAGGAGGAATAATAAAATGGCAAAACAGTTATTGGGAAAAGAAGTAACAGCAGCGCTGAACGAGAAAATTAAAGCAAATGTAGCAGAGCTTCAGGCAAAGGGTGTAAATCCTACACTGTGCATTATCCGTGTTGGCGAGAATCCAAGCGATATTTCCTATGAGAAAGGCGCTACCAAACGCTGCGAGACACTTGGCGTAGCATGTGAAAAAATCCTTCTTCCGGGAGACGTTTCCAGGATGAGCTTCTTGCAACAATTGATAAAGTAAACAAAGACGACCATATCCATGGCGTTCTTCTGTTCCGTCCCCTTCCGAAGCATCTGGATCAGGCAGTGATCGAAAATGCTCTTGCTGCAGAAAAAGACGTTGACTGTATGACAGATCTTTCCATGTCCGGCGTATTCACAGGCAAAAAGATCGGTTTCCCGCCATGTACACCACAGGCATGCATGGAAATTCTTGATCATTACGGAATTGACTGCACAGGCAAAAAAGCAGTTGTGATCGGAAGAAGCCTTGTAGTAGGAAAACCGGCAGCTATGATGCTGGTTAAGAAAAACGCAACTGTTACTATCTGCCACACAAGAACCGTTGATATGCCGTCTGTTGCAAGAGAGGCTGATATTGTGATCGTAGCAGCAGGACGCGCAGGCGTTGTAGGCGCTGATTATGTAAGAGAAGGACAGACTATCATTGACGTAGGTATCAATGTAAATGCAGAAGGCAAGCTCTGCGGAGATGTTGACTATGCAGCAGTTGAGCCGATCGTAGACGCCATCACACCGGTACCGGGCGGAGTTGGAAGTGTTACAACATCTGTTCTGGTTGGTCATGTGGTAGAAGCGGCAATGAGAAAGGTAAATGGATGATTTTTCTCGGAAGAATAAGCTCTTCTGGGGGAATCTGACCCTGACGGGCGCTCTGATTTTCGGGGCGCCTGTTTTTGCATTGGCAGACAAAGCGCCTGATCCGTCAGAAATACAGGGCCCTGTAAGGAAACCTCAGGAAGAAAATAAAGCTGTACAGAAAAACGGAGACTCAGATAACCTGTCAGGAAAGACTGACGGAAACAACAAAGACAGGGAAACAGACTATTCAGAAGAAGGCCAGATCAGCAAGCCTTCCTATTCTTATGAAAGTGGTCCCGGGACAGAGGGCTTTGTGGATGATTCTACAGATAATACCTATGGCTATTATACGATTATGGGAACAACCACTGTTACTCTGGAAGAAATGACCTCCCTTTATGAGGAAAACGGGGCAGAGTATCCTTCTTCTTTAAAAGAGGGCGGTGCAGAAACCATTGAGGATTTCTGCAGCATTATTCTGGAAGAAGCGGAACTGGAAGGTGTTCGTGGAGAGGTGGTTTATGTGCAGGCCATGCTGGAAACCGGGTGGCTTCAGTTTGGCGGAGACGCAGTGGAAAGTCAGTACAACTTTTCCGGTCTTGGAACAACAGGCGGAGGCGTACAGGGAAATTCCTATCCGGATGTGCGAACCGGGATCCGGGCTCAGGTCCAGCATCTGAAGCTTATGCCAGCACAGAGGAATTAAATGAAAACTGCGTGGATTCCAGATTTGATATGGTTACAAGAGGTTCCGCTCCCTATGTGGAGTGGCTGGGAATCCAGGAGAACCCTAACGGAGGTGGCTGGGCTGCCGGAGCCGGATACGGGGAGAAGCTGACAAAGCTGCTTGAAGATATGAAGGAAGAATAATCCGGAAATAAATATATTTTACAGCAAATAACCTTGTCTCATTCGACGTTTTTGCTTGATTTTTGCATTGATAAATTAAAAATATTTCATACAAATAGGTACAATAGTTACAGGTGTTAAAAGACCTTCCGCCTTCTACTATCTGAAGCTACTGTACCTTTCTTATATCCATTCCGCCCGTCAGACACGGCCGGGGGGAGTGCAGAGGGGGGTTCTGTCAGAGAACCCCCCTCCTGCGTAATTTACTTTAATCCAGTTTGATCTCTTCCAGCTCTTTTTCCGGCAGTTTTTTGGAAGAATCCTTAAGATACTGCTTCAATGCTTTGGAGGATGTTGCAAAGGGAACGTTGGTTCCCGCGCCGCCCATGCAGCCGCCCGGACAGGCCATACCCTCAATCATACATCCTTTCAGCTTGCCTGCCTTTGCAAGAGTCAGCATTTTTTTGCAGTCAGCAAGAGTTTCCGCATGTTCGATATGAACCGGAACTTCCGGATAATATTCTTTCAGACAGGCTTCGATGGCGCCGGCCACACCGCCTGCAACTGCATAGCCGCGTCCGGCAGCAGTGGCATTGTGGAGAGATTCATCGCCCTCAAAAGAAGCCGGATCGATCTCTCTGGCATCAAACATGGCAGAAAGCTCTTCAAAGGTCACGACAAAATCCACATCGCTTCGTACAGAGGTACGCATAGCCTCCAGTTTTTTTGAGGCACAGGGACCTACGAAAACAACCTTGGCATCCGGATGCTCCTGTTTTACCTTACGGGCAGTGGCAACCATAGGAGTAAGTTCCTGAGAAATATTGTCGATCATGTCCGGGAAAAATTTCTTTGCCATCATGGACCAGGAAGGACAGCAGGAGGTCAGAAGAAACGGAAGGTTTCCGGTAGCAACTTCCTTTGCATAGTGGTGCGCCTCGGAAATAGCTCCGATATCTGCTCCCAGAGCAACCTCGTACACATCGGAAAAACCAAGGATCTCAAGGGCAGTTTTAAATTTACGTGGTGTTACGTCTTCTCCGAACTGACTGATATAAGCAGGAGCCACAATGGCAATGATCTTATTTCCTTCACGCAGAGAGTGGGCAAGCTGGAAAATCTGAGATTTGTCAGAAATGGCTCCAAAAGGACAGCTTACCATACACATACCGCAGGAAACACATTTGTCATCCAGGATTTCTGCACGTCCCTGTTCGTCGCTTCCGATGGCCTTTACGCCGCAGGCCTGTTCGCATGGACGGATATTGTGAGAGATGGCATCATAAGGACATACGGCTTTACATTTTCCGCATTTGATACATTTATCCTGATCAATACAGGATTTGCCATTGATCATGGAAATGGCGCCCTTGGGACAGGCCTGCATACATGGGTGAGCCACACAGCCTCTGCACATGTCGCTGACAATATATTTGTTGGGAGGGCAGGCCGCACAGGCAGAAGGAATTACCTGCATAAGGGGCGGTTCATAATATTTTTCATCAATATTGCTGGCTTCCAGTCCTGAAGTCAGATGAACCGCTCTGTTTTCCGGACGGAGAGAAAGTCCCATTGCAAGACGTACACGCTCACTTGCCACAGCACGCTCACGGTAAATGCTCTCTCTGTACTGTGCCCGTTCTTCCACAATGTTATAGGGAATTGCCTCAATGTCATGAATGAGAGTTTCATCTTTGGATTCAAATCCGACTTTTGCCACTTCTGTAAAAATTTTATGACGTATCTGTTTTACAGGAGTATCCAGGTTTCTCATAATCACTATCTCCTTTGTGTATATTTGTCTACCAGTTCTTCTAATCATATATGAAAAAAAATTTTAAAATCAATATTTATCCTGTACTTTTAAAAGCACAAGTGAGACATATGGGGAAAAATGTTATCGTTTGGGGTAAAGTGGCCTGTATTTGGACCAGTTTGCTGAAAAATGGATATAAATTGTATGGTTTACGGTAAGAATATCTGTATAATTGGAGAAAAAATAACAACAATGTTTAAACTATAACAAACTTTTTGGTTAATTCACAAAATTTCAGAAAAATCAGAAGATAGTACTTGTGGAAACTGCCTGTGTCATGTATAATTACAACATGAGTAAACTGGCGAAAATGACCAATGCAATGGATAGAAAGGTAAGGTACAAGCGTTAAGGAGGGAAATGCATGTTAGATCAGTCTTATTACACAAAGACGGACGAGATTATTGAGCACTATGGACGTAAAGCGGCGTCCCTGATTCCTATTATGCAGGATATTCAGGCAGAATATCGCTATCTTCCCGGAGAGCTTCTCACTTATGTGGCGGAACAGATCGGTGTGACTGAGGCCAAGGCCTACAGTGTGGCTACATTTTATGAGAACTTTTCTTTTGAACCAAAGGGAAAATATATTATCAAGGTTTGTGACGGAACAGCCTGTCATGTGCGGAAATCCATGCCTGTGAAAGAAGCCATGATGAAGGAACTTGGCTTAAGTCATAAAAAGCATACCACAGATGATATGCTTTTTACCGTAGAAACAGTTTCATGTCTGGGAGCGTGCGGACTGGCTCCAACATTGACTGTTAATGATGAAGTGCACCCGAAAATGACACCGGAAAAAGCGGTGGAGCTGTTGGAAGAACTGAGAGGTGAAAAGGCATGAGTATAATTTCAAAGGAAGATCTGCTCAATAAGCAGAAAGAAGTTCAGAATACGATCAGTACCTATACCTGCCGTGTTCTTGTCTGTTCCGGTACCGGCTGCATGGCTTCCGGAGCACAGAAAATATATGATGAAATGTCAAAGCTCTGCTCTGATCTGGATGGAGTGCAGGTGGAGATGCAGAAAGATATTCCCCATCTTGGCGTGGTAAAAACAGGATGCCAGGGTCTTTGTGAGCTGGGCCCTCTTGTAAGGATCGAGCCGTATGATTATCAGTATGTGCATGTACAGTTGGAGGACTGCAAAGAGATCGTGGACCGTACAGTTCTTCAGGGACAGCCGGTAGAGAGGCTTTTTACAGAGATCATGACAATATCTGCCCCCATCCGGACGATATTCCGTTTTTAAATCAGCAGACCCGTATCGTTCTGGAAAACTGCGGCAGGATCGATGCAGAGTCCATAGACGAATATATTGCAGCAGGCGGCTTCCAGTCCATGACCAAAGCGTTTTTTGACATGACGCCACAGGAAGTAATTGACGAGGTAACAAAATCCGGGCTGAGAGGACGCGGAGGAGCCGGTTTCCCGGCTGGAAAGAAGTGGGGACAGGTTGCCCGCCAGAAAGAAACTACCCGCTATGTGGTATGTAACGGTGACGAGGGAGACCCGGGCGCATTTATGGACGGCTCCGTTATGGAGGGCGATCCCTATAAGATGATCGAAGGTATGGTGATCGCCGCTTATGCAGTAGGCGCTGAAAACGGATATATCTATGTGCGTGCAGAATATCCTCTTTCTGTAAAAAGACTGCGTATGGCTATTGAACAGGCAGAGGCTTACGGACTTCTGGGAGACAATATCCTGGGTTCCGGCGTAAACTTCCACTTACATATTAACCGGGGCGCAGGCGCATTCGTATGCGGCGAGGGATCTGCTCTGACTGCTTCTATTGAGGCAACAGAGGTATGCCCCGTGTAAAACCTCCCCGTACAGTAGAAAAAGGTCTGTGGGAAAAACCAACGGTCCTGAATAATGTAGAAACTTATGCAAATGTTCCCAAGATCATTCTTCAGGGAGCTGACTGGTTCCGTACCATCGGAACAGAGGGAAGCCCGGGAACAAAGACGTTTTCTCTTACAGGATCTATTGAAAATACCGGACTGATCGAGGTTCCTATGGTACCACTCTGCGTCATATTATCTATGACATCGGCGGAGGCTTAAAGAGCGGCGCTGCATTTAAAGGCGTTCAGATCGGCGGCCCTTCCGGCGGCTGTCTGGTAGATGAACAGCTTGATCAGCCCCTTGATTTTGATTCTGTAAAAAAACTGGATGCCATTATGGGTTCCGGCGGTCTGGTAGTTATGGATGAAAATACCTGTATGGTAGAAGTTGCCCGTTTCTTTATGAGCTTTACCCAGAGGGAAAGCTGCGGAAAATGTGTTCCCTGCCGTGAAGGCACGAAACGTATGCTGGAGATTCTGGAGCGGATCGTTGACGGAAAAGGAAAAATGTCAGATCTGGATGAGCTTGAAGAGCTTGCAACCATGGTCCAGAGCATGGCTCTCTGCGGACTTGGAAAGAGCGCGCCTCTTCCGGTTATCAGCACTCTGAAACGCTTCCGGGATGAATATGAGGAACATATCCGGGATAAAAAATGCCGTGCAAAGGTTTGTACAGCCCTTCGCCAGTTCCACATTAATGAAGAGTTCTGTATCGGATGCGGCAAGTGCGCCAAGAACTGTCCGGCCGGAGCGATCACCGGAAAGATCAAGCATCCGTATCATATTGATAATGACCGCTGCATCAAGTGCGGTGCATGTAAGGATAACTGTAACTTTGATGCAATTTATGTGGAAGCGTAGAAGGAGGAACGATTATGGGTACAATGACCATTGACGGTAGAAAAGTTGAATTTACCGATGAAAAAAAATGTCCTGACTGTAATCCGTAAAGCAGGCATTAATATACCGACACTGTGCTACCATTCCGAGGTTTCTACCTTTGGCGCATGCGTCTGTGTACAGTAGAGGATGACAGAGGCAGGACTTTTGCTTCCTGTTCTGAAGAACCGAGAGATGGAATGGTAATCTACACCAACTCCGGAAGGATCAAAAAATATCGTAAGCTGATCGTGGAACTGCTTCTTGCAGCTCACTGCAGAGACTGTACCACCTGTATTAAGAGCGGAGAGTGTATCCTTCAGGAACTGGCGCATCGTCTGGGCGTAAGAGATATCCGTTTTGAAAATACAAGAGAGGTACGGGAGCTTGATACCAGCTCACCGTCTCTGGTACGGGATCCAAACAAATGCATTTTGTGCGGCGACTGTGTACGCGCCTGTGAAGAGCTTCAGGGAATCGGAGCTCTTGGCTTTGCTTTCCGCGGCACAGAGGCAATGGTAATGCCTGCCTTTAATAAAAAAATTGCAGAAACCAACTGCGTGAACTGCGGACAGTGCCGTGTATTCTGCCCTACAGGAGCCATCTCTATAAAAACGCATATGGACGAGGTTTGGGATGCTCTTTCAGATCCCAATGTACGCGTAGTTGCACAGGTTGCTCCGGCAGTCCGTGTGGCAGTAGGCGACCATTACGGACAGCCCAAGGGACGCAGCGTAATGGGAAAAATCGTCAATGCGCTTCACCGAATGGGCTTTGATGAAGTTTATGATACAACCTTCAGCGCGGATCTTACCATTATGGAAGAAAGCGCAGAGTTTTTGAGAAGAGTGGAAAAAGGCGAGAACCTTCCGCTTCTTACTTCCTGCTGTCCGGCCTGGGTAAAATTTGTCACAGATCAGTATAAAGAATTTATTCCGAATATATCAACCTGCAGATCTCCACAGCAGATGATGTCTGCAGTGATCAAGGAGTATTTCCGCGATCCGGAAAACGCTCAGGGCAAAAAAGACAGTAATGGTTTCCATTATGCCATGTACAGCCAAGAAGGCGGAGGCAATCCGTCCCAACAGCTTTACAAAGGGAGAACAGGACACAGATATTGTGATCACAACAACAGAACTGATCCGGATGATCAACAACTTCGGACTTGATTTTGCGGCACTGGAGCCGGAAGCCTGCGATATGCCATTTGGTTTTGGTTCCGGCGGCGGAGTGATCTTTGGCGTTACCGGCGGCGTAACAGAGGCTGTGTTAAGACGCCTCTCTCCGGAACATACCAAGGAGGCCATGAGGGAGATTTCCGAGTGCGGCGTTCGAGGCGATGAGGGAATCAAGGAATTCAGCGTTCCTTATAAAGGAATGGAAATCAAGGTCTGCGTAACAAGCGGACTGGCAAATGCCAGAACGGTTATGGAACGAGTAAAAAACGGCGAGGCGGAATATCATCTGATCGAGGTTATGGCCTGCAGACGCGGCTGTATTATGGGCGGTGGCCAGCTACAAGAGCCGGCGACAGAACAAAGGCAGCCAGAGCAAAGGGACTTTACAATGCAGACAATACCATGATCATTAAAAAATCAGATGAAAATCCTCTTGTGGTGGAGCTGTACGATACTCTTCTTAAGGGCAAAGAGTATGAGCTTCTTCATAATGAATTTTATTAAAAAAAATTAAAAAGAGCGGACAGGACTGTGAAAAGGACAGTACATGTCCGCTTTTGGCAGCTTTCGGGACAGGCTAATGAAGCTCCCGGCAGAATTTCCCTTCATATATTTCTTGCGCAACGTTGCTGTTTGCGTTAAAATAATTTTACAAATAATGATTTTAAACTACATAAAAGAGGTGTCATCATGCGTGAAATTCAAGCATCACAGATCACAGAGGTAATTGAACGACTCTGCATAGAGCAAATACAGTTTTGCCGGAGGATATGAAACAGGCCATTCAGACATGCAGGGCATGCGAGGACGGAGAAATTGCCAGAGGTGTTCTGGATAATATTATTGAAAATTATCAGATCGCAGAAGCTGAGGAGGTTCCGATCTGCCAGGATACCGGAATGGCCTGCGTGTTCCTGGAAATCGGTCAGGATGTACATATTGCAGGAGGAGATCTTACAGAAGCAGTAAATGAGGGTGTTCGCAGAGGCTATGACAAAGGCTATCTCCGCAAGTCTGTTGTGAAGGATCCTGTCCGCAGGGGAAATACCGGAGACAATACGCCTGCCATGCTCTACACAGAGATCGTTCCCGGAGAGCAGATCAAAATTACTGTAGGGCCTAAGGGCTTTGGAAGTGAAAATATGAGCGCCATCCGTATGTTTAAGCCGTCTGCAGGCATTCAGGGCATCAAGGATTTTATTCTGGAAACAGTAGAAGCTGCAGGCCCCAATCCATGTCCTCCAATGGTGGTTGGCGTAGGGATCGGCGGAACCTTTGACAAAGCAGCTCTTCTTGCGAAAAAAGCGCTGATGCGTCCAGTGGATTCAGAAAATCCGGATTCTTACTATGCAGACCTGGAAAAGGAAATGCTTCAGAAGATCAATGAGCTTGGAATCGGGCCTCAGGGCTTTGGCGGCAGAACAACAGCAGTGGGATTAAATATTGAAACCATGCCCACACATATTGCAGGAATGCCCTGTGCGATCAACATCAGCTGCCATGTGACCAGACATAAGACGGAGGTGCTTTAAGATGGAACGACATATTACTTTACCCCTTACAGAAGAAATTGCAAGAAGCCTTCGCGCAGGAGACTCTGTTTATCTCACAGGAGAAATCTATACCTCCAGAGATGCCGGCCATAAGAGAATGTGCGAGGCTCTGGAAAGAGGAGAAGAGCTGCCCTTTGATCCAAAGGATGCAACCATCTATTATGTAGGTCCTACCCCTGCCAAGCCGGGCCAGGTGATCGGTTCTGCAGGTCCTACTACAAGCGGAAGAATGGATGCTTACGCGCCAACTATGATGTCTGTGGGAGCAAGAGGAATGATCGGAAAGGGAGCCCGCCTTCCGGAGGTGGTGGAAGCCATGAAAAAATATGGTGGAGTTTATTTCGGAGCATCGGAGGAGCCGGAGCCCTTCTTGCAAAATGCATCAAAAAAGCAGACTGGTAGCTTATGAGGATCTTCAGTCAGAAGCTTTAAGGCGCCTTTATGTGGAAGATATGCCGCTTGTTGTAATTATTGACAGCGAGGGCAGAAATCTTTATGAGGAGGGAAGGGAGGCCTACCTTTCCCGGAAAAGAGACTGACATCCTGCCGCCAGCAAAGATAATCTGCAATGCATATTATCCTGTGTGTTTGGGGATATTGGCATGTATATTCCAAAATCCCGAGACATACAGGCCAAAATGCCATCGCCCAAGGTGATTTGGAATGCATTTTGACCAGGTTGCTGTGTTGTAAACAGCAACATAAATTCTGAAAAACAGACAAAATTTATCCAAAATAATATTGACAGCAGTCTGCTTTCGGGGATATACTGAAAGCAGATCATGCATGGGAAATGCCGGAATAAAAACAAAATTTTTAATTAAAGGAGGAAGAACAAATGGCAGTTATGGATGGATGCGAAAGCCAGCACAGAACTTCAGTAATTGAAGAGAGAGTATGTCCGAAATGCGGAAAAGAGGTGGAAGTCTTTACTTCCCGCGGAAAGCTTACAGAAGATACTGTCTGCTCCTGCGGCTATGTATTTCAGGCAGAGGAAGCGGTTCCTCTGAAAACAGAGCACAAGGATAAATAATCATCCCGCGGATTAGTTCAGAAGTACTGATAAGGCTATATTCAAATGATGGAAACAGGAACTTCAGGTTTGTATTTATGACAAATGGCAAACCTTCAGGTTCCTGTTTTTATTTTGAGGCAGAGGAAGGCTGGACATGTTTTATTTGGGGAAGATTGTGTTGGTGTTCCGGAATTCAGAAGGCGGAAGCCCTGTCTGTTTTTTGAACAGCCTGCTGAAATACAGAGGGTTCTCATAACCCACAACTGCAGCCACTTCAGAAACAGAATAGGTTGTAGTGCGGAGCAGGGTTTTTGCATTTGTGATCCGGAGATTGACAATATACTGCATAGGCGTAACCCCGTTGTAGCGCTTGAAGCTGCGGATAAACCAACAGGTACTCATATGCCGGGACAGGGCATAATCTTCCACGGAAATGTTTTCTGTAAAATGCTCATTAAAAAACTGGGTGGCAGCTTCCATTTCTTTTTGGAGAATCTGGTTTTGTGCCGTGCCCACAGGGGCCTTACGGCTGACTAAAAGAAACAGTTCCCGCAGCAGGATTGAAAGGTATTCTTCATAATGAGGCTTGGTAAGCTGCAGCTCCTGGATCATTTTTCGGAAAATCTGATGATATTCCGGATAATTGCCGGTCTGGATCACCCGCCCTGTTTCAAATAAACCATATTCCTTTAAAATATTTTTTACATTGCTGCCTGTAAAATGCACCCAGTAAACCTCTGTCTGGTCTGCTCCGTAATAAACATATTTCTGCATTTCTCTGGGCTTATATAAAATCATGTGCCCGGCTTCTATAATCTGTTCTTTATTGTCAAAAAAGAAATGTCCTTTTCCTGCAGTAATATAAAGCAGCTGATAGTCAATTCTTCCTCTTGGACGGTAGTGGGAAGCCTGGGCTGATGGATCAGACGGTAGGTGCCGCAGCTTCCCACCACCAGGGGGCGGGTCTTGTCCTTAAAATCCAACAAAGAATTATGCAGATAGCCGGAATTGATATACATAATGATCCCTCCTGTTAAAAAAAGCTTCTGTGTTATAAAAGTGTATCATTTTGTGCATATTTTGTCCAATGAAGTTTATGGACGGTCTATGTAAAAAAGGCGTAAAATAATGTTAAAACAAAGGAAAAGTAAAAGAAAGCAAGGAGGAACACGTTGTGATTGTGCCAAAATATTATGAGGACTTAAAAATAGTGCATGAAAATACCATGCCTTACAGAGCCTATTATATTCCGGCATCCCATTATATGGGTTCGCTGACAGAAGACAGGTTTTTTTTCGGACCGTATCATGGCGCTGAACGGAACATGGCAGTTTCAGTATTTCAGCAGTATTTATGATGTGCAGGAAAAATTTTATGAACCGGATTATGACTGCAGCAGTTTTAGTGAGGTGGAGGTGCCGGGAGTCTGGCAGAATTACGGATATGACAGCCACCAGTATACCAACGTAAGGTATCCGATTCCTCTGGACCCTCCCTATGTCCCTCAGGAAAATCCATGCGGAGCCTATGTGCGTAAATTTTACTACGAAAAATCAGAAGAAGCTCCAAAGGCATATCTGAATTTTGAGGGTGTGGATTCCTGTTTTTATGTGTGGATCAATGGGGAGTATGCAGGGTACAGCCAGGTTTCTCATGCCACCAGTGAATTTGACGTGACAGAGGCTCTGGTAAATGGAGAAAATACTCTGGCCGTTCTGGTTCTGAAGTGGTGCGACGGAACCTATCTGGAAGATCAGGATAAGTTTCGTATGAGCGGAATCTTCCGGGACGTCTATCTTTTGAACCGCCCGGAAAACATTGTGTATGATTATTTTACCACAACAGAAATCCAGGAAGATCAGTCAGTGATCACGGTGCAGGCAAACTATCAGGGAATGGCTGTTCCAACAAAGCTTACCCTGTATGATGCAGAGAAACAGGAAATCGCTTCTCAGATGCTTTGGGAAGAACCGGGAGAGCTTTATACCCATAAGGCAGTTCTTACAGTAAAAAATGCCAGACTGTGGAATCCGGAGCAGCCGTATTTATATACTCTGGTAATAGAAACACAAAGAGAGGCCATTGCAGACCGGATCGGTATCCGGGAAATCTGTGTGAAGGATGCTGTCATCTATCTGAATGGCACTGCTGTTAAATTTAAGGGAGTGAACCGCCATGACTCGGATCCGGTGACCGGGTTTGTCATTGGGCCTGACCAGATGAAAAAAGATCTACAGATGATGAAGGAAAACAACTTTAATGCAGTCCGCAGCAGCCATTATCCCAATGCGCCTTATTTTTATCAGTTATGTGACGAGTACGGATTTTTTGTGATTGCAGAGGCGGATAATGAAAGTCATGGAACCCAGTCCCAGTATTTAAAAGATTCCAGCTGGGAAAATGTAAGCCAGAGGTGGAATGAACGGATTGCCGATAACCCGGATTTCATACCGGCTACCCTGGACCGTACCAGACTTTGCGTACACAGGGAGAAAAACCGCCCCAGTGTTGTTATCTGGTCTATGGGAAATGAATGCGGCTATGGCTGCACCTTTGAGGAAGCTTTAAAATGGACGAAAGAATTTGACAAAACAAGGCTGACCTGTTATGAAAGCTCTTTTTACCGGAGCAAAAAAAGAACATACGATTACAGCAACATTGATATTTTCAGCAGAATGTATCCTTCCCTGGAAGAAATCCGGGACTATATGGAACAGAAGCCGGATAAACCATTCCTTTTGATTGAATACTGCCATGCTATGGGGAATGGACCGGGGGATCTGGAGGATTATTTCCAGATAATCAATCAATATGACCAGCTTTGTGGAGGCTTTGTGTGGGAATGGTGTGACCATGGGGTGTACCAGGGACAGGCTGCCAATGGAAAAGAGAAGTATTTTTATGGCAGCGACTTTGGAGAAGAAGTCCATGACGGCAATTTCTGTATGGACGGGCTGGTCTATCCGGATCGGACACCTCATACCGGACTTTTGGAATATCAGAATGTGTACCGTCCGGCAAGAGTGGTATCCTTCCGGCAGGAAACCGGGGAACTGTGCCTGAAAAATTATATGAATTATCTGGATTTAAAAGAGTATCTTTCTCTGAGTTTTGAAGTGACCTGTGATGGGAAAAGACTGGAAAAGGGAGAAGCAGAACTGAAGGAGTCCATACTGCCGGGGCAGACAGGAAGCCTCTTTTTGAACATTGCGGTTCCGGAATGCGGAAAGTGCTACTTGAAGGTATCTTATCATTTAAAACAGGGAAATGCCCTTGTTGTTCTGGGAAGTGTGCTGGGATTTGATGAAATTCTGCTGGAAAATAAAGATGGAAGAAATCAGCAGGCAGTTTCGTTGTTGGAGTGCAGAAAAGAAAAGGCTGTGTCCATGCAGGTGTTGGAAACGGATCGGTTCCTTACCATTGAAACAGAGAAGTTTACATATCGCTACAGTAAACTTTTCGGATTGTTTGAACAGTTACAGTTGCATGGAGAGGAACTGCTGGCTGCACCAATGGAAGTAAACATCTGGCGGGCGCGACAGACAATGACAGGAAAATTAAGCTGGAATGGATGGCAGCAGGATATGACCGGAGCAGAACCAGAGCCTATGCTACAACATGGGAAACAAATGGTGAAAGCGTTACGATTTACAGTACCATGTCTGTAGCAGCAGTAGCCCTTCAAAGGTTCTGGATATGGAAGCTCAGTGGAATATCAGTGTAGCAGGAGAAATTACGGTAACCATGCAGGTGAAAAAGAATATGGAATTTCCCCAGCTTCCAAGGTTTGGGCTTCGGTTATTTTTAAAGGGAGAATATGAAGCTTGAAATTCTATGGACTGGGACCTCACGAAAGTTACGTGGATAAGCACAGGTCCTGCAGTCATGGTCTTTATGAAACAACGGTAGCAGAGCAGCATGAGGATTATCTGCGCCCACAGGAAAACGGAAGCCATACAGACTGTGATTATATGATGATAGAAAGAGAAGATCGGACTTTTGCGGCTGTAGCACCAGAACCATTTGCCTTCAATGTGTCTTATTATACCCAGGAAGAACTGACAGAAAAGGCACACAATTTTGAACTGGAAAAGTCCGGCAATACGGTTGTCTGTCTGGATTATGCACAGAATGGGATTGGCTCTAATAGCTGCGGACCGGAGCTTCGGAAAGAGTACCGGTTAGATCAGGAAACCTTTACGTTTGAGATGAAGCTTTTATTTGGGAAGGAATGGTAAGAGCACATGAATGAGAAAAAATATTTAAAATGGTATAACAAAGTGGGATATGGCTCCGGGGATATTGCAGGGAACGTGGTTTATGCGTTCCTGTCCTCCTTTGTCATGATTTATTTAACCAATACAGTAGGGTTAAACCCCGGAATTATCGGAACCTGATTGCAGTATCGAAATTATTTGACGGGGTTACGGATGTATTCTTTGGCTCTCTGATTGATAAGACCAAAAGCAGACTGGGGAAGGCAAGGCCCTGGATGCTGTATGGCTATATTGGCTGTGCGGTAACACTGGTGGCTATTTTTGCCATTCCTGCGAATATGGGTGAGTTTGCCCAGTATGCCTGGTTTTTTATTGCCTATACCCTGTTAAATGCAGTTTTTTACACAGCCAACAACATCGCTTATTCTGCTTTGACAGCTCTGGTGACAAAAAACAGCAAGGAACGGGTGCAGATGGGATCCTATCGCTTTATCTTTGCGTTTTCAACCAGTCTTTTGATCCAGTCCCTGACCATTGGATTTGTGGAATGGATGGGCGGCGGAGCTGCCGGCTGGAGAATGGTTGCCATTATTTATGCAGTCATTGGACTTGTAGTGAATACCATTTCCGTATTTTCCGTAAAGGAACTGCCGGAAGAAGAGTTAAATGATGGAAATGCGTCCGGAACAGAGGAAAAATATTCCCTGATTGATGCTGGAAAGCTGTTGTTTACAAATAAGTATTATGTCATGATCTGTGCTACTTATATTTTGCAGCAGATTTATACCGCTATGTTAAATATGGGTATTTATTATATGACCTATATTCTGTTTAATGAAAATCTGTACGGTGTATTTTCCTGGGCCATTAATATCCCTCTGATTATTGCACTGCTGGTCACACCGGTTTTAGTAGAAAAATGGAAGG
>ENA-OQAA01000149-OQAA01000149.1-human-gut-metagenome-genome-assembly--contig:-NODE-149-length-51516-cov-3.147872_pt1 | contig 51516 bp, 58 predicted proteins | sample MGYA00242489_ERZ504515 | MGnify/ENA primary metagenome ERZ504515 (study PRJEB26092, sample SAMD00036237) | human gut metagenome | host: Homo sapiens | study: EMG produced TPA metagenomics assembly of... | reverse complement strand
GTACTTCCCATAAGGGAACTACCTGGAAAAGAGCGTAGAAAAAACATCTCAAATAAATATAAAAACAATCAAAAGAGTAGCTTTTAAAATGCCCATTCTCCGTTTAAAGGGAGATTATGGGCATTTTTTAGTTGTTAAAGTATACAGAAGGAGCTCTGTGAAGATTTCTCTTCGTTTTAATCTGCTCTTTTGAAATGAGTTTTTAGCAGGATAATATAAATGTGTAATATCTAATCTTAAGTTTATGATGTTGAGTTCAACTGGTGGTTTATCCTTGGCCCTCCAAAGGGCCATTGTTACTGCTCGCCCCAAAGGGCGGTATCGCAAGCACTTTTACTGGCCCGCTATAAGCGGTACTACTGGAATCTTCTCTTCTCGATTCCTCTGCTTGCTCATTTATATATTTCTGAACTGCTGCATCTGTTATATTGCCGATTGTTTCAACATAATATCCTCTAGCCCAAAAGGCTTTATCCCATTTACTTTGCAGTTCTGGATGTCTGTCGTAAAGCATCAATGTGCTTTTCCCTTTCAGATATCCCATAAAGTCTGATACACTAAATTTCGGTGGAATTGCTACGCTTAAATGCACATGATCGATACATACGGCTCCCGCAATTATTTCTACACTTTTATATTTGCATAGAGTTGATATTATTTCTCTCACATCTTCTCGTACCTTTCCATACAATACTTTCTTCCTATATTTAGGAATGAATACGATATGATACTGGCATTTCCAGCGAGTATGTGATAGACTTTTATTGTCCATTTGGACCGCCTCCTTTGATTTTGAGTTTGGCTTGCGACACCATTCTCATCATATCACAGGAGGCTTTATTTTGTTATCCTCACCGCTTCCGCCTACTCCATTCTCCCAGCATAGCTGGGGGATTAGGCTTTTCATTTATTTCTCGTAAAGCGGATGAATTTCTTTTTTATATGCATATCGTATAAACACAAAGCAGATCACTCCTGAGAACACCTCTGCAATAGGAAAGGACCACCAGCAGGCTCCAAGGCACCTGCTTTTGACAGGATAAATGCAGCCGGGAGTAGTACTACCAGCTGGCGCAGCACAGACACTGCAAGGCTTAAAAAACCATGTCCAAGCGCCTGAAACACAGAAGATGCAACTACAGAAAATCCTGCGATCAGAAAGCTGAGGCTGATGGTACGAAGTGCCGGGATACCGATTGCCATCATATCGTCAGAGGCACTGAAAATTCCCAGAAGACTTCCCGGAAACAGCTGGAATACAGCGAAACCAGCAAGCATAATACATACTCCGTAAATAATACTCAGCTTAATTGCTTTCGTAATACGTTTCGGTTTTCTGGCACCATAGTTGTAAGCAACAATGGGAACCATTCCATTATTCAGTCCAAACACTGGCATAAAAATAAAGCTCTGCAGCTTGAAATACACGCCAAATACCGCTGTTGCAGTGGAAGTAAAGCCCATCAGGATCTTATTCATTCCGAATGTCATAACAGAACCAACAGACGCCATAATAATAGATGGAAAGCCTACGCTGTAAATGCTGCGGATCACATCACCGGAAATCTTATATTTCACAAGAGAAATATGAAGCTCTTTATTCAGCTTCATATTCACGATCACACCTGCAATTGCTGCAATGATCTGTCCTGTAACAGTGGCAAGGGCTGCTCCTGTTACTTCCATTCTTGGAAAGCCGAATAAACCAAAAATCATGATTGGATCCAGAATAATATTGATAATAGCGCCAAGAAGCTGTGTTGCCATGGAATACACCGTCTTCCCTGTAGACTGCAGAAGCTTCTCGCAGGTCAGCTGGATAAACAGGCCGAAGGACATAATTCCGATCACTCTGACATAATCCACACCATATTCCATGATCTGTGGATCCGTAGTCTGCACCCTGAAAAAAGCAGGTGCAAAAAATCCACAAACAATTGCAAATCCAATAAAGCTGAAAATTGCAAGATAAATACCGTTATTTGCAGCACTGTTGGCATACTCCTGCTTTTTCTCCCCAAGAGAGCGCGACACCAGCGCATTGATACCAACACCAGTACCGGTTCCCACTGCGATCATCAGGTTCTGCACCGGAAACGCAAGTGAAACTGCAGTAAGTGCACTCTCACTTAATTTCGCCACAAACATACTGTCCACAATATTATAAAGTGCCTGGACAAGCATGGAAATCATCATCGGTACAGACATGGTGAGCAGAAGCTTTGCCACCGGCATCACACCCATTTTATTTTCCTGAACTTTTACTTCTTTTTCCAAAAACAATCCCCTCTCTTCTGTAATTAAACCTTTTCGTTTACGGTTCACTCCGTGACCAGTAACCCTTTTTGTTCTGTCGCCTTCTTTTTTAGAGCGTGTTTGAAAAAGATTTTCTGCAAGATATGCATCACAATTTGTAGGAAATTTTGTCCAGATGGGACGTCGCAACGGGCTACGCAGACCAAATTCAGGCAAAATATACTGCAAAGCAGGGCGTGCAGATTGTGGAAATGATTTTTCAAACATGCTCCAGGCCAGTCCTCTTATTGTATATAAGTACATGCTGAATGTCAATATAAGGGTGGATTTATCTGAGAAATATAAGGGTGGATTTATCTGAGAAATTATGCTATCCTTATTACTGTTCACTGGTAACATTCCGTGAAAAGTAAACTTGACTTTTTCTTAGATTAATATTTTTTACAAGGTTCAAAACAGAAAAACCAGATATACACAATATCTTATTTTTATAAAACGGAGGATTTTTCTTATGGAAAGACACAGCTTTGCTATGGAAATCAAAAAAGGGAAAAAAAATGAATACCGCCAGATATTAGGAGAGATCTGGCCAGATCTGACTGCATTTCTGGATCAGGAAAAGGTACATAATTTCAGCATCTGGAACTGTGATTCCCTGATTTTCGGATATTACGAAACAGACGAAAATAACGAATTTTCAGAAGAGAAAAAAGCCAGCATCCAGGCTCTCACCTCCAGAATTGACCACACCTTCACCTGGATCTCCACCCCTGGCGAAAACATGCGTCTGATGTACCACAATTTCGGTGTTGTCCGCGAAAACAAAGAACTGATCCGCCACAGAATGTTCATAACCAGACTGAAACCTGATTGCGAGGAAGAATATAAGGCAAGACATGACGGACTGGTTGCCGCAAGAGAAGGCAGGATTGACCGGGTCCTGACAGCAACTTCAGCATCTGGAGCGCAGGCGGATATATTTTCGGCTACGACGAGATCGACACCACTATGGAGACTGAAGAAACACCGGAAGCCCATGAAGCTACCGTTGCCTGGGAAACCCGCCAGCTTGGCATCATGGACTGGATCACCAATGACTGCGACTGGCTTACAGGAACAGTCCACTCTGCAAGCGTAAGACTGGCATGCATATGGGGAAATAGAATCATAATGCTCCAAAACCCTCAATGATTTTCAAAGATCATTGAGGGTTTTTCTTGTACAGATCATATTTCAATTCTTTTCTGAGAATCTCCAATTCTTCGCCAGTCCTTATGGTTCTCATTTCCAGATAGACCCAGTCGTCTACAATATGACCAATAACCGGAGTATCCATTTTCCGTAAGCAGTCACTGATTTCCTGCGCGGAAAATCCTCTTCCATTCAGGCTTCTTATCTGCAATGCAGCTCCAGGCAGTGTTTTTCCAGGTGTAGTACCACCGCCAACAGGATTTCGTGTAGAGGTTACTGCAAATTCATATTCAGAAGCATCGGCCAACAGTTCACCCATAAGCCATAATGCATTCCGCTTAAGTTCTTCTGCACTTCGACTCATCATATCATAAACCGGAATCTCTTTCTCCAGCTGACCCTCATCCAGATAAATACTTACTGTCTTATCCAGCGCGGCAGCTGTAAACTTATCGATTCGCAGTGCCCGCATGAGAGGATGCCTGGAAATCTTTTCGATCAAATCTTTACGTCCTGCCAGTATTCCTGCCTGTGGTCCGCCCAGAAGTTTATCTCCACTAAAAGATACAATATCTGCACCTTTCTTCAAAAGCTCCTGTACGGTCTTTTCAGGCTCGATTCCATAAAAGGCAATGTCCACAAGGCTCCCACTTCCAAAGTCCACCAAAAGGGGAATTCCGCGGTTATGTGCCGCTTCTGCAAGCTCTACAAACTCTGCTTCATGGGTAAAACCGGTAATCTGATAGTTGCTGGTGTGCACTTTCAGAAAGGCAGCGGTATTCTCTGTCACTGCATTTTCGTAATCCTCCAGATAAGTCCGGTTGGTAGTCCCCACTTCCACAAGCATCGTTCCACTCTGCTGCATACATCCGGAATCCGGAACTTCCCGCCAATCTCCACAAGCTCTCCTCGGGAAACTACGGTTTCCCCTCCGGAGCCAGCGCTGTCAGCATGAGCAGCACTGCTGCCGCGTTGTTATTCACTGCAATGGCAGCCTCAGCCCCTGTCAGCTTGCAGAGATTTTCAGCAAAATGATCATATCTGCTTCCCCTCTTCCCATCTTCCAGATTCAATTCCAGATTGGTATATCCGGTCATCAAAGGTACAAGCTCAGACACAAGTCTGTCCCCTAAAGGCGCTCTTCCCAGATTTGTGTGGAGGATCACACCGGTAGCATTGATCACCCGCTGCATCTGCCTCTGGCTTCTGTGCGCAAGCAGTCTCTTCATTTCCTGCAAAACATACTCTGTATAATCTAATGTTGTCTCAGGCAAAGCCTTCAGATCAGACAGCTTTACCGGTAAGCCATCCTTCTGTCCTGATAGTCCGGATGTATCCAGGAACACAGCTGGCTTTTCTTCCACCAAAATCTGCTGACGCATGGCATCCCGCAGCTGCTCTTCCACCTTTCTGGCAGCTTCCAGCACTGCACGATACCCATACTGTTCCGTCAGTTCTTTCGTCAGTTCCCTTCCCATAAGCCTGTCAATTTTTGGTAGTCTGCGAAATAATTCCTTTCTCCTGTTCAGAAAGCTTTCCTCTTCTTTATGGGCTTTCGAAGCATGCAGCTTCCTGTCACCTTTATCCATTATTTTTCTGTGCCTCAATCTGCTCCGCCAGATCATTCAGATACACCCAGCGATCCATTTTCTCTTCCAGCTGCTTCTCCGCCGCCTCTTTATCTGCCATGATCTCACGAAGCTTCACGGAATTGGTGGCATTTGCCATCATATCATTCTCCAGCCTGGCAATTTTCTCTTCAAGTCTGGCTATATCCTCATCAATAACAGCATATTCCCGTTCTTCTTTATAAGTAAATTTCAGTTTTTCAGACTTCTGTCCCTGCTTCCAGTCTTTTCTGGTAGGTTTTTTCCCTTCATCCTCTGTACTGTTATTTCCGGAAGCCGCTTTATCCGACAAACTGCTGCCGGTCCCGGCACCAATTTCACTGCTTCCAGCCCCATATTTCCGCGCTTTCGCCACCGCATAATCTGTATAACCACCCTCATACTGGGTCAGTTTTCCATTCCCTTCAAAGGCAAAAATGCGGTCCACCACATCATCCAGGAAATAGCGGTCGTGAGATACCGTGATCACAATTCCCGAAAATGTAGAAAGATAATCTTCGAGAATTGTCAGTGTAGGAATGTCCAGATCATTACTTGGCTCATCCAGAAGAAGTACATTTGGCGCCTCCATCAGTACCTTCAGGAGATACAGACGTCTCTTCTCTCCTCCTGACAGCTTGGCTACCGGTGTATACTGCATTGCAGAATCAAAAAGAAAACGCTCCAGCATCATAGATGCACTGATCTTTCCATCACGGGTAGGAATAAACTCTGCCACATCACGGATATAATCAATCACACGCTGGTTTCCATCCATGTCCGGTACCTCCTGGGCGAAGTAACCGATCTTGATCGTCTCCCCGATCTCCACAGTACCGGAATCCGGTTCCACCATTCCGTCAATAATACGGATCAAAGTAGATTTTCCGCATCCATTTGGTCCGATAATTCCAAGTCTCTGATTTCTCAGCACAATATAGTCAAAATCATCCAGAATCACCTTATCGCCATAGCTTTTGGAAATGTGATGAAGCTCTACTGTCTTTTTCCCCATTCTGGTCTCCACAGAGTCCATCTGCACATCTGTCTCCTGAACAGGCGCCTTGCCATTTTTTAACGCTTCCAGACGCTCCAGACGGGCGCGCTGCTTGGTGCTTCTTGCACGGCAGCCACGCTTCGCCCATTCCAGCTCCATACGGAGAATGCTCTGTCTCTTCCTCTCGGAAGCCAGTTCCATCTCTTCTCTTTGTGCTTTTAATTCCAGAAATCCTGAATAATTGGCATCATAGGAATATACTTTTCCATGACTGATTTCCAGAATTTTATTGGTAACTTTGTCAAGGAAATAACGGTCATGCGTAACCATGATCACAACGCCTTTAAACCGGTTCAGATAATCCTCCAGCCAGGTTACCATCTCGTTATCCAGATGGTTGGTAGGCTCATCCAGAATCAGCACATCAGAAGGGTTTACCAGAGTTCTGGCAAGAGCTACACGCTTTTTCTGGCCACCGGAAAGCTGCTCCACAGGGACATCATGTTCTGTAATCCCCAGCTTATTCAAAATATTTCTGGCCTCGCTTTCTGTGCTCCAGTCCTTCTGCCATTTCCCATCAGCCACATAGTCCTGTACAATGGCACCTTTTGGAAAATCTGGCATCTGAGGCAGATAGGTGATACGAAGGCCATTCTGGGAAATCACCTGTCCCTCATCTGTCTCCTCTTCCCCTGCAATGATTTTCAGCAGAGTACTTTTTCCAGTTCCATTGATTCCAATGATTCCGATTTTATCCCCATCATGGATCCATAGGAATATCATCAAAAATCTTTTTATCTCCAAAAATCTTGCTTACATGTTCAATGTTCAGTACATTCATAAAAACCATAACTCCTTTTTCACCATCCACGGGCATTTATTTCAGTATTTTCCGCCTCTGTCAGTTTCTTTTTTTCTCAAAACCATGGATCCAGTCTGATTTCAGATAAAAAATCAAAAACAGAATGGAGCTTAATGACCAGGTCAGCGGATACGCCCAGAATACAGTCTGGATCACCGGATGCAGCTTCACAGCGATGGTTATATAAGTCACACGGATCACGCACCAGCAGCCCAACATAACAAACATGGGCACCGTAGCTCTTCCCGCTCCACGCATAAGTCCTGCAATGCAATGGGAAAAGGCAAGCAGAAAATAGAACAGAGTAATGATATGTGCTTCTTTCACTCCAAAAGCAATCACTTTCGGATCATTGTTAAAAGCGGCAATAAATACCGGACTTGCAAAATACACAATAATTCCCACGATCTCTGCCATCGAAATACTGCAGAGGATACCAATACGGGCTCCTTTTTTTGCCCTGTCATATTTCTTTGCGCCCAGATTCTGACTGATAAATGTGGTCAGTCCCATAGAAAAACAGGTAATAGGCAGAAAACCAAATCCCTCAACCTTGGAATATGCCCCGCATCCAGCAACAGCCAGCTTGCCGAAGCTGTTGATATTAGACTGCACTACCACATTTGCAATGGCGATCACGGAATTCTGGATGCCAGCAGGAAGACCGTTGGATACGATCTGTTTCAGCATATAGGAGTCCAGGCGAACATCCCTAAGGGAAACCGTATACTCCTCCGGGCTTTTTTTCATCAGACGGTGCAGGCACAAAAATGCACTCATAAACTGGGAAATGATAGTGGCAAGAGCTGCGCCCTCCACACCCATTCCAAGTCCGCCTACAAAAACCATATCCAGAGCTACATTCAAAAGCGATGAAAAAATCAGGTAATACAATGGATGACGGCTGTCTCCCACTGCCTGCATAATGCCTACAAAATTGTTATAAAGAACCAGACCCAGGGATCCCATGGCATATACCTGGAAATACAGGGTGGATTTCGGCAAAATATCTGCTGGTGTTTTCATAAGGATCAGAATTTTTGGTGCAAGCACAACACCGCCAGCTGTAAGAAGTATACCGCACAGAATACCAAAAGCCACCGTGGTATGAATCGCCCTGTGAAGCTCCTTCTTCTGCCTTGCGCCAAAATATCTCGCTATGATAACGCCTGCTCCCATAGCAAGACCCTGAAAAAATCCTACCAACAGAAATGTAAGACTGCCGGATGAGCTTACCGCAGCCAATGCATCACTTCCCAGAAAGTTTCCCACGATCAGAGAATCTGCTGTATTGTACAGCTGCTGGAACAAGTTTCCCAGAAAAAGCGGGAACGCAAATCCCATCAGTTTCTTCCAGATAGACCCCTCTGTCAGCAGATTTTTGTTTTGTGAATTATTCATCTTTTTCCCCTCCATCAATCCTTTTTATCCTAACATACCGCACCTGCTTTTTCAATCGTAAGTTGCGATATGCTGTCCACTCCACCCCCTGCAAGCGTGTTTCTCTTCGCTCCATTCATAGCAACACGTTTCGCGTTACACAAAACTCATGCATCCGCAAGATTTCACGTTCAGATTCTCGTTTTTCTGTGAACTTTGTTCGCAAAAACACCTCGCGGAACATTACCAGTGAACAGTAATGTTGCGGAACAGGTTTTCACAAATCCAATTGCAAACGTCCATATTTCGTGTATAATAAAACATATCATTATAATTATTTTTTCATACTTTTCGTAAATTTAAGGAGGACATATATTTGAAAAATCTGGAAACCATTTGGAGCAAAGCGGCTGCCCTGGGACAGACTCTGAAAGAATATCCTCGTCCGGATATGGTACGCCGTCACTGGATCAATCTGAACGGCATGTGGGACTATCTGATTACTGACAGCCGCATTCTTCCATGGCAATTTTATAAAAGCGAATATTTCCCCTTTGACGGACAGATTTTGGTGCCCTTTTCACCGGAAGCACCTCTTTCCCAGGTAAAGCGCCAGCTTTTGCCTGATGAAACCTTATGGTATTCCCGTACCATCCAGTTGCCAGAGAACTGCCTGAATACAGAAAGTCAGCGGCTTCTTCTGCATTTTGGAGCTGTAGATCAGATCTGCAGTGTGTACATTAACAGAAAGTTCGTCACCTATCACAAGGGAGGCTACCTTCCATTTACCACAGATATTACAGACTTTATTACAGAAGATCTCACAGTCTCTATCCTAATAAGTGTCCATGACTTCAGTGACACCTCCTATCATGCCAGAGGCAAACAGCAGCTGAAACGCGGCGGTATGTTCTATACTGCCCAGAGCGGGATATGGCAGACTGTATGGATGGAGATCGTACCGAACGAATACATAAGAGATGTGCGTGTTACCCCGGATTGGACAATAGTCTGGTCCGGATGCGAATCCGCGTATCCTCCGCATCCTCGGCCGAAAATGCATCTCCCGCCCATATAAGTCCCACGGCAGCGGATCAGACAGATTCTCAGGGAACTGTTTTGGCTTTTTCACCTGACAGGCAGAATTCATCCAATGTGATCTGTAAAGTTTATCCACCTGTTTTCTCGAAGCAGACGGACTTAACGATACATTATGCCAGGATGAAATAACTACCGCCGCAATCCGTCCCGGAAAAGGAGCCACCCTCTCCATCCCGGAAAATATGCAGAAGTCCTGGACTCCCAAAGAGCCATGGCTTTACCCCTATTCCCTGGAATATGGCAAAGACCGGATTCTTGGATATTTCGCACTCCGCAAATGTGACGTACAGATAGCTGACGATAACTATCCACGCTTTTTCCTGAACAATCAGCCATATTTTCAGAGCGGCGTGCTGGATCAAGCTACTGGCCCGACGGGCTTTATACAGCACCTTCAGATGAAGCTCTCATCTACGATATTCGTGCAATGAAAGATCTTGGTTTTAATATGCTCCGCAAGCATGGCAAGATTGAAACAGACCGCTGGTATTTCCACTGTGACCGCATGGGAATGCTGGTATGGCAGGATATGCCTAACGGCGGTTCTTCCTACCATCACTGGTTTGTCACCTATCTGGCTACATTATTAAACTGGATGCGCATTCCGGTAAAAGACCTCCACGCCCGCCTGCTCTCTCGCACAGATGAATTCGGCCGCCAGGAATACATTGACGATATCCGGGATATGGTCAGGACACTGTATAATCATCCTTCCATTGTCACATGGGTACCATTTAACGAAGGATGGGGACAATTTTCCACAAAAAAAGTTACAGATTTTATTCACCGGCTGGATCCTTCCCGCCTGGTAGATTCTGCCAGCGGATGGTTTGATCAGGGCTGTGGTGATATTAACAGTCTCCATTATTATTTTCTTGGACTTCCAGTACCAGAATCAGACCGTGTACTTGCTTTATCTGAATTTGGAGGTTACTCTCTTCGCCTGCCAGAGCACAGTGCCTGTAGAAACATTTACGGATATAAGAAATTTACCACCAGCGAGGCGCTTACCGACGGCTTCTCCAGGTTGATGGAAAACACTATCGTACCTTCTGTAAAAAAAGGATACTCTGCAACTGTTTTCACGCAGCTTTCTGATATTGAAGAAGAAACCAACGGACTGATCACTTACGATCGTAAAAAGATTAAAATGAATCCGTTGATTGTACAGAAATGGAATACGAAGCTGAAGAAATCTTTACACAGCTAACTGTTAAACGCATATTTATCTGATGAAACAAAAAAACAGAAGCCATGCAGTCTTTTTCCATATACTGCATAGCTTCTGTTTTGTTTTCTTAAGCGCCAGCTTCAAAATTTATTTCCAGCTGACATTCACGTTTCGCATTTAAATTAGTTATTACTGCTGATTCCATTTATAGCAATTAGTTTGCTGCTTCCTCGTCAGCTGCCGCATCGGTCTCAGCCTCTGCATTTTCCTCATTGTCTTCTGTCTTGATCAGAGAAACGAAAAGTGTCTCAGCGATAGGCTGAATGTCGTCAGATTTCGGTCCGATCTGTACATTGTACATCATTCCCTCAGCATCCTCCAGGAAAGCGATTCCGTATGTACTTTCAGTCTCGAAGGAAACTGCATAGAGTCCGTTAATGCAAACCTTCTCAACATCTTCATACTCTGTAGCCAGCTCATCAGCCATGGAATACAGATCATACTCTGTTCCAACATCTGTAGCAGTCACTACCATGTTCACGCCTTCTTCAGAATCCGGATCCTGTGCCTGGAACATAACACCGTCTGCAGCATCTTCATCTGAAATTTCCAGAACGTCCCAGTTACTTGGTACATAGAGATCGAAGCCTGGCTCAAAAGATAACCATGTTCCTTCATATGCAGCTTCATCAAGCATGTCCATTGTTAATTCTGTAATCTCATCATCTGCAGCCTCAGTATCTTCTGCTGCATCTGCCTCTGCCCATACAGGAGCAGAAGATCCGGTTACCATTGCTGCGGCACACAACATAGCCATAACTTTTTTCCAGTTTTTCATTTTTCTACCTCACTTTTATCATATTTTGTGATATTATATAGAGGACCTTAAAAGCTTACAATACTTTCTAACGCCTCATCACCTTGAGATTACTATATCCGATTTATTTAAAAAAAACAATATACATGGGATGAAATGACACTTTCAGTGATATTTTGATTTACTGCAGGTTTTCATTCTTTTGGAGGATTTCAGCATTGAACATTGCAATAATTGATGATGTGCAGCAGGATCTTGATGCACTTGCAGAAGCTGCCCGGGAACATTATGACCAAAGACAGATATCTATCCAATTACATACCTTCTCTTCACCTGAAGACTTCTGGAACAGCTATTCTCCCGGCAGTTATGACCTGATTTTTCTTGATATCTACATAAAGCAGGCCAATGGTATGGACTTGGCCGCCCAGCTTCGGGAAAAAGACGACTCCTGTGCTCTTATTTTTGTTACCAGCAGCGATGCTTTTGCGGTTGCCAGTTACGACGTGCAGGCAGCTTATTATCTTCTGAAGCCTCTTGATACAAACAAGCTCACAAAGGTATTGGACTCCATTCAGATCAAGCGTGCACAGGATACACGATATATAGAGGTGATCTGCGACCGTACCCTTCTACGTGTTCCTGTAAAAACCATTTTATATGCAGACACCTTTCACAATGCTGTCCAGCTTCACACAGACGCAGGAGTTCTGCGCACATACCTGACTTTCCAGAAATTCGAGGAACTGATTCACGATCTCCCCTGTTTTCTCTCCTGCTACCGCGGCTGTCTTGTGAATATGGACCGCATTTACAAAACACTGGAGGAGGGCTTTCTTCTGGACAACCAGGAAACCGTCCAGATCCGTAAACGGGGAGCTAACGCAATCAAGAAGGAATATCTGAATTATCTTTTCTCGTAATACAAAAGTCTGCACAACTGGTTGCGCAGACTTTTATATGTGGAAGAAAGACCCGGCAAAATTTCTCAGCCTGTCAGCCGGCTTTGTCCGAAAGCCGTAAATCCATATCTTCCAGTGGAATAAACACATTCGCCCGGAATACACCGTTTCTGGCAGAAAAGTCGGCATATCCACCATATTTCTCTGCTGTTTTGGAAACAGAAGCAATTCCAATTCCCTGCCGCTGTGACTTGTGGAATAAAAAGCTGCCCCATTTCTCTGCACTTCTCCTGCATAGGTGTTTTCAATATTGATCAGAAGTTTTCCCATTTTTACTTTGCAGATGCAATTTACATAAGCCTCATCCGCGTTCTCTTCTTTTTGCACTGCTCTCACTGCATTTTCCATCAGATTACCAAAATCCTGCAGATATCCAGATCAGAAATTTTCATTTTCTCTGGAACCTCTACTGAATATCTGTACTTTATACCTTTTTGCTCCAGCTGTGACGCATAGTAATGTAAGATTGCATCCACAGACATGTTCTTGCAATAGCATACTGGTGTCTGCATTTTTTCGGTGCTCTCCTGTGCGAACTGATGAAAATACGCTTTCAGTTCTTCATAATGTTCCTGTTCCAGCAGAATGGAAGCAGTACGGATATACTGTCTGAAGTCATGTCTTGTACGGCTTGCCTCTTCCAGTGCATCAGTTAACTTCTGATAATGCTCCTTTTGCATAAGCAGACGCAATTCCATCTGTCTGGACTGTTCTTCATAGATCAGCCGCATCCGATAGCCTTCTGTCAGTTCTCTCCAGAGAAACATTCCAAATATACCTGTCAAAATGATGCCGCCCCATTCCGGAAACCAGCCGCCAATAATCGGATCATACAAAGACCATATGCGGTCTGCTGCCAGAGATACTGCGTAAATTACGGTTCCTGCAAGAAGAGAAATGCCCTGCATCCCTTCCGTATAGAAAAACGCAGTTAAAACAAGGCATACAGCGGTAAACCATTTCAGCACCTCTGTTGCCGCTGAAATACCATAAGAAAGAGCTGCGGTCTCCATTCCCCCTGCAAAAATCCCGGCAAGCGTAACCCCAAGACCTGCCACAGCTGTAGCAAGAACCCCCCATACCATCCACTTATACTTTTGCCCTGTGATCTCATATTCCAGCAAAAGCATTGCCGGAAAAGCAAGAAAATAGAACAGCATTTTAACAGAGAACCAGGGCTGTACTCTTAGTGCCAGATATGTATGCAGAAGGGGATAGCAGGTATATCCGAGCACACAAAGGCATACTCCTGCAAAAAGTACATTTGCCCTGCTTCTGGTTTTAAAAAATGCCCATACGGAAAACGCCAGAACCAGAATGATCAAGGTAAATACAGAGGAATTGATAAACACCGAAATTCCCCTTATGGTGTTTATTTTTAAAGGATTTCCAAAAACAGGTACACTCTGGATTCCCGGCGAAGCAGAGCTTTTATCTGTCACTGCAATCAGAATTTCTAATGAAATATTGGCCTTGAAGGTAAACATTCTGTTCTGAGTCCGTTCCACATAATGTTCCGGGTCCGGATTTCCCATCTGTCCGACCAGAACACCATCCACATACAAACTATATGCTGAAAAAATTTCCGGCAGATACAAACCATATGTATGCTGCTCAGCGGGAAGCATGATTTTTAACCGATATGTACCACTTCCATACGGACTTCTCCCACTGTTTCCAAGTTCCATTCCACCATATTCCCCAATAGAAATATAACGAAAATAATATTTATCCAGATCATCCTCCGGCGTAAGAAGTGCATCCGGATAATATTCCCATTCTCTGGACAAATAATAGACAGGAAAGCTCTCATAGGAGCCATCTGCATACAAAAGTCCGTGTATGGCTTTTTCCTCTCTTGTCATATATTTGTTATTTGAACAATACAACACGTAAAAAAACATAAAGGATAGAATCATGGTTATGATTACAGTTCCCCACAGCAGCTTCCTTCCTTTTTTATTTGCTTTGTTCTCCTTCACCCCGTTCCCCCTTTCGGAGCTTTTTGCCGCGTCTCATTGGTATATTCCATAACAATATTAACAAAATTACAATTATTATAACAATTGAAGCCGTTTTTTTATGTTGACTGTTAAGATTCTCATCTGAATTCGCTTTCTGGTTTTTGACATCTTCCGAAAGAAGTTCCTCAACCTGTTCTGACAGCTTTTCTTCCCCTGAGTCCGCCGCATTTTCCAGACTGTCTCCTTCCGGATCATCCTCTTCTGTGTTTCCACCATTCTCTGTCTGATTTTGTGGTTGCTCTTCCACTGTATAATCTCCGGTTTTATCAATGGGAATCACCTCAGCGTTCTGTGCATCATTTACCGAACCTGTATAGGAGTTACCTTCTTCGTCTGTCAGCATAGTCTGAGAGTCACGGTTCGCATACGGAATCTCCACGGTAGCTCCTGGAATATCTGTAACAGCTTCTCCGTTTTTGGAAATTTTTACAGAAACATCACTTCCCACCCAGGAAATGTCTGTCTCAATCTGATCCTCCGCTTTTATATTCCAGTCTTTTACCACTTCCACAGGAACCCTTACCAGCACTCCGTCTCCTTCAAAAGGAATCAGCTTTACACCATTCTTCATAAGATCCAGCAGCCTGTTTCCTACAAGGATGGCGGAAGTATCCGTTACCCGCTCCGTTTCATTGTCAATATCCGGAAGCTCTTTGCCATCCCTGTCTGCATAGTTGCGCTTGTACCAGTGCTCATTAGAAATCAGCTCCCCACCATACACAAAAGTATATACCCCGGTACTTCCACCTGGATAGGTTACGTAAATTCCATATTCCCAGCCAGCTTTAAGAACACTTTTTTTCAGATACAGACCCTTTCTGTCAAAATAGAAATTACTTTTGCTTATTTCTTTATCTCCCTTATTTTCCTGCAGATATACCTGCAGATTGTCCAGCTGTTCATCTGTAAAACGGTCTAATATCATAGGAAAAAACAGAGTATCCACGCCAACCACACAGCACGTCTGTACTTCCGGCTGATCCGGGCGCTGAACGGTAATATAAGCAGACGCCCCCGGAACAGTAAGCTCCTGATCCACCGTGCAGCCTTCTGGAGCTGCAAAAGTTCCCGTCACTTTATAAACGCCAGGAGCATTCACATCAACCTGACTGAAATCCCATACCGAAGGCATGATAACAGCCGGATGGGCCGCAGTATCCTCATATTCTTCACAGGTGCTCCCAAAAATATAAAAAGTCTCCTCCAGCTCGGTCCGTACTTCTGCCAGACTCTGCCCCGCCCGCACCGCATATACCATACAGCGCTGCAGGCTCTTTTCGTCAATCTCCTCGCAGGAACGGATAACAGTATCTTTTGATACTGTCCCGCCAATTGTTCCAGGCTGATAACTGAGAATCTCCAATCTTCCATCTGACTGATAGCGGTATTTAAGATTTCTGGTTTTCCCTTCATTATAAACAACTGTCAGTGTATATATATTTTCAGCTATCATACTCTGGCAGGAAAGATACATCCCATCGGTATCCGCAAATCCATATCCTTCCTCGCTTACATTTACCCAGTCCTCTCCTTCTTTTTGAAGCCATATTGCCATCTTATCCGGATTCTGCTCTGTGATCCATGGAAAATAGTAAATACCTGCTGAAATCATTCGGGAATACACCTGAATCTCCGGCTGTCCCGGATTCTGTACAGAAATCCATGCTGTCCATTCCGGAAGACCGACATTGCTTGTATATCCTTCCGGAAGTCTCACTGTCCCTGTAATCTTATAGGCTCCCACAGTCTGAATATCAATTCCGGAATAGTCCCAGATTGCATCCAGATAAAGCTCTTCCCCATCTTCTGTATATGCAATGCAGCTCATGCCGTCATAAATTTCCTGCAGTTTCTGCAGCTTCCGCCTTTCAAAACTACTCCGGCAGGTATGTAGAAAATTCTGGAAAATCCCTTAATTACATTCTCCGCTGCCCTTACTTCCTGCACGCTTTTCCAGGCAAATATGCAAAGCAAAAAGAAAAAAACACTTATCAGACCTTTTAACCTTTTTTTTCATTGATTTTCTCCCTTGTCCCAAGCATATAAGATTTCATCATATAATACAAGAAACCTGTGGCGAACCGCAGGTTTCCGTGAAAAATGGGTGTTACTGTTTCCTTTGTCACAACAACATACTTTGCATTGTACCGTAATATATTTTACCTGAATGTCTGTTACTGTTCACTCCGTTCATAGTAACACGCTTCGCGATGCACAGAAATCATGCTTTGCATGATTTCGCGCCGCAACTCTCGGGTTTCTGTGAACTTTGTTCACAAAAAACACCTCGCGGAATGTTACCAGTGAACAGTAACAAATGTCTTACTATCAGAAACAAAACTCCCTGAAAAAATCACATTCTGCATCATGCACTGGGCAGCATCAATTGTTTTTACATCGCAGTGGAACACGTGACCAAGTTTATTAACCTTATCTCCAAACACGCGATATACAAAGGGCACATTATTCTCCATCAGTTTCTGGGCTAATGCAGGTGCCTGTGCTTTCTGATGATCTGCCACGGAAGTCATGCAAAATACAGGAGGATAAACATCTGTAATGCCGTTCAGCACATCAATGCTCTCCAGTTCTTCCTCTGTACCACCTTCCGGGAGAAGTTCCTTCATGATCAGCGTAGTCATATTGTCAGACTCTTCTCTTGGGATCCTGTACACACCGCAATTTAAAGCAATTGCAGTAAGGGCAAAGCCCTCTGGTACAGCAAAATCATATTTGGCAGCATATGCCGGATTCGTGCAGATTGCTGCATAAAGTCCCAGAAGATGAGCTCCTGCAGAATCTCCTACTGCAAAAATACGTTCTGTATCAAAATGGAATCTTCCTGCACGCTTCATCACCCACTTGCATACCAGATTCACATCCTCTAACTGTGCTGGAAATTTGCTCTCAGGAGCCAGACGATATGTAAAGTTTACAACAGCAAATCCTCGCTGTGCAAGACTCATACAATAGTACTGGTATCTTTCTTTATCTCCATACATCCAGGCTCCTCCATGAACGCTGATAATGACCGGAAGGTCTTCTCCCTGTGCCTGCTTCGGTCTGTATACATCCAGCCTCTGCATCTCCCTGTCATCATGTCCATATACAATATTATCCCAACGTTCGATATCTTCCGGGGTATTCATAAGAGCATCGCGCTCATCATCTGCCTTTTTAAATTCTGATCTGATCTTATCACTTAATTCAGACATTGTAGTTCCTCCAGGTAATGTATTTTCTGTGAATATTATAAATGAATTATATAGAAAAAACAACAGGAAAGAATCCTGCTTGCTGCATAAAAAAAAGAACACCCAATCAACTCAGGTGTTCTTTAAAGATTCGCTATTAGTCTTCAACTTTAACGATCTCTTTTTTGTTATAGCTTCCGCAAGCCTTGCAAACTCTGTGTGGCATCATAAGTGCGCCGCATTTGCTGCATTTTACAAGGTTCGGAGCGCTCATTTTCCAGTTTGCTCTTCTCTTATCGCGTCTTGCTTTGGAAGATTTATTCTTTGGGCAGATGGACATTTCGGTTACACCTCCTTAAATTTACTGAATATATCACTGATAGCTGCCATACGGGGATCCTTAGGCTCCTCGGCACATCCGCAGGGACCATCATTCAGGTTCTTCCCGCATCTGCTGCAAATCCCTTTGCAGTCTTCTTTACATAAGACTTTCAAAGGCCAGCTCATCAGTACCTCAAGATAGACCAAACGGTCCACATCCAGGTCATAGCCGGTGAGATAGCTGCTCTCATCCAGATCATTCACACGTTCTTCATCCGTAAGCTTCATGTCAAGTTTCCTCTTGAATTCAAAAGGAATCCTGGTCCTAACCTCTTCCAGACATCTGTCACATGGAATTCCAACAGTCACAAGACCGCTTCCCTCCAGTTCCAGAACTCTATCGCCGGTATTCGTAATCGTAAGCTCTACAGGTTCCTTAGCCAGTACTGGAAAGGTTCCCTGCTGGAAGGTGATGGTATCCATCTCAAAAGCAACACTGTAGTGCTGGCTCTTACCCTCGCTGGATGAAATGTCTGATAAATGTATCTGCATAATCGTCTCCCTATTCACACTTAATCAATTATACATACCCTGTCATTATTTGTCAACTTGAATTTTCCCTTATATACAATAAATTTTCAAAAAAATTACAAAAGCTGACGAATTTCAGGTGGAATATAAAATCAATTTCCTGTTGCATATAAAATCCTGCCAGAGCGTATGATTCTCTGGAGGATTTATGCATTTTTACAAAGTAATGCAGTATTACCGCAAAGCAGCCTGCCTCTCAGCAACTGACTTTGCGCATGTACTGCTGATCACACTGCAGCTAATTATTTTACAAGTGCTACCGTATCACGGCAAATTGCAAGCTCCTCGTTAGTCGGGATAACTGCAACCTTTACCTTGGAGTCAGCACCGGAAATAACAACTTCCTCGCCCATAGCCTCATTAGCCTTAGCATCAATTGTAACACCAAGGAATCCAAGATAAGAGCAGACTTTCTCACGAATCATGCCAACATTCTCGCCGATACCAGCTGTAAACACGATTGCATCAACACCGTTCATAGCAGCTACATATCCACCTACATATTTCGCAATGCCATAGCAGAGAACTTCGATTGCATTCTTAGCATCCTCGTTGCCCTCAGCGGCTGCGGCTCTAAGGTCACGCATATCACTGGAAACACCGGACATACCCTGAAGACCGGATTTCTTATTGAGAACATTCATAACACCTGCAAGATCCAGGTTCTCTTTCTTTGCAATGTACTCAACGATAGCCGGATCAATGCTTCCGGAACGTGTACCCATTACAACGCCTTCAAGAGGAGTAAGACCCATTGTGGTATCTACACATTTGCCATTCTGAACAGCGCTGATGGAAGAACCATTTCCAAGGTGGCAAACGATAACTTTAGAGTTGTCTTTATCAAGACCAAGGAACTCAACAGCACGTTTGGATACAAAGCTGTGGGAGGTTCCGTGGAAACCGTATCTTCTTACCTTGTAGTTCTTGTAGTATTCAATTGGAAGTCCGTACAGATAAGCTTTTGCAGGCATTGTCTGATGGAAAGCAGTATCAAATACACCTACCTGAGGTACATTTGGCATAAGCTCGGAGCATACACGGATACCAATCAGGTTAGCCGGATTGTGAAGTGGTGCAAGGTCATTGCACTCTTCTACTGCTTTGATCATCTCATCTGTAATGATTGCAGAAGAAGCAAATTTCTCGCCGCCATGTACGATACGATGACCAATTGCATTAACCTCTGCAAGACTCTTGATCGCACCTGTTTTCTCATTGGTAAGAGCTTCCAGAACCATCTGGATTGCTTCTTTATGAGTCGGCATGGAAGCTTCTGTGATCTCTTTGTCGTTTCCGGCTTTCTGATATACCAGTCTTCCGTCAATTCCGATTCTCTCGCAAAGTCCCTTTGCAAGAACTGCCTCTGTGTCAGAATCGATCAGCTGGTATTTTAAAGAAGAACTACCGCAGTTAATTACCAATACATTCATTTTTTTACTCTCCTGTTTACATGATTATGTATTACCCGATGCCGGACATTTTATTCTTGGCATCTCTTCAAGGACATGTGCCCTTAATCACAATACGATTCAGCCTTTGGAAACTAATCTGAAATTAGTCCTGAGCCTGGCACTGTACGGATGTGATAGCTACAACACCAACGATATCGTCAGCGGAGCATCCACGGGACAGGTCATTTACAGGTTTTGCGATACCCTGGGTGATAGTCCGTAAGCTTCTGCTTTTGCAAGACGCTGAGCCAGCTTGTATCCGATGTTTCCTGCATCAAGGTCTGGAAGATAAGAACGTTAGCCTTACCTGCAACCGGGCTTCCCGGAGCTTTAGAAGCACCTACGCTTGGAACGATAGCCGCATCCAGCTGGAACTCTCCGTCAAGTGCAAGGTCCGGATTCTGCTCTTTCGCAATCTTGGTAGCCTCAACAACTTTATCGACATCTGCATGTTTCGCACTTCCCTTTGTAGAATGGGAAAGCATAGCTACTACAGGCTCTTCCTGTACAAGAAGCTTGAAAGATTCAGCAGAAGAAGCTGCGATTGCTGCAAGCTCTTCTGGATTCGGGTTCTGGTTCAGACCGGAATCACCAAATACAAAAGCTCCGTTAGCGCCATACTCGCAATCTGGAACAATGATCAGGAAGAATGCGGAAACAAGTTTGGTACCTGGTTTTGTCTTCAGGATCTGAAGGCATGGTCTTAAAGTATCAGCTGTGGAGTGGCAGGCTCCGGAAACCATACCGTCTGCATCTCCCATCTTAACCATCATAACACCATAGTACAGATACTGGTTCAGAAGAATCTCCTTAGCCTGCTCTGGTGTCATACCTTTCTTCTGTCTTAACTCTACTAATTTGTCAATATATCCCTGAGTTTTCTCAGATGTTGCAGGATCTACGATCTGTGCACCGGAAATGTCGAAGCCGCCTTCAGCTGCGCTCTTCTTAACTGCCTCCTCATTACCTACAAGTACAAGCTTAGCAATTCCTTCTTTTAAAATCTTGTCTGCTGCTTCAAGAGTTCTCATGTCCTCTGTCTCTGGCAGTACGATTGTCTTAATGTTGGATTTTGCTCTTTCTTTGATTACATCAATAAATCCCATGATTAAATGGCTCCTTTCATTTGTTACAGTAATCCTCTGGGAACTGGCATAAGTATCCATTCCCCATTCAGTAACTTAACCTCATTATACGCCACCCCGCCTTGTATTTCAAGCTTTTCAATGTTAGAATATGGAAGAACAACGTATTTTTTGAGGTGCAATTTTATGAAAACAGCCGGAATTATTGCAGAATATAATCCATTCCATACAGGACATGAATATCAAATAAACTATATAAAAGAAAAACTAAGGACAGACTATGTAGTTATCGCCATGAGTGGTGATTTCGTACAAAGAGGGACCCCTGCTCTTTTTTCAAAATATGTACGTGCAGAAATGGCTCTTCAAAGCGGCGCAGACCTGGTTCTGGAGCTGCCGGTTTCCATTTCTTCTGCCAGTGCAGAGTTATTTGCCAGAGGAGGCGTACAGCTTCTGGATGGACTTGGGGTTACAGATATACTTTGTTTCGGAAGTGAATGCGGTGATACGGATGCGCTTATGGAGCTGGCCAAAATCCTGGCAGAGGAGCCGGAAGATTTCAGACCGCCCTTCGCCGGAATCTGAAAAACGGAATGACTTTTCCAAAGGCCAGAAGCATGGCTCTCTCTGCAGTTTTTCCCGAATCAGAAAAATACCAGCAATTGCTCTTTTCCCCCAATAATATTCTGGGAATTGAATACTGTAAAGCTATTCTACGGGAAAACAGCTCTATTTCACCGGTTTCCATTAAACGGGAAGGAAATGATTATCATGAAAATACTCTGTCTGAAAATCACTTTCCTTCTGCTTCTGCTATTCGAAATGCCATTTTGAATTTCAATGCTCCATCCATAGGGGACTCGTCCGATACCAAGCATTCCCACTGCTTTTTATCTGAATCATCAGAAACCTCAATACAGAATTTTGCGTTTCTTGCTGATATGGCAAAAAAATATTTACCAGCAAATTCCCTGGAACTTTTTTTACAGGCAATTTCTGGAAATCATTATCTTCTGGAAAACGATCTGGACACGCTTTACCGTTACTGTCTTCTTCAGGAAACAGAAGAAAGCCTGTGCACATACCTGGACATGTCCCACGCTCTTGCCAGAAGGATTCTCTCCTGCCGGGATCAGTATGAAACCTTTTCCCAGTTTGCCAACCTTCTGAAAACCAAGGAGATCACACGAACCAGGATCCAGAGAGCACTGCTTCACATGCTTCTTCATATTCAGAGTGTGCCAGCGCAGATTCCCTACGCCCGGGTTCTGGGATTTCGAAAAAACAGTTCTGCGCTTCTGGGCAAAATAAAAAAATGTGGCAGCATTCCTCTGCTTACCAGACTGCCGGATGCTGCCGCAGTGCTTAAAAACGCACCGCAAGCTATGGATTTACTAAATGAAACAACTTTCGCATCCAATCTTTACGAAAGCATTCTGGCACAAAAAAACAGTGTTTCTTATGTTCATGAGTACAGACAACAGATTATTATTGTATAATATTCTCAACTGCATAAAGAGCCCCGGCTACTGCAATTCCGTACAATAGCCAGGGCTCACTTTTATCCATTTCGTCTTACTCATTAGAAAGAAGAATGCGGTCATTATCCAGTTTCTTTCCTGCTCCAACTTTAAACTTGTCAAGCAGCCCTTCCACAGTAAGACCTTTTTTCTCCTCTTCCTTGATATCCAGAACAATATCACCGGAATCCATCATCAGAATACGATTTCCAAGTTCCAGTGCAGACTGCATATTGTGGGTGATCATCAGACAGGTCAGATGATGTTCTTCCACGATCCTGCTGGTCAGGTTCAGCACCTTCTCGGCTGTTCCCGGATCAAGAGCTGCTGTATGCTCATCCAGAAGAAGCAGTTTCGGTGGATTCATAGTTGCCATCAAAAGAGTAAGTGCCTGTCTCTGACCTCCTGAAAGAAGTCCAACCGGATGGTTCATGCGGTCTTCAAGGCCAATATCCAGAAGTGCAAGCTGTTCACGAAAACGCTGTTTATCACTTTTGGAAATACGGGAAAGCCAGCCTCCCTGACCTGCAGCAAGCGCAAGGTTCTCCAGAATCGTCATTCCAGGAGCAGTTCCCCGCATCGGATCCTGATACAGTCTTCCAATATTTTTTGCTCTGGCATGCTGTGGCAGAAATGTAATATCCTCTCCATCCAGAACAACAGATCCGGAATCTGTGAGAAAATCTCCACAGATGGCATTGAACATAGTAGATTTACCAGCTCCGTTGGAACCGATAATTGTTGCAAAATCGCCTTTTTCAAGATGCAGAGACAGATCTCTGATTGCCACTTTTTCATTTACTGTTCCCGGATTAAAGGTTTTGGAAATATGTGAAAGCTTTAACATGGATCAGATTCCTCCCTTCTTGTGCGTCATTCTTCTTTTCAGCTGCGGCCACTGTCGTTTCAGATAAGGGCCGGAAATTGCCAGAATAACAATCACAGAAGATACCAGTTTCAGCATAAACGCTGGCATATTAAATCTTAAAGCCACCGTATAAACCAGTCGGAAAACAAAAGAACCCAATACCATTCCCACAGCTCTTACAAAAATTCCGCCTTTTCCAAGAATTGTTCCTCCGATCAGAAGGGATGCAAGCGCAATGGTAACCATTCCCTGACCGATGTTAATGTCCACAGATTTCTGGGACTGGGAAAGAAGGCATCCGGACAGTGCTGTAAAAGAGTTTGCAATACAAAGTCCGATAATCGTTGTAAATACCGGGTTGATAGACGACGACTTCACCATATCTGCATTATTTCCTGTAGCACGGATTGCAAGGCCAAGTCGTGTCTTTAAAAATACCACCAGAAAAGCAACCACTGCTGCTACTGCGATCAGCGCAGCAATTATATCTGTTCTTCCTTCAGAGGGGTATCTGCCAGAACATCCTTCATCATGGAAAACACCGTATCTGTACGGTTCATGTTGATCAGGGAAGAGCCTCCCATCACTGCTATGTTAATCGAATACAATCCTGTATTCACAATAATTCCCGCAAGCAGACTGTCTACTCCCATTTTTGTCTGCAAAAATCCGGTTACAAAACCAGAACAGATTCCGGCAAGCATTGCTGCTATTATTGATAAAAAAGGATGTCCGCTGACCGCCACGGCAGCTCCTACAGCGGCTCCTAATGTAAAGCAGCCGTCTGTAGAAAGGTCGCAGACATTCAACATGGAATAACTTAAAAACAATGCAAGGACAGTCAGGGAACAGATCAGTCCAAGTTTCAGGGCAGTTTCTCCTAAGGAGAGTGCAGTAGCCAGTGTCACAATCATTTCCTCCGGTTAATCGTTAATTTGCTTCCAGTTCGTCAAAGCTCTCTGCTGTCACGATCTCATTTACCTGTGTACAGAGCGGCTCCATAGCAGCTTTGACAGTTTCAAAATCAAGACCGAGAGCTTCGCATGTTTCTGTGTTTACAGTAGCAGTACCATTATCAAAGGTTTCTACAGGAGTGGTTGCCGGATCAGCACCATTCAGAAGAATATCGGCAACCATATCTGCTGTTTTTGCTCCAAGATTTGCGTAATCAACACCATACCCTGCGAAAGCACCATTTAACGCAAAGGAATCAGCTCCTGTGTAATGCGGAATTCCTGCATCAATAAATTTCTCATAAATGGAAAGCTCTGCTGTCATAATGGTATTATCAGTTGGGGTAAACACTGCGTCAACACCATCTGCAACCAGTGCATCTGCTGCAAGCTGAACTTCATCAGTAGTGGTTCCGGTACGCTCAACATATTCGATTCCGTTCTCATCCATGTAAGCTTTTGCTGCCTCGATGGCTGCTGTAGAGGAATCCTGTCCGATATCATATAAAAGTCCGATCTTCTTGGTATCCGGATTAACAGCTTCGATCAGTTTCATAATGGAAGCGGTATCCAGATAATCGCTTGTTCCGGTAAGGTTTGCGCCAGGTGCCTCCAGGGATTCTACAAGACCTGCACCAACCGGATCCGATACTGCGGAGAATACAACCGGCGTGTCGGTTCCTTCTGTGCTTGCCTGCATACGCATAGCTACCGGTGTTGCAACGCCAACCATAAGGTCTACACCGTCTGCCTGGAAATCAGAAATAATCTGCTCCATAACATTGGCATCTGCATTACAGTTGTCATAGGAAATATCGAAGTTTACACCCTTCTCATCGCCGATTTCTTTCAGGCGGCTTTCCAGATTGTCTACAATCTGGTTCAGAGATGCGTCATCTACATAATTGCAGATACCAATCTTATAGTCCTCTGCAAGAACAGGTGTTGCCATCATCATAGTTGCCATTGTTGCTGCTGCGATTGCGATCATTCTTTTTTTCATAGTGTTTTTCCTCTCTCTCTTAAAATTGGCGGGAGCATGTTAAAAAAGGCTTTCCGCATAATATGTGTCACACTTTACGGAAATGATTTTCAAACAGGCTCCAGAAGATAACTAAGCCGATCTTCTGCATCTTGTCTGCGAGAAAGAATGAGTGGTAAAATGGATATCAAAAAACCGTCTTCAAAAAAACAACATTCCCTGTTGTTCTTTGAGACGGTAATAAAATCTTATTATCGCGGTGCCACTCAAATTGACAAATCGTCCACTTTCTCATGTACAAACATACACTCCTGATTGATAACGGGTTCGGTTCCCGTCGGCGCCTACTCTCCTGAAATATAATTTCGGGCCGCCCTCGAAAGTCCATTCCATCAGCCGCTTCATACGAAGATCACACCATCCTCCGCTCTCTGGTAAGCCATTATTCAATCCATTCATAATGACTAGATGTCACATCTGATTTACTACTCTTTCTCATCGGTTTAACTAACTTGTACTTTAGCACAGTGATGTAAGAATGTCAAGTGCAAATTTATCCGGAAAACTTAATTTTTAAAGCTATGGATCGGAGCCGGAATTCTTCCGCCTCTTGCCACAAACGCATCACAGGAGAAATTGTTTACCGGCATGATTGGTGCATAGCCAAGAAGACCACCGAATTCTACTGTCTCTCCTACTCCTTTTCCGATAACAGGGATCAGACGGACTGCTGTTGTTTTCTGGTTCACCATTCCAATTGCTGCTTCATCTGCAATAATGCCGGAAATGGTGGATGCCTTCGTATCACCTGGTACTGCGATCATATCAAGTCCCACAGAGCATACGCAGGTCATAGCCTCTAATTTCTCAATGGTAAGGGCACCTGCTGTTACCGCATCGATCATTCCCTGATCCTCGCTGACCGGAATAAATGCACCACTCAACCTCCAACTGCTGTGGAAGCCATTACACCACCTTTTTTCACCTGGTCATTTAACAGGGCAAGAGCTGCTGTAGTTCCAGGTGCACCGGCTCTTTCAAGACCGATTTCTTCCAGGATCTCAGCCACACTGTCACCGATTGCAGGAGTAGGCGCAAGGGAAAGATCCACAATTCCAAATGGAACGCCAAGCATCTTGGAAGCCTCCCTGGCAACCAGCTGACCAACACGTGTTACCTTAAATGCAGTTCGTTTGATCATCTCGCAGAGAGTTTCGAAATCCTCTCCTCTTACTTTCTCCAGAGCGGTTTTTACAACACCTGGACCGCTGACACCAACATTAATAATACTATCAGCTTCTGTAACACCGTGGAAAGCACCTGCCATAAAGGGGTTGTCATCCGGTGCATTGCAGAATACTACCAGCTTGGCACAGCAAGGGAATCCTGTTCTTTGGTTGCCTGAGCTGTTTCCAGAATAATCTCTCCCATAAGCTTCACGGCATCCATATTGATTCCAGTCTTTGTGGAACCAACATTCACAGAACTGCATACCCGCTCTGTACTGGCAAGTGCCTGCGGAATAGAACGGATCAGAAGCTCCTCTGCTGGTGTCATTCCCTTACTTACAAGAGCTGTATATCCACCGATAAAGTTCACCCCCACCTGCTTGGCAGCTTTGTCCAGGTCCTGGCTATTGTTACAAAATCATCTGTAGTTTTGCATGCAGCACCCCCAACCAGACCGATTGGTGTAACAGAAATTCGTTTGTTTACAATCGGAATTCCGTATTGTGCTGATATTTTCTCACCAGTTGCCACCAGATTTTTGGCATATGTGGTAATTTTGTTATAAATTTTTTCGTTTAATTTCTCAAGATCGCTGTCAATACAATCCAGCAGGCTGATTCCAAGAGTAATGGTACGTACATCCAGATTCTCCTGCTTGATCATTTTGTTGGTCTCATTCACCTCAAATATATTAATCATAGCATTCGTATTCCTTTCTATGGATATATCACCTACAGGCGACATTTTTGTTAAATGAAAGTCCGATGGATGGGACTTTCATTTCAAATTCGATGCATTACGTTGAAAATATCCTCATGCTGGCAATGGATCACTACGCCGATCTCATCCCCGAGAGCAGCCAGTTCTTTGGAAAGAGTTGCAATTTCCTTGTCTGAAGCGCTGGTATCTGCGACCATCATCATGTTAAAATATCCCTGTACAATCGTCTGGGAGATATCCAGAATGTTAACCTGATTCTGGGCAAGATAAGTACATACCTTTGCAATAATACCAACGGTGTCATTTCCTACTACTGTGATAATTGTTTTTTTCATGATACTCCTCCTGTATTTGGGTCTGCTGCCCATTTTGACTGTCCCAGGGAAAATACAGCTTTAAGTTTTCCCTGAACTGTATATAAAAACTGAACCTGTATTTCAAATATAGTTTTGTTTCTTTACTGTAAATTATCTCTTCTACAATACAACCACATCTGAAATACTGTCCCGTTTCGCAACCTGAATCTGAAAATCTTTTGATCTATATGGATTATCTCCAAGGGTTACCTCTGAGCACACGGTCTCATAGGCAAGAGCCTCATAGTTGTTTTCTTTGCTTAAATGTCCAAGAAAAACAGCTTTCATGTCATCATGCAAAAGCCTGCAAAGCAGCTTTCCTGCATTTTCATTGGAAAGATGTCCCCTGTCGCCTAAGATACGCTGTTTCAGATAATAGGGATAACTTCCCACCTGAAGCATACGGATATCATGATTTGCCTCCAGCAAAAGAGCATCCAGATTTTGTAAATTATCTACTATGTAATCGTTATATTTCCCAAGATCTGTGGCGATTCCAACTGCCTTATCTTCACACTCAACCCGGTATCCTACCGGCTGTGCCGCGTCATGTGGAATGGAAAAAAGGATGAATGGTCAGATCCCTGATATGAAAATCCTGATCCTCCACAATCTCATGAAAAGTGTCTTCCGGAAGATTCTTCATATTCTTCATTCTGCTGATCGCATCTGCAGTTCCACCTGTAGTATAAACCGGAATGTGGTATCTGCGTGCCATCACCCCCAGACCGCTGATATGATCAGAATGCTCATGCGTGACCAGAATCGCATCAATGTCCCTGCCAGTAAGCTCCAGCTGGTTCAGTCCCTGCTCGATCCTTTTGCCGCTTATTCCTGTATCTACAAGAACATGGGTCTCTTCTGATCCCACATAAATACAGTTTCCGCTGCTTCCACTGGCAATGCTACAAAGTCTCATTTCTTCTTACTCCTTCATCTATCTGCTTCCAGGTTTTTTCCACATTTCCGTTATTTTCTACAACGAAATCTGTATGGGCTCGAAAATAATCTTCGCTGGCCTGATTTCCGATAATTCCAAGAGATTTCTCCCTGGTATAGCCTCGGTTTTTCATCAGGCGCTGAATGCGGATTTCCTCATCTGTATGAATATACCATACTTCATCACAAAACTCCTGGTAATGTTCTTCCAGAAAAAGTGCGGCTTCCACAACGCATAGCTTCCGCCCCTCCTTCTTCTGTTCCTCCAGGCTTTTCAGGATATATCTTTTTACAGCCGGATGAATTATCCCATTTAGACAGCTCAAAAAATCCGGTTGCTCAAATACTACATCGGAAACCCTCTTCCGGTCAATAGTTTTATCGTTTTTTATCACATCTTTCCCAAACAGATCGATCACTGGCTGATAACATTCCTGTCCCGGAGCCATCACAATATGTCCCACTTCGTCAGCCTGTATAACAAAAGCATTATATTTTTCCTCAAGATAAGCAAGCACCGTGCTTTTTCCGGCACCAACTCCTCCTGTAATACCAATTGTCTTCATTTTTCCTATTCCTTACTGCTTCGATTTCACCTGATAATTATAAGGTACAAACTATTTTCTTTCTCAATCTTATTCCAGACATAGTTCTGCTTCTACTTTGCCTCGTACCAGTTATTCCCCTGATGCATATCTACTTCCAGCTCCACTGCCAGATTGGCTGCACCCTTCATTTCCTCTTCCAGAATTCTTGATACTTGAGGGATTTCATCTTTCCAGGTCTCGATCAGCAATTCATCGTGGACCTGAAGCACCAGTCTGGATCTCAGTTTCTCATCCAAAAGACGTTTATACACACGATTCATGGCAATTTTGATTATATCTGCAGCAGTTCCCTGAATTGGCGAGTTCATGGCAACACGCTCGCCAAAGGATCTCTGCATAAAATTGCTGGATTTCAGTTCCGGAACCGGCCTTTTTCTGCCAAACATAGTGGAAACATAGCCTTTTTCTTTTCCCTGCTCCACAAGTCCATCCAGAAATCCCTTTATGCTTGGATAGGTCTCAAAATATTTCTGGATATAAGCGGCAGCCTCTTTTCTTGTAATACTAAGATCCTGCTAAGGCCAAAAGAGCTGATGCCATATACAATGCCAAAGTTCACCGCCTTGGCATTTCGTCTTTGCAGAGGAGTGACCTCCTCAAGCGGAATATGAAAGACCTGAGACGCTGTCAGTCGGTGAATATCTTCCGCCTCTCTGTAAGCCTTGATCAGCTTCTCATCCCCGGACATGTGAGCAAGAACACGCAGCTCAATCTGTGAGTAATCAGCATCCAGGAATACAAATCCAGCTTCCGGTACAAACACTTTGCGGATCAGTCTTCCAAGTTCCATGCGGACCGGAATATTCTGAAGGTTTGGCTCTGTACTGCTGATTCTGCCAGTGGCAGTTATGGTCTGGTTAAAAGTGGAATGGATCCTTCCATCCTTCTCGATCACGCTCCAAGGCCGTCTGCATAAGTGGATTTCAACTTTGTAAGCTGACGATATTCCAAAATATCATTTACGATTGGATTCTCTGATGCCAGTTTCTCTAATATATCTGCGGATGTAGAGTAGCCGGTCTTCGTTTTCTTTCCTCCTGGAATCGCCATTTTTTCAAAAAGGATCACACCCAGCTGTTTCGGAGAATTGATATTAAATTCTTCTCCTGCCTGCTGCCAGATCAGTTTTTCCAGTTCATGAATGCGGACAGTCAGCTTTTCGCCATAATTTTTCAATTCTTCTCCTTTTACTTCGATTCCCCATTTTTCCATGGAATCTAATGTAAATACAAGAGGAAGTTCAATCTCTGTATATACCTTCCACATACCTGTTTCCTGAAGCTTCGCTTTCAGGGGGGCTCTGGTGGCAAAAGCGGTATACGCCATATAGCATGCCAGATGTTCCAGTTCCGGCATATCCTCCTCCCAGGCCTTTTTCAGGGATATTTTTCCCAGAAGTTCTTCTTTTCCCGGAAGAAGCTTCCCATCCAGATAATCTTTTGCAAGCTCTTCATAAGTGTAAGTACTTTTCAAAGGATTCAGAAGATAAGCTGCAATGCCACAGTCAAATACGTTTGCATCGGGTGTTAGATCAGCACGCTTGAGCATGGTTTTTACGTCCATGGAGCAAACTGTGGTATGCTTCCCCAGCCTCCCGATTTTATCACTTAAATAAGCTGCTGTTACCATTCCCTCCACAGGAACGTAATACATTTCATCTTCCCCTAATGCCAGGCCAGCTCCATAGACGCCTTCTTTATCCCAGAGAAGCGCTATTCCCACAGCTTCTGCCTGTCCCGCTTTTTCAAAAAGTGCCTCACAGCCCTCCAGATCATTGCAGGTGAAAAAATCCTGTTCCATTGTATTTTCATTCACTTCAGCCGGATCAAATTTCAGCAGAAAATTCCGGAAATCCAGTTTTCTGCACAGCTCGTAGGATTCCTTTGTAAAAACATTTCCTAACTGGAATTTCTCCTGTTCAAATTCTATTGGGCTGTTTGTACAAATGGTTGCAAGCTCCTTACTCAGCTGAGCCATCTGGTAATTTTCCCTCAAAGATTCTCTGGCCCGCTTTTGTGAAATTTCTTCCACATGGGAAAAAGCATTTTCTATGGAGCCATATTCTACAAGCAGCCTAATAGCTGTCTTCTCTCCGACACCTGGAATTCCAGGAATATTGTCGGCAGGATCACCCATAAGAGCCTTCAATTCTATGATCTGGGCAGGAGAAACCAGATAACGTTCCTGCACCTGGTCTTCTTTATAGTCTTCTATAACAGTCTGCCCTTTTGCAGTCCTGGGCAGACGGATCATAGTTTTTTTAGTCGCCAGCTGTAAAAGATCACGGTCACCGGAAAGAATGATTACATCCAGACTTTTTCTTCACCCTTTTTCGCCAGCGTACCAAGAATATCGTCTGCTTCGAAACCAGCAAGGGAAACTGTGGCGATTCCCATCTTTTCAAGCATCTCTCTCAAAAGCGGGATCTGTTTCTTTAGTTCCTGCGGCATGGGCTTACGTGTACCTTTGTATTCCGGATATTTCGCATGGCGAAAAGTCGGCTCACTTCTGTCAAATGCCACTGCCAGATATTCCGGTTTCTCTTCTCCCAGCACTTTAAACAGGATATTTAAAAAGCCATAAACAGCACCTGTATGCAGACCTTCTGAATTAGTCAGATCCGGAAGTCCGTAAAATGCCCTGTTTAAAATACTGTGACCATCTATCAGTAAAATTTTCTCACACATATAAGCCTCCTGTACCGTGTTTCCTATAATACCTGCATAATAATATAAATCAAAAATCCACCCAGTCCGGCAATCAACGCACAGAATCCCATTCCACTCAGCGCGCGGCGGAATCTCATCTTCAGTATATAATGCTTGGATTTACGAATATCTTCTTCCAGAAGCTCCCGAAGATCCAATGAGGAATCTCTGCTCTCCTCATCCAGCTGCTGCATGGCAGCATGAACAATAAAATAAGTTTCCAACTCGTCGTAACAGGACGGACAATTCTCCACATGTTCCAGAAAATCCTCCAGTTCATCTACAGATAAATCATGCTCAATGTATCGGTTTACCATACTCTCTGCTGTCTGACAATTCATGGAAACACTCCTCCTTTTGCAGCCCATATTTGTTATTATATCCGAATCTCCCGCAAAACACAAGAGACAGCAGATGTTTGACCGGATACTCTTTAAACAGACAAGGGAAATAACCAAAATCTGTTTAAAGGACATCTGATCTTTTCTGCTGTCCCTTATTTTATATATCCGGCAATGCTGTTCTCTTTATTGCCGCAAAGTCCGGTCAAATATTACAAAAATGCTCTTTTTACTCTGCACTGGCTGTAAGAGACTTCGGCGGATCATTTAAAATCTTCATAAATTCCTCGCCTGTGATTGTTTCATGCTCATACAGATATTTTGCCAGTTCATGAAGCTTGTCAATATTATCCTCAAGAATCTTATAGGCCTTCTCATGCTGTCTTCGTACCAGCTCTACTACCTTTTTATCCAGAAGTGTCTGTGTTTCAAAGGAGCAGCTAAGACTTGAATCACCGCCCAGATACTGATTGTTCATACTTTCCATCGCAACCATATCGAACTCATTGCTCATGCCATAGCGTGAAATCATGCCTCTGGCAATTTTGGTAGCCTGCTCGATATCATTCGACGCGCCAGTTGTAATACTGTGGAAAATCAGTTCTTCAGCAGCACGTCCCCCAGTAAATGTAGCAATCTTATTCTCCAGTTCTTCCTTTGACATCAGGAAGTGTTCCTGCTCGTCCACCTGCATGGTGTATCCAAGAGCGCCTGAGGTACGGGGAATAATGGTAATCTTGTGAACCGGAGCAGAATCCGTCTGTTTCGCCGCCACAAGTGCATGTCCCACTTCATGATAGGATACGATCAGTTTCTCCTTATTGGAAAGCACCCGGTTTTTCTTCTGATAACCAGCGATAACCACCTCAATACTCTCCTCAAAGTCAGCCTGGGTAGCAAACTTCTGCCGTCACGGACAGCACGAAGAGCTGCCTCATTTACAATATTGGCAAGCTCTGCACCGGAAGCGCCGGCTGCTGCCTTGGCAATTTCATCGAAACGGACACTGTCTGCGATTTTGATCTTTCTGGCATGGACTTTCAGGATTTCCTCACGTCCTTTCAGATCCGGAAGTTCTACCGGAATACGTCTGTCAAAACGACCTGGACGCAGGAGGGCCGGGTCCAGGGAATCCGGACGGTTGGTAGCAGCCAGGATCACAACTCCCTTGGAGCCGTCAAATCCATCCATCTCTGTAAGCAGCTGGTTCAAAGTCTGCTCACGTTCATCGTTTCCACCTGTGAAGCTTCCGCTGTCACGTTTCTTACCAATGGTATCAATCTCATCAATAAATACAATACAAGGTGCCTTCTCATTTGCCTGTTTAAACAGATCACGAACCTTAGCAGCACCCATGCCCACAAACATTTCCACAAATTCCGAACCGGAAATAGAGAAAAACGGTACTTCTGCTTCTCCTGCAACTGCCTTGGCGAGCAATGTCTTACCTGTACCAGGAGGTCCTACAAGAAGGGCGCCTTTGGGCATAGATGCTCCAATCTCCGTGTATTTCTGTGGATTGTGAAGATAATCTACAATTTCCGTAAGAAGCTCTTTCGCCTCGTCTTCACCTGCCACATCTGTAAATTTAATTCCTGTAGAAGACTTCACATATACTTTGGCATTGCTTTTTCCAAAGGACATTGCTCCGCCAGGGCCTCCGCCCATAGAGCTCATCATCTTTTACTCAGCCATCTCCCAAGGAAAACAAAGATTACGATTGGAATCACATATCCGATCACCAGACTGAGAAAGATGGACTGCTTCTGAGGCTCCACTGCTTCCATACTGGTTCCGGCTTCATAAAGGCGGCTTACAAGATCCGGATCATCCATGCGTACAGTCTTGCACACCACGTCCTCGCCGTTCTTTCTCACTATATAATAGATATAATCGTCCTGCACCTCTGCCTTGGATACATTTCCACGCTCTACATTGCTGAGGAATGTACTGTAGTCGGTTTTCTCTACAGAGCGTTCCTGCATGGCTGGAATGGCAAATATGTTCAGGAAAAGGATCACCACAACCGCTATCAGTGCAAAAATGTACAATGGCCGGTTCTCTGGTTTTTTATGGTCAATATTCATTGGCATTTCCTCCATTTTCTGTCAACTGTTAAATACTTTAGCATTTCCATGTATGAATATCAATATTCTGCCTCAAAATTTTATAAACTTTTCATAATTTCATCTTTACTTTATTTTTATAATGTGCTATTATATCAATTGTTCAACCGCCGGCATGTCGGAATGGCAGACGAGGCAGACTCAAAATCTGTTGTAGGCAACTACGTGTGGGTTCAAGTCCCACTGCCGGCATTTTTAATACTTCATAAGTTATATAAATCCCGTCAAGTCCTTGATTTTGCGGGATTTTTTGTTGCTCAGAATTTCAAAAAATGTCAAGGATTGTCAAAAATCTGCCCCGCATTTACCTCGCGGTTCATACTTTTGACCATCTATCCCAAACTGTTCCGAAGAAATTCTTTCTATATAGCAAAAGAGGATCCGCCAGCAACTCAGCGGTTCCTCTTTTCATTTACACAGTCTGCAAGCCAAACGCATCAAACTGTTTTTATTTTACTCATAAGTAATTACGCCCGGTCTTCATCCTCCAGCATTTTCTCAAAAATCGGGAAGCAGTCGAAAGTTGCAAAGTAATCTCTTGGGGTCTCGGCGCGACGGATCATATCGAAGCTTCCATCTTCGTGAAGAAGGATCTCCGCAGATTTCAATTTACCATTGTAATTATATCCCATGGAAAAACCATGTGCGCCAGTATCATGAATCACCAGATAATCTCCCATATCAATCTTCGGAAGATAACGGTCAATTGCAAACTTATCATTATTCTCGCAAAGAGATCCTGTGATATCATACAGGTGATCGCAAACCTGATCCTCTTTTCCAAGAACAGTAATATGATGATAAGCACCGTACATAGCCGGCCGCATAAGGTTTACTGCGCAGGAGTCCACACCGATATACTCTTTGTGAGTGTGCTTCTCATGAATCGCTTTTGTTACCAGGCAGCCATAAGGTCCCATCATGAATCGTCCAAGCTCTGTATAAATAGCTACATCTCCCATTCCTTCCGGAACCAGAACTTCTTCATATACCTTGCGTACACCTTCTCCAATTGCACGAATATCGTTTGGAGTCTGCTCCGGGCGATAAGGAATACCAATACCACCGGAAAGATTGATGAATTTAATATGCGCCCCAGTCTCCTTCTGAAGCTTCACAGCAAGTTCAAACATAACCTTCGCAAGCATCGGGTAGTAATCGTTCGTCACTGTATTGCTGGCAAGAAATGCATGAATTCCAAATTCCCTGGCGCCTTTACTCTTCAGGATGCGGAATGCATCAAAAATCTGCTCTGTAGTCATGCCATATTTGGCATCCCCAGGATTATCCATAATATCATTGCTGATCTTGAACACTCCACCAGGATTATAACGGCAGCTAATGATCTCCGGAATCTTTCCAACAGCTTTCTCTACACTCTCAATATGAGTGATGTCATCAAGATTGATAATTCCACCGATCTCATCTGCATATTTAAACTCTTTATCCGGAGTGTCATTAGAGGAAAACATAATGTCTCCCTTCTTGCATCCGATAGCTTTGGAAAGCATCAGTTCTGTCATGGATGAGCAGTCACATCCGCAGCCATATTCCTGCAGAATCTTGATCAGAAACGGGTTCGGGGTTGCCTTTACTGCAAAAAACTCCTTAAAGCCCTTGTTCCATGCAAAAGCTTCCTTTAAAGCCTGTGCATTTTCCCGGATGCCCTTCTCATCATAAAGATGAAATGGGGTGGGATATTCTTCGGCAATTTCCTGTACCTTCTCCAGTGTTACAAAAGGTGTCTTTTTCATAATAGTTTCTCCTCGTTTGTAAAATACAGCACTCGCTGCGCTTAAAAAGTAATTTTTCTATTGCAACAAATCAGATCATGTGACAGCTTTATTTGGCTTCAATCACATGCAGCATATTTGTTACAGCACCTTCCCGGGTCATATTGGTAGCAGGATCTCCAACCGTAAATACGATCAGGTCTCCTTTCTTTGCGAGCCGCTTTCTGCGGACAACGCTCATGGCCTGGGAAATAATGTGCTCTGTAGAATCCTTCTCGTATCCTTTCAGCGGTGTAACGCCCCATACAAGCTGAAGTCTATGCAGAATCGTATCATTGGGAGTGACAGCATAAATAGGAGCTTCCGGCCGGAAATTGGAAATCAGTCTGGCTGTTCTTCCTCCAAAGGTAGGAGTCACAATGGCCTTGGCCTTCAGATCTCTTGCAGTCTGCACTGCAGCCAGTCCCACAGCACTGGACACTCTGCTCTCACCACACATATTGCGGTTATGGGTATAATCCTCATAATTCAGGTGAGGCTCTGTGGTCTGTGCAATCTCCACCATCATCTTCAGTGCTTCCAGCGGATATTTACCAGCTGCAGTTTCACCGGAAAGCATGATCGCATCTGTACCGTCGTAAATAGCATTGGCAACGTCTGCCACCTCAGCTCTTGTAGGACGTGGATTACGGATCATGGAATCCAGCATCTGGGTAGCAGTAATAACCGGAACATAGTTCTCATTGCACTTGCGGATGATCATTTTCTGGATATAAGGAACCTCACTTGGAGGAATCTCCACGCCAAGATCGCCTCTGGCAACCATAATACCATCTGCGGCCTTGATGATCTCATCAATATTTTCAACACCTTCGGCATTCTCGATTTTGGCAATGATTCCAATATCATGTCCGCCATTTTCATCTAAAAGCTGACGGATTTCTTTAATCGCTTTTGCGTCACGTACAAAAGAAGCTGCAATATAATCAAACTCCTGTGTAATTCCAAACAGAATATCCTCTTTGTCCTGCTCTGTAATTCCCGGAAGCTTCACTTTCACATAAGGGACGTTGATTCCTTTGCGCTCTCCAAGCTCGCCGCCGTTTAAGACACGACAGACAATATCCCCATTCTTAATATTCTCAATCTCCAGTTCGATCAGACCATCATCAATCAGGATTTTACCGCCTTTTTTCACATCTTTGTAAAGATTTTCATATGTGATGGCGACTCTGGTCTCATCTCCCTCTATATCACCGGTAGTAAGTGTAAATTCGCTTCCAGCCTCCAATGTAATCTTCTTATGATCCTTAAGAAGCTTGGTACGGATCTCCGGTCCCTTTGTATCAAGAAGCAGGGCAACCGGAATATTCAGTTCTTCCCGTAGGTTTTTGACCATGTCTACTCTTCCCCTGTGTTCTTCATGAGAACCATGGGAAAAATTAAAACGTGCAATATCCATTCCGGCACGCATCATAGCTCTTAAAGTATTTTTCTTACTGGATGCTGGTCCCATAGTACAGATAATTTTTGTTCTCTTCATAAGCAGTCTTTCCCTCTGTCTTTTCAGTCATTTGCTGGCTGCTGCCACATCGTTCACAGCAGCCATGCAATGTTACCGGTTAACAATTACATTAATTTCATTTCACATGTGTATGTGTAAAAAGATGGTCCTGGCAATACTCATAATTTCCATTGCATCTGGAACAAAAACGAAATTCCAGATTAGGATCATCAAGCTCAGTACGTCCGCAAATCGCGCATTTGTGCTTGGTCACACTGCCGCTGCCTGATTTCATACGTCCCTGGGGTTCCATTGCTCTGCGGAATTCATTTCTTCTGTGGACCTCCTTCGGGTTATACCGGCTGAAATCCTTTGTTCCAAAGTAAAAAATAATGAAATTCAACAGAGAAGCCACAATCGGGATCACCAAATACCATGCACCTGCCATAATGTACTGAATCATTTCATATACAACGATCACCACATAAAAAATTGCCATCCACTTCATCTTCACCGGAATGATAAACATAAGCAGAACCTGCATATCCGGATAACACATTGCATATGCAAGGAATGTGGACAGACTGATATAGTAAGTAGAAAATACGTTTCCTACCAGAACATTTCCTCCGAGAAGGAAATACAGAATGAACGCTCCCAAAATTGTAAATATCACGCCCGAAAGAATATACAACGTATATTTAAAAGTTCCAATCGTCCGCTCCAGAAGAAGTTCCAATTGGATAATAAAAGAACAGAACTGCAATTGCAAACCATAATACTCCGGAAGTGCTCGGTGGATACAGTACCCAGGTCACTAGTCTCCATACCTGTCCCCGCAGAATATACGCTGGTTCCAGGCTCAGCCAGTTCAGTATGCCTGGATTCACGATCATCAGTGCATAACCGATCACATAGCATACAATCATGTAAATTGTGAGATTGGGAATACCAAATCTTCCAAATTTTCGTTCCAGCTTATCAATAAATTTCATGTAATCCTCCTATTCAGAAAAATTTCTTCTTGGACAGAATCACAGCTGCCACAATACTCACCAGTATGGACAGCAATATCACCACTAAAAATCCCCATTTGTCAGCAGAAAACGGCATTCCCGAAGGGCTCAGGTTCATTCCATATGCACTGAACACAATAGTGGGAATACTCATTACAATCGTGATAACGGACAAAACCTTCATAACCACATTCAGGTTATTGGAAATAACCGAGGCAAAAGTCCCCATCATGCTGCTTAAGATACCGCTGTATATATTGGCCATCTCGATTGCCTGTTTATTCTCAATGATAACATCTTCCAGAAGATCCGTATCCTCCGGGTACTGCTTAATGCTCTCTACCTTCAGAAGCTTCTCCAGTACTACCTCGTTCGACCGAAGAGATGTAGTAAAATAAACCAGGGATTTCTCCAGTTCCAACAGTTCCATTAGTTCCTGATTACGGGTGGACATGTGGAGCTTCTCCTCCACCTGTTCACTTTTCTTATCTATAATACGCAGATAATGCAGGTACATAGTGGCATTGCGGTACAGGATCTGCAAAATGAATCTGGTTTTCATATAGGTAAAGAAATTACGTACTCTTCCTCCATAAACCGGGTAAGCACCTGGGTATCCTCCAGACATACGGTAAAAATCATCTTCTTGGTAACAATAATACCAAGAGGGATAGTGCCATACCAGTCCTTGTCATTGCGTTCCTCGATCATAGGAACATCTACCAGGATCAGTGTATAATTATCTTCCACTTCAATACGAGAACGCTCTTCCTCATCCAGAGGAGCGCGAAGATCATCTACTTCGATTCCGAATCTTTCGGACATCTCAAAGATCTCAGTTGCAGTGGGATTGGTCATTGCAATCCAGCAATCCTCCTGTGGTTCCTGAATCTCATGGATCGCACCCTCTATTGTCTTAAAAATCCTTACCACAAGCTGCACTCCTTCCAATCTCTTGCTTCTGTATAAAAACCAGCTGTCCCACTTTTCTGTCAGACAGGGCTCCTATCCTCAAAAATACACGCTTAATTATAATTCTACAGGAAATTTTGTCAATTCTAATAGATTCGGTTTACAAATTTTTTGCATTTCGCTATAATGTCTTTAACATCACATTCATACTTTAATTCGGCACAGCAGTTTTCCCTCCACAACTGGCGATTGCTGCAGTCCGAAGAAGAAAGGATTTATGCTTATGAGTCAGTCAACATTTGGAAAAAATTTACAGTAACTACCTGGGGAGAGTCCCACGGCAAGGCACTGGGCACCGTTGTAGATGGCGTTCCAGCAGGACTTTTCCTTACGGAGGCAGATATACAGACTTATCTGGACAGAAGGAAGCCTGGCCAAAGCCGTTACACCACTGCCCGAAATGAAGGAGATGAAGTCGAAATCCTTTCCGGAATCTTTGAGGGACAGACCACTGGCACCCCCATTTCCATGATCGTGCGGAACAAAGACCAGCGTTCCCGGGATTACGGAAATATCGCGCAGACTATCGCCCTGGACATGCAGATTTTGGTTTTGACAGTAAATATGGTTTTCGCGACTACAGAGGCGGCGGACGTTCCTCTGGACGTGAGACCATCGGCCGAGTTGCCGCCGGAGCCATTGCAGCCAGGATTCTGAAAGAACTTGGTATTACCCTGCAGGCCTACACCAGTTCCATCGGACCAGTCTCATGCCAAAGCTACCACCCTGAAATAATACCGGAAAACTCTTTCTATATGCCAGATATGGTTGCCGCAGAAAAAGCAGCCAAGTATCTGGAGAAATGCATGAAAGAGGAGGACAGTGCAGGCGGTGTTGTCGAGTGCCGTATAAGCGGCGTTCCTGCTGGCATTGGAGATCCTGTATTTGGAAAACTAGATGCAGCTTTTGCCCAGGCACTGATGTCTATTGGCGCCGTAAAAGCAGTGGAAATCGGCGATGGTGTAAAGGTTTCCACCATGAAGGGTTCCGAAAACAATGATGGCTTCCACATGGAAAATGGCAGAATTGTAAAGACCACCAACCACTCTGGAGGCATTTTAGGCGGAATCAGTGACGGCGGTGAAATTCTCCTCCGCGCCCACATCAAACCAACCCCATCCATTGCACAGCCTCAGCAGACTGTTACCACTACCGGCGAGAACACCTCCATCGAAATCAAAGGCCGTCATGATCCTGTGATCGTGCCCCGCGCCGTTGTAGTCGTGGAATCCATGGCCGCCATCACACTGGTAGATGCCATGTTCTCCAATATGAGTGCACGCATGGACTATGTAAAAAACTTTTATCTTTAAAATTCGTCAAAAAGGCAGTTACCTGAATCTTTCTCTCATTCAGATAACTGCTTCATTATTTATTATAATCTGTGAAAAATTCACTATTCACACTAACGCGTGTTTGAAAAAATATACCTATGCCTCCAAATCCTCAATATCATTTCCATCCGGTACCGGCCAGATATTGATGCAGTTCGGAGTCTCAATCTTACGCGGCTTACCTTTCATCATAATGATGTTCTTCTCATAGTCAACCTTGAAGGTGGTAATGCTGTTGCTGGAATGGTTGGCAACGGCAATGTGCTGGTTATCCGGGAAGATTACAAGGTCTTTCGGATAGTCACCACTTACCGGAAGGACAAACTTACGCTCCAGAAGTCCTGTCTCAGCGTCTACTTCAAACATACCAACTGTATTCTCACCGGCTGTGGTACAGAACAGATGCTTTCCGTCTGGTGCAAGTGCAAGTCCGGATGCTGCATTGTGAGATACATTTCCATCCTCCTTCTTCGCCAGGGTAGAAACGCTCTGAAGCAGTTCAAATTCTGGAACATCTCCATTTCCGTTATAGCTATAAACCTTAATCTCATTGCTCAGCTCAAAAAGCACATATGCGAAACGTCCATCTGCACTGAAACGGATAATACGCGGTCCACTCTCTCTCGGGCATCTTACAATATCCACCAGCTCCAGCTTATCTGTCCGCTTATTGATACGGTAAACCTTGATCTGGTCAATTCCATTATCTACTGCGCAGAGATATTTATTATCCGGAGTAGGACGTACACAGTTTACGTGAGGACGGAAGTTACGCTCTGCAACACTTCCAAGACCAGTGTGGAAAACACCGTCCATAACACTTCCAAGACGTCCATCCTTATGAGTGTGTACAACGGTTACCTTTCCATCGTGATAACCTGCTACGTAAAGATATTTGCCATCTACGTCTGTAGCAAGGAAACAACCTCTCATGCCATCAATATCCACGCTGTTGATACGTGCCAAATCGCCATTATGATTACGCTTGAATACTGCAACACCCTCATCCTCGATAGAATAAAGGTATTTTCCATTCTTGGATACTGCGGTATAAGACGCATTACTAACTTCCACTTCACTTCTCTCTGTGAGAGTACCTTCTTCCAGGTTCACGTCATAAACCTGAATTCCCTTGCTGGTTCCGTGAGTATAGGTTCCTACATAAGCCACATATTTCTTACCCATTTGTCTAGCCTCCTACAGTCTCTTTCTGGAAACCGTCCGTTCACGCTGTTCTTCCGATCTTTTTTACAGCGTAGCGGGTCACTGTGCAGCTCTGAATATTACTGCATTCTCTATATCAGTAAATCCTCTGCCACGGTTCATTTATTACAGCCGCATTTTATTACAGCAACTCGTATTCTGGTTTCTTTTATGTAATTGTGTCTAAATTATACCACACACATTTTCAAAGAACAAGCTTTACTGCATCCAGAGTTTCCATAATAATTTCATCTGTATGAGCCGCTGACAGGAACATGGCTTCAAACTGGGACGGAGCCATATGAATTCCCATATTCAGCATTTTTTTGAAATATTCTGCAAATGCCACTGTGTCAGAAGATTTTGCAGAAACATAATCTACAACAGGCTGTCCCGTAAAGAACAGGCTTCCAAGAGAGCCCACATGATTCATCTGGTAATTCAGACCTTTTTCTTTCACGATTTTTCCCATTCCACCGTAGAGAAGCTCTCCCTTTTTCTCCAGTTCCGTGTAAATTTCCTGATGGTCATACAAATATTTCAGCTGGGTAAGCCCGGCAGCCATAGCTACCGGATTTCCGCTTAAAGTACCTGCCTGATATACTTTTCCTGCCGGAGCAACCAATTCCATCACATCTCTTCTTCCGCCATATGCACCTACCGGCATTCCGGCACCAATGATTTTTCCATAAGTAACCAGATCCGGTGTTACACCAAAATACTGTGCTGCGCCGCCAAATGCAAGTCGGAATCCGGTAATCACCTCATCAAAAATAAGAAGGGCATGGTATTGGTCGCAAAGAGCGCGAAGTCCCTGCAGAAATCCTTCCCTTGGCGGAACTACACCCATGTTGGCTCCAACTGCTTCCACGATCACTGCTGCCACCTGGCCATCTGCCTGCTGAAAAAGAGTCTCCACACTGCCAAGATCGTTGTAAACTGCCAGCATAGTATCCTCTGTACAGCCTTTTGGAACACCGGCACTGTCCGGCACACCACTTGTCATCACACCGGAACCTGCGCTTACCAGCATGGCATCACTGTGTCCATGATAGCAGCCTGCAAATTTGATGATCTTATTTTTCCCCGTATAACCTCTTGCAACACGGATTGCACTCATAACAGCTTCTGTACCAGAATTGACCATTCGGATCATATCCACATGCGGGATTCTGTCACAGATAAATTCAGCCATTTCCACTTCAATCTCTGTAGCGCATCCAAAACTCAGGCCTTTTTCACAGGCCTTCAGAACGCTTTCCCGTATTGCAGGGAAATTGTGTCCCAGGATCATTGGTCCCCAGGAATCTATGTAATCAATATAGCGGTTGCCATCTACATCATAAATATAGCAGCCTTCTGCACGTTCAATAAATCTCGGTGCTTCTCCTATAGCGCCATATGCACGCACCGGACTGTTTACACCGCCGGGGATTCTTTTTACCGCTCTCTCAAAAAGCTTCTCAGACTTTGTCATTATCCGATTCTCCCTTCCTCCATCATTTTGCAATTTCTTCTGCAAAATAAGTGATATAAATCTGGGCACCTGCACGATAAGCTCCCACCGCCATTTCTCCAATGATCCGCTCTTCGTCGATCCAGCCCATCTTTGCCGCCGCCTTCACCATGGCATACTCACCACTTACACTATAGGCAGCTACCGGAACATTCACAGCCTTGGAGATCTCAGATACCATATCAAGATAAGACATGGCAGGCTTCACCATAATAATATCAGCGCCTTCTTCAATATCCATAAGAGCTTCTTTCATTCCCTCTCTTCTGTTGTGGAAATCCATCTGATAGCTCTTGCGGTCTCCAAAAGCAGGAGCACTTCCAGCTGCATCACGGAATGGGCCATAGAACGCAGAAGCGTATTTTACTGCATAAGACATGATTGGAATATTGGTATAACCGCCCAGATCCAGTTCTTTACGGATGGCAGCCACACGTCCGTCCATCATATCGGAAGGCGCGATCATATCAGAGCCAGCCTGCGCATGAGACAGAGCTGTTTTTGCCAGAAGCTCCAATGTCTTGTCGTTGTCAACATCATGGCCGCAAAGAACGCCACAGTGACCGTGAGAGGTATATTCACACATGCACACATCTGTCACATAATACATCTCTGGAAATCTGCTCTTTGCTTCCCGAAGTGCCTTCTGTACAATACCATCCTGAGCGTAAGCGCCGCTTCCGACTTCATCCTTATGATCCGGGATTCCAAAAAGCATAATGCTGTTTACTCCTGCTTTTTCCAACTGCTCCAGCTTATAGGGAAGACGATCCAGGCTGTAACGGTACTGCCCTTCCATGGAAGGGATCTCTTCCTGGATTCCATTTCCTTCCATTACAAACAGCGGATAGATAAGAGAAGATTTGTCCATTCTGGTCTCTCTCACCATTTTTCGCAAATTCGCACCGCCCCTTAATCTTCTAGGTCTCTTAATCAGTTCCATTTTTCTTCACTCCTCTTCAGTGTCTCAACCAGTTCGATCAGACTGTCGATGGTTGCTTTTTCTGACATATATGTCTGCATTCCATAAGAATCCGCCGCTGCACGAGTCTGTTTTCCAATACATGCAGCACGAACCCTGGAATAATCAAGTCCTTTGGTGCTCTCCACAAAGCCTTTCACTGTGGAAGCACTGGTAAATACAGCCAGGTCAATGGTGCCCTCTTCAAATTCTTTCTTCTCATTAATAAGAGGACTGCTTACATATCCGGTCTCATAAGTCGGAACATCATCCACCTGTGCACCTGTTTTTTTCAGTTCTTCTGCCAGCTCCCTGTTTCCAAGGGAGGCTCTTGGAATCAGAATCTTTTCTGTTCCATTTAAAAGAGCGCCAAGCTCTTTTCCAAGGGTATTTCCATCATAAACAGAAGGCATGAAATCCGGATAGATTCCTCTTTCCAGAAACTTCTTCTTTGTGCCCTCACCGATCACCGCGATTTTTGCATTTCCAAGAGAACGCAGGTCGATCTTCTTTTTCTCCATTTGCCTAAAGAAAACTTCCACGCCTGCAGGACTTGTAAATACCAGCCAGTCATAGCTGCGGATATGAGAAAAGGCCTGGTACAGTCTGCTCTGATCCTCCAGAGGGATAATACTGATGGATGGAAGTTCCAGTACTTCTGCACCTTTCTCCCGAAGAAGGGCCGCAGTTCTGGAAATATTCTCCTTTGGCCGGGTGACAAGAATCTTCCAGCCTGCCAGAGGTAATTTCTCATACCAGGCAAAATCATCTGCCAGAGTGCAGACCTTTCCTACTACAATAATGGCCGGTGTCTGGATTTTCGCCTGATCAGAGGCTGTCTTTAATGTAGCGACAGTTGCCACGACTCTTTGCTGACCAGCCGTAGTACCCTTGGATAAAACAGCAGCCGGCATATCCGGATCCATTCCAGCTTTCATAAGGCCACTGCAGATATCCTCCATGGCAGTGATTCCCATGAGAAAAACAAGAGTTCCTTTCGTATGTACCAGCGCCTCAAAATCAATGTCGTACTCCATTCCCTTGCGCTTATGTCCGGTGATAACATGAACAGACGAACAGAAATCCCGATGTGTCACAGGAATTCCGTTATATGCAGGTACGGAAATCGGGGAAGTCACACCAGGAACTACTTCATAAGGAATGCCCTCCTTTGTGAGAAGCTCCAGTTCCTCTCCTCCTCGTCCAAAAAGGAAAGGATCGCCGCCTTTCAGTCGTACTACCCGGTTGCCCTTTTTTGCCTCATCAGCAAGAACCTGGTTAATCTTCTCCTGGGACATAGTATGGTGGCCGGCACGTTTTCCCACATTGATCAGTTTTGCAGAAGCAGGAATTCTGGTCAGGATTCCCTGTCCTACCAGGCTGTCATAAACAACCACATCTGCCTGTTCCAGAACCTGGGCACCTTTCATTGTAAAAAGCCCCACATCTCCAGGACCAGCTCCCACCAGCCAGACTTTTCCCGGTTCTTTTTTTGTTGTCTTCCTGCAAGCCAGACTCTTTGTATTCCACTTTGCAGCGCTCCTGCAGTTCTTTTGCAAGAGAAGTTCCCAGTTTTTCTGCATCTGAAGGATTTCCTGTTTTATATCCTTTCAGATAATGTCCAGTCTTTTCTTCATAGTAAAGACCGGTAAGTTTCAACTGACCATCTTTGATTTCTCCATAGGCAGCTACCGGAGAGGTACATCCGCCATTTAAATATTTTACAAAGGCTCTCTCTGCTGTTGCAGCCTGATGGGCCTGCAGATCATCATACCCTTTCAGAAACTCATAATCCAGACCATCAATTCCCTGAACTGCAAGAATTCCCTGTCCCGCTGCCGGAATCATTTCTTCTGTATCAAAATACCTGCTGATCCTGTTTTCAAGCCCCAGACGTTTCAAACCGGCGGCTGCAAGAACTAACGCAGAATATTCTCCACTATCCAGCTTTTCCAGTCTGGTCTGAAGATTTCCACGAATACTTTTCACCTGCATATCCGGGTAAATTTCTTTCAGCTGCAGCTTTCTGCGAAGGCTGGAACAACCGATAGGCTTCAAAGGATCCAGAACATCACAGCCTTTTGGGAGAACCAGCACATCTCTTACGTCTTCCCTTTTTGAAAAAGCAAGTATGGGGAGCTTCTCCGGGACTTCCATAGGCATATCCTTCAGGCTATGAACAGAAAGCTGACTTCTGCCCTCTAAAAGCGCCCGATCCAGTTCCTTTACAAAAAGGCCTTTTCCTCCAATCTTATCCAGAGTACGGTCCAGTATTTTGTCTCCTGTAGTCTTCATGGTCAGGATTTCCACATCCATTTGCGGATGCCTGCATACAATATAATCCTTCACCATCTGGCTTTGCAGTACGGCAAGCTTGCTTTCCCTGCTTCCGATCACAACTTTTTTATTCATAACTATCCTCATCTTTTTCCAGTTCTTCCAGAAGTGCCTGCATTTTTTCTCTTACTGCCTTAGCCTTTTTGTGATTGACACCGCTGGCCGTGATTCCCACTACAATATCATCCTTCAGACAAATTCCGGGAAAGTAAAAATCGCACAAATTCTTATCACTTGCAACATTTACATAAATTCCCTCTTCTTTACAGGTACGGTAAATTTCCTCATTTAACTCACTGTTATTCGTAACAGCCAGCACCATATAAGCCATAGAGAAATCTGATTTTTTCACAGGGCGGGGCTGGATCTGAATTTTTCCCAGCTTGCCCAGTTCCCAGAGATCTGCTGTCATCTTCGGCGCAATTACTGTAATATTCCTGGTAAATAATAATAATGCTTTCACTCTTCTTGTGGCAATGGTTCCCCCACCCACTACCACAATATTCTTATCCGATAGATCCACATACAGTGGGAAATAGCGCTTATTTTTCATATGTTTTCTCCAGTCCTGCTACACATTCCAAAAATGCTTTCTCATTCACACTGTCTCTCAATGCAAACAGCATTTTATTTACAACCTTCCCCATTGCAGTATCCACTGCATTTATCAACTTCTCTTTTTCCTGCTCATCCATCTGTGTGTTTTTCAATGGCTTCATGATCCGCAGGTTAAAATCATTCACTGCATTCTCTTTGATTTCCTGAATTCTTGGTATCAGTTCCTTACCATCTAACCATTTAAAAAATTCATCCATCTGATCTCTCACGATCAGTCCTGCCGCCTCAAGATTTTCCTGAAGCTCAGCCGGAGTTTCTTCCATGCGGAAGCTATCCATATCAAACAAGGTTATCCCTTCGAATTTTCCAAGCTCCGGTTCAATATCCCTTGGAACTGCCAGATCAATGAGAACAATACTTTTTTCCAGTTCCAGATTTTCAAACAGTTCCTCACGCAAAGTAAAATTCGGACTTGCCGTAGCACTGACTACAAGATCACACTTAGGCAGATAGTCCATTCTTTCGCCATAATTAATTCGTTTACATCCAAATGGAATATTCACCATTCCGCTGCGATACTGACGCACGGTTACAGTCACATCTGCACCGGCTTCCATAAGAGCCTGGGCTGCAACCTTTCCCATTTCTCCATTTCCGATCACCATGCAGACCTTATCCTGTACGCAATAGCCCTGTCTGTCAAGCATTTCTATCGCCTGATGGATCACAGACGGATTCCCATGAGAAAATGGCACCTCAGTTTTAATCTTTTTTCCTGCTGTTACAGCCATTCGGAAAAGCACTTCAAGGGCTCCATCTGTTGTAAAATGCTCTCTGGCAATTCCCAGTGCATCTTTTACCTGAGTAAGAATCTGATCTTCTCCAAGTATCTGGGATTTTAGACCGGATGCAAGGTAAAACAGATGTTCCACAGCAGCATGGCCTTCACGCTTTGTAAAATATATCTCGTACTGATCATCATTAATATTTTTCAGTTTACAAAGCTCTTTATATAAAGAAAGCTCTGCCTCATCATCCACACTTGTCCATACTTCCAGGCGATTGCATGTAGAAAGAATAATACAGCCGTCTATTCCCGGCTGTTCCTTTAATTTTTCCATAGCCTCCCCTGCATTTTTTCTGGTAAATGCAAACAAGGCTCGTATATCTACGGGAGCCATACTATGGTCTATTCCAATCATAGAAATACTCATCTTATGTAATTCTCCTTAAATATCATTTTCTGCCACTGCTCATTTTACTAATTCCTGCGTATATTGTCAATAAAGCAGGCAAAACACAGCAATAAAAAAGCTCCCAGACAGACTATTTTCCACAATCTGCCTGGAAGTTTCTCCTATACGATTTCTCTATCCTGTTTCAGGATTCTCTGTGAGTTCCTCTTACCACCTGGATTCCCCTGGATTCTATCATCTCACAGATTTTGGCAATTCTTGGGCACTCTTTTTTCTCCCTGTCCAGACGACAGGCTCCCACATGCATTACCTTAATTTCTTCGCTGACCAGCCTGTCTATTTTTTCCAGAATTCCCTCATCTACATCCGGTTCTTTGGGATTTGTACTTTTGCATCCATTACAGGTCATCATTGCTCCCAGAAGTGTGTCCGGAGAATATCCATCAAAAAAGTCACTGCGATTCTGAAAGGCCTTCAGGCATCCCACTCTGGCACACACATTATTGGAGTGAAGGCAGGTCAGTGTTCCAATTTTAATCATACCGCTTCCCTCGCATGTTCCACAAAGAGTTTTCGAATACTTTCATATTCCCCCAGTCCTTTCAGAACTGTCTGCACTTCATAGCCAGCTTTGCTGATGATATTTTTCCAGGAGTCTTCTTCCTCTCCTGCCATGTCATTTTTCGCATGGTCACCGGCAACGATCATAAACGGTGCGATTACCACTTTTTTTACCCCGCATTTTCCAAGCTGTTTCAGGACCTGGTCAATTTCAGGATAACCTTCCACAGTTCCTACGATCACATTTTCATATCCCATATCCTTGACTCTGTAATCCAGTGCGGCATAAACAGCATTTGCGTAGTGCTCGGTTCCATGCCCCATAAGCACAAGTGCCGTTTCCTTATCCTTAATTACAGGGAACTCATCTGCAACCGCTTTCACCACATACTCATTATCTTCTTCTGTTGTAAGCAGAGGAGCTCCGAATTTCACAGACTGAAAATGATCTGCATACGCCAGAACATCCTTTTTCATAAGATCATTTTCCACACCGTTCATTACATGAGTAGGCTGAATGATCACCTCTGTAATTCCATCCTTTTTCATACGCTCCATTGCTTCTGTCACATTGTCATAGTGAATATGATCTCTCTTTTCAATTCTGGCGAGAATCATTTTGCTGGTCCATGCGCGATAAATTTTACAATCTGTAAAAGCAGCTCCAATTTCTTTTTCAATCGCATCAATAGTCACTGCTCTGGTATCTTCATGACTGGTACCAAGCTGACTACAAGGATCCCTTTTTTTGCTGTATCGCTCATTCAGATTTCCTCCACTTTTCCTTTATTTTTTCACATGCAAAGGATGGTATGTAACATTCAGCATGCCGTATTCATCCTTTTTTACAGTTGCATCTACTTCATACAACATATGTATAAAATCTTCTGTAATGACTTCTTCCGGAGTTCCGCAAGCCACCAGACGACCGTTCTTCATGGCATAGATCCGGTCGCAATATGCTGCTGCAATATTCAGATCATGCAAAGCACCGATTACGGTAATCCCGAGACTTTTTTACAATATCCAGAAGCTGAAGCTGGTATTTGATGTCAAGATGGTTGGTAGGCTCATCCAGGATCAGACAGTCAGTTTTTTGCGCCAGAGCTCTTGCCAGAATGATTCGCTGCTGCTCACCGCCAGACAGACTGGAAAAAACACGGTGCCGATAGGGAAGCATTCCCACTTTTTCCAGACACTCTTCCACGATCTTATAATCCTCGGCATTATCCCGTTCCATGGTTTTCTTATGAGGAGCCCTTCCCATCATTACAATTTCCTGTACGGAAAATTCAAAATTATAGTAGTTGTGCTGGGACACCACTGCCAGTGCTTTTGCAGAATCCTTTACCTTATATTCGTTCAGCGGTTTTCCATCCAACATGATCACACCGGTATCTGGCTTCAGTACACGGTAAATACATTTCAGCAATGTACTTTTTCCACTTCCGTTTGGTCCTATAATTCCTACAAATTCCTTTTCCTTTATGGCTGCGTCAATTCCCTTAAGAATCTCATTTCCGCCAAGCTCCACATGGATATCAGAAGCTGTCAGTTTCATGATTTCTCACCTCCGAATCCATAAGATCTGCGTACCAGCAGATAAATAAAGCAAGGTGCTCCGATCATGGATACCAGGATTCCGATTGGGACTTCACTCTTGGGAATAATGATCCTGGAAGCAACATCTGCCCAGATCAGGAAAATGGAACCGCTAAGTGCTGACAGTGGAAGCATTTTCTTATGATCTGTTCCAAAGAACATTCTTACCACATGAGGAATAATGAGTCCTACAAATCCAATGATACCTGCGGAATATACCACAAAACCAATCAGCAATGCTGTCACCACAAGATACACCTGACGATATCTGTGCAGGTCAGTTCCTAATGTGATGGATACCTCATCTCCAAGCAGCATCATATTGAGAATACGGCTCTGGGTGCAGAAAAACAGGGTTGCTATAAAAACGCAGGGAATAATCACAGCCAGATTTTCCCATTTCGCACCTGCCAGACTTCCCATCAGCAGAAAGTAACTGTCTGGATTCCATCTCTGTCGCCCGCAATATAGACAACAAAGTTTGAAAATGCACTGCACACACTTCCAAGTGCTGTACCTGCAAGCAGAAGTCGGACTGAATTTGCCCGGCCTCCTATATTTGCAGTGATCTGTACCAGTACAGAAATAAGGAAGGCTCCGATAAATGCGCAGATTCCAATAGAGTTGGAGCCAAATACGGCTCCAACTCCAAGAAAGATT
>ENA-OQAA01000148-OQAA01000148.1-human-gut-metagenome-genome-assembly--contig:-NODE-148-length-51547-cov-2.573298_pt1 | contig 51547 bp, 60 predicted proteins | sample MGYA00242489_ERZ504515 | MGnify/ENA primary metagenome ERZ504515 (study PRJEB26092, sample SAMD00036237) | human gut metagenome | host: Homo sapiens | study: EMG produced TPA metagenomics assembly of... | reverse complement strand
ATCAGGAACATCGGATTTTTCTGCAGGGAAACAGTTTGTTATCACTCATTTGGCCGTGTCTTATGCAAGCGGAGGTGACGATGGCTTTTTCCGGGGCAAACTCTACCGGACAGGCTCTTGCATGGAACTTATGAATACTGCATGGCACAGCCGGATATCCCGGATGTTGCATGGAGTTTTCCAATGACAACGTAACTGCTTATATAGATGGAAATGAGCAGCGTACCGAAGAAATCAAGTTTAAAGCGGATTCCTTACAGAACATTACCATGAAGCTTCCATCTGGCGTGGTTTTCCATAACGTGGATACAGGAGAAGCAAGTGCTGCCGGAGTCAGTATAAAATTATATGGTGGAACTACTTTTTACTTATCCGCACCGCTTGACCAGGCGGCAAAGGTAGCGGGAGCCTGGAAGTCTACGATGAAAGGTTACATTACGAAAGACTTTTCGGCGTATAAAGTAACGACCGGTACCGATACCCAGAACCTTGCCCTGGTATTTGGTGAGGGCGTCGACGATGAAAAATTCATAGATTTTTCCGTCACCTGGCTTCAGCAGGCTACTATCGAGATCATCAAAAAAGATAGGGCTCCAATGCCCTGTTAGCAGGTGCGGTCTATGGTGTCTATAGCGACGAGGCATGCCAGAACCTGATTACAGAAATGCCGCCAACGGATGCAAATGGCGTTTCTTCTGTGACAATTGACAAAACCCAGGATGTGGTTTACTTAAAAGAGATCACAGGTCCCTCTGGCTACCTTGTGGATGCTACCGCCCACGGCGTGTCACTTGTGATGGGAAGCAAAGTTACACAGGAGCTGTTTGACGATGAGAAAAAGGCTTCCCTTACCGTTTACAAAGAGGGTGAGGTATTAACAGGGGCAGATGTGACTGAGGAAAAGGTAACCTTCCGTTATGAAACAAGAAGGCAAAAAGGTGCGGTATATAATGTCTATGCAGGAGAGGACATTGTGGCTGCAGATGGATCTACTATTTATCAGAATGGTGCCCTTGTAAAAGAAGGTCTGACAACCGGTGAAGACGGAAGTGCAACCCTTGATAACTTAAACATAGGAACCTACGTGGTAACCGAGACACAGGCACCGGATAAGCTGGTCTGCACAGGCGAATCCCAAACCGTAACCTTATCAGCTGCCGGTGAAAATGAAGAAGTTTCTTTTAGCACGGTTACCTTTACCAACGACAGACAAAAAGCCTCCGTATCTTTGGTAAAACAGGATGGGGAAACCAGACAGCCGCTTACAGGTGCTGTTTTTGGAATGTATGCAGGGAATGATATTGTATCTGCAGACGGGAATGTGATCGTCAGAAAAGACACCCTGATTGAAAAGGTAGCTACTGGTACGGATGGAAAAGCAGGTTATACCGCAGACCTTCCGGTTAACAATTCCTACTATATCAAAGAACTTCAGGCACCCCAGATGTACGTGTTAAATACTTCTGATGTTTATTCCTTTGCATTTAATTATGCAGGGGATAAAGAGAAAAAAGTAGAATTTACACATACTTTTACAGATGAGCGCGTCCGTGTGAATATCCATCTTACAAAGGAAGACAGTGAGACGGGAAAGAACGCACAGGGAGATGCAACTTTAGAAGGTGCTGTTTATGGCCTATATGCAAGGGAAGCAATTGGTTACCCGGATGGCAGCAGCGGTGTCCTTTATCCAAAAGACGCCCAGGTTGCTACACTTACCACCGACAAAGCTGGAAATGCAAGTGTATCCGGTCTCTATCCTGGAAAATACTATGTAAAAGAGATTACTCCGCCTGCAGGTTATGTCCTGGATGAAGAAGAGCATGATGTGGAAGGCGGTTATGAAGGTGACCAGTTGAAAGAAATCGATTGTACCATTACAGTTGCCGAGAATGTGAAAAACAGCCGTTCCAGCTGATTAAGGCTGCAAATAACGGAAAAACAGATGCCGATCTGTTAAAAGGCGCCGGATTTTCCGCTTATCTCGTAAGCAGCTTAAGTACAAAAGAGGATGGTTCCTATGATTTTGCAAATGCCGTTCCTGTAGTACTGACAGAAGATGGAAAGACCGAGATCTTTACAGACGAAAAAGGCTATGCCTGCACAATCCCCCTTCCATATGGAACTTATGTGGTAAGGGAAACCACAACACCGCATAATTTTAAACCGGTTGCTGATTTTACGGTTATAATCAGCGAAAATAAGTCAGAGCCACAGGTTTGGCGGGTCCTTTTAGACGGAGAATTTTCTGCAAAACTAAAAATCATTAAACAGGATGATGAAACCAAGAAGCCGGTCCTGGTTGCAAACACCGAGTTTAAGATTTACAACCTGGATGAAGGAAAATACGTGGAGCAGACCACAACTTATCCAAGTACCGTTACCCATAAATCTTATTTTACGGATGAAAATGGTTATCTGATCCTGCCAAGTGCCTTAAAATGTGGCAACTACCGCATTGAAGAAGTGACTGCCCCGGACGGCTATACCCAGAATACCAATTTCGTTGAGATTAAAGTAGACAGCAACACTGCTTACCAGATGGATTCCACAACTGGGGATGCGATCATCACGGTTGTCTATGAGAACCATCCGGCAAAAGGAAAGCTCATCATCCATAAATCTGGGGAAACCTTAAAATCTTTCAAAAAAGATTTATCTACGAGGAAACTTCCCTTTCTGGTGCTGAGTTTGCGGTTTATGCCGCAGAGGATATTTATACCCCGGATCACCAGGTGGATGAAGCGGGCAACCGCACTGTCATTTACCCAAAAGATACGCTGATCCAGAAGGTTACCACAGATGAAAAAGGAGAGGCCATTCTAAATGATCTGCCCCTTGGTACCTACCGTGTTGTGGAAACCAAAGCACCAACCGGGTTTGTCATTAACTCGGACAGCCAGGAGCTTACCTTCCTGTATAAAGATCAGAACACTCCAGTTGTGGAAGAAACCGTGGAATTTTCCAATAAGCGCCAGAAGGTAGAACTTAAAGTGGTGAAAGAGGATGCCGAAACTGGTAAAAAGCTGGAAGGTGCCGAGTTTGGAATTTATAACAATAATGACATTTATTCCGGCGATAAGGTAATTGTAAAGGCAGATACCCTGCTTCAGAAGGTAAAGAGTGACAAAAATGGACTGGCACAGATTACCCTGGACCTGCCGCTTGGCAAGTATTATGTGAAAGAGCTTCAGGCACCGGATGGCTATGTTTCCTCGGATGAAATCCTGGAATTTGATGCCAGCTACCAGGGACAGGATGTAAAAGTAATCAAATTAAAAGCCACCAAGAAAAACCAGCCAACCACCGTGGAAATCACAAAGGCAGATGTAACGACCGGCGTGGAACTGGACGGTGCTTCCTTAATTATCCTAAATAAAAAAGGCGAAGTGGTAGATTCCTGGACATCTGTAAAAGACAAGCCGCATGTAATCAAAGGCTTAAAGGTTGGAGAAATCTATACTCTCAGGGAACAGATCGCACCATACGGCTATTTACGCACCACTGATATCAGCTTTCAGATTTCCGATACCGCAGAGGTACAGAAGGTAAAGATGGAAGATGATGTGCCGATTGCACGCCTGCTGGTAAATAAAAAAGGGGAGTTCATAGATGATGTTACCCTACTTGACAATGCAAAAGGTGTGGTAGAGCATTTCTTTAGTTATGTAACCGGAAGCCTGATGGATGTTTCCTTTAACGTGTACGCAGCTGAGGATATTAAAGCAGCGGATGGTGTCAGTGAAAATTACTATACAAAAGATCAGCTGGTGGGTACCATTACAACGGATGGAACAGGTATCGCAGAGCTTGACAATCTGCCTCTTGGTAAATATTACATTATCGAAAAAGAAACTTCCTATGGATATGTATTGGATGATGAGCCAAGATATGTAGACCTTACCTACCGCGACCAGGACACCCCGGTGGTAACCTATAGTGCAGACTGGCAGAACCGACGCCAGAAGGTGCAGGTAAATGTTCTGAAAAAAGAAAAGGACAGTGAAAAGGTTCTTTCCGGAGCCATTTTTGGACTGTTTGCAGCGGAAGATATTGTATCTGCAAGCGGCAAAGTCCTGATTGAGAAGGATACCATCATTGAACTGAAGACCACAGATGAAAGCGGCTGGATCCACTTTATGGCAGACCTTCCAATCAGTGCAAAGTATTACCTCAAGGAAATCTATGCACCAAACGGGTATGTGCGTGGAACCGAAACACAGGAGTTTACCTTTGAGTACCAGGGAGATAAAACCACCCAGCAGTCTATGAATTTACTTTTGAGGATGTGCAGACTTCTGTGGAGCTTTCCAAGGCGGATTTAACAGATGGAAAAGAACTTCCAGGCGCGTCCTTGCAGGTTTTAGATTCCAATGGAACTGTAGTAGAAGAATGGATTTCTACCGATGAGCCACATCTGATCCGTGGCCTGCTGGTAGGCGAAACCTACACCATGGTAGAAACCAAACCGGCAGATGGCTACACCACCGCAGAAAGTATTGAATTTAAGGTGGAAGATACGGCCGAGGTTCAAAAACACCAGATGCTGGATGATGTGACAAAAGTAGAAATTAGTAAAACGGACGTGACAGATTCCAAGGAAGTACCTGGCGCAAAATTAACCATCCTGGACAAAGATGGAAAAGTGGTGGAAAGCTGGGTATCAAAAAAAGATCCGCATATGGTGGAGAAGCTTCCAGTTGGAACCTATACCCTTCGGGAAGAACAGGCACCGGATGGATACCTGGTTGCAGAAGAGGTATCTTTTGAGGTCAAAGATTCCGGAGAAGTCCAGAAGGTGGAAATGAAAGATGCCCGCCCAGTTGGAAAACTGGTTCTTAAGAAAACCGGTGCAGAAGATGGCTCCCCTCTTGCTGGAGCAGAGTTTGAACTTCGGATCAAGAAATCTGGAAAGGTTGTGGCAACCCTTGTCACTGATGAGGAGGGCATTGCTACAAGCGGAGATATTCCAATCGCTTCTTATAAAGATGGAAAGATGAAAAAAGAAATCGAGTACATCCTGGTGGAAACCAAAGCACCGGATGGCTATGTAAGAAGCGAAAAAGAGGAATCCGTTGTATTTACCTACCAGGACGATAAGACAAAAGAAATCGAGATCACAAAAGAACTTACCAATGAGCGGATCCCGACTGGTGACTATGTAAAATCCCCGAAAACAGGAGATGACACTAACATTTGGCTGCCAATCCTTCTTCTTGTTTTATCCGTTGGAGGAATAGCCGGAATCTTCTGGTACACCAAAAAGAAAAATCACGAGGAATAAGAAAACTGGACTGTCACGTTTGTGGCGGTCCTTTTTTCTTGCAAAAAAATTGGAAGTGGAGGAAATTTATGAAGCAGGTAAAAGAAATGGGGATTGTAGCGGTGTGCCTTTTGCTGCTTGGGTTTGGTATCTGTATGGGAACTGGGACGTTTCTCATGTATAGGGACGGAGAGCAGGAATATGACACCTGCGGGAATACGTTGCCGTGGAGGAGCCAAAAGAAAGGAAAGATGGAGAAACACCGGAGGAAAACCAGGAAGAAACGGTTACCGTGGATTTTGAAGCCCTAAAAAAATAAATCCAGAGATCATTGCCTGGATCCGAATCCCGGACACCAGGATTGACTATCCGGTTGTGCAGGGAACTGACAATGAATATTATCTGAAGCATACCTTTAAAAAGACGGAACATGTGGCAGGAAGTATTTTTCTGGATAAAGATAATAGTCCGGATTTTACCAACCGTAAAACTATTCTATACGGGCATAATATGAAAGATGGCAGCATGTTTCAGGGGCTGCATAAATATGAAAGTGAATCGTATTTACAGGAGCATAATAAGGTATATCTGTATTTACCAGATGGGGAAGCCTTGACCTATACCGTCATAAAATGTGGCTATGTAAAAGCGGATAGTGATACCTTCTGGCTGGGAGAACAGGTGGAGACCAGGACACTTTTGTTATCCACCTGCGGCTCTGATTCTTTAAAACGGCTAGTGCTTTTTTGTGAACTGCCAGAGAAAGGTGAAGAGTCAGAGACAAATGGTGAGGATATAAGTATAGAAGTCTTTTAATTGCAGGAAGTTAAAATGCCATCTTTGATAGCAAAATTATCAAAGATGGCATTGTTTAGAAAGTGAAACTTAATTCGAGTTATTATGGCGTTTCCATATTTGCAGAAAAGGAAGTTATGGTCTCTGATTGCTTTGTGTGAAATTTTAACTGATTTTCAATATCACGTCCAGCGTACATTACTCTAAGAATTGTTACGACTTTCTTATTGGAATCAGGAATATAAAATATCACATAATTATCTACAGGTAATACACGAAGTCCACGACTTTTCCATGGTTCATTTTCATATTTTCGATACCGTTCTGGCATAATATCCAGACTTAAAATCTGTTCTTCAAGACGATCAAGCTGTCCGCTTGCATTTTCAGGGGATTGCAATTCAAATGCAATATATTCAAAAATCCCTCTTAAATCGTTGTCAGCCTGTTCAGATAATTCAACCTCATAGATCATATGCCATAATCATTGCGGATATCTGCAAAGGCTTTTTTCGCATTTTTAGCCCGTCCAGCTTGCATATCCGAATATCCTTTCTCCAATTCTTCATTGAATTCTGTTTCAGATAATGTATGAATGTCAACTGGTCTTGAAGATGGTAATTTCACTTCAAATGGAAGTCCCCTCTGTAAAATAATCTGTTTATAAAACATATTAATAGCACTGGAAGCTGGAATTCCAAGCGTAGACAAAATGTTTTCTGCTTTTTCTTTTACATCTGGTTCGATTCGTGCATATAAATTTGCTGATTTTGCAGCCATATAGATCCGCTCCTTTCAAGAGAAATAAGATATCTATAGTTATTATACACAAATGTCAGTACAATAGCAATACAATCTTGGGATTGAATCAGGTATAAATGGTGAATAGCTACTGTTCTGGAGACGATAAGATATATAGCAGAATATCTTCTTGACTATGATATATATCGCGATATGTACTAAACATAGAAAAGGAGCTTTGCTATGATGACAGCAAAATTGTTTGAAGATGCAGTGCAGAGTGCAACGGTGGAATCTGTTCATGCAGATTATATCATTACAAGAAATTTGAAAGATTTTACCAAAAGTAAAGTTATGGCATTTACACCAACCGAACTTTGGGCAAGAATTTGACTCTTGTGGTAAAAATGAAAAACATATTGTTTATAACACAAAATACAGAAAATGAATTATAACACAAAATACAGAAAATGAATTATAACACAAAATACAGAAAATGAATTGTTGACGCATACTATATCTTGTGTTATTATGATTTTGAGATTTGTATTTGTGCCTGTAAAACAGGTAAAAAAATTTGGTTTCGGAGAAGCCCGAAAGAAAAATATGAGGAACATGGTTCCTGCCTTTTGTGAGAAATTAGGTCATTTAGAATGAAACGTTCTAAGTGGCCTTTTTTTATTGCAAAAAAACAAATACGAATCAACATCTTGAAAGGAGGAAAAATAAAAAATCCAAAAGAAAGGAGACCGGAAGAACTGGTAAAAGAAGGAAAATGATAACGGACATTTGGGATTCATTCTGAATGTTTTTTGTTATCGAATCAAAAACAACAAGGAGTGTGCACATGAATAAGTCTATATTTATCGGACGGATGGCAACGGATCCAAAGGTGATGTCTTCAGCGGGAAAAAAGACAGTCGCGTATTTTCGGATTGCGGTTGAGCGAAATTTCAAGCAGGAAGGAGCTCCGAATGCTGATTACTTTAGCTGTGTCACATTTGGGGAAAGAGCTGAGTTTGTAGCAAAGTATTTTTATAAGGGCAAAAAAATCGCTTTAGAGGGCGAGATGCATAATGATAACTATACAGGTAATAGTGGCGAAAAAGTATATGGTATGAGACTGCTTGTAAACGACATTGAGTTTGTAGACAGTAAGGACGAAAGTGAAAATGTGAGCCAGAACGGACGTACCAATCGGAATTCCTCACAGCCCTCACGAAATAGTGGATCAAATTCCAATGGACGATCCAGCCAGAATCCAGGAAATTCCTATCAAAATTCGCCATACTACAAAAACACGAACCAGGGGAAAACAAACCGTACAGGAAGTAAACCACAAAGAGCCCAGTCTTCACGCCAGACTTCACAAAACCGCTACAACGTAGATGAGAAATTTATGAATATGGGAAATGAAGAGATGGGAGATTTTTGCTGATAACAAAGGAGAAAAAAATGGAACGAGTAAAAAAATGGTGCCAGGCACACCAAAAAGCCTGCCTGATAACTGGAATTATAGGAATGCTTTTGTCACCCTTTTTATGGCCGCTGTTTTTAGCAGTGATTGTACAGAGTCTGACACTGGGCCTTCCAATTGCAGCAGGTATCTATTGTTACAAATATCTGAATGAAAAAAAGGAGAATCCGAATGAGAATGATGAACAAAAACGCAGCCACCCTGAAACCAAGAAACCAGCTCCCGGTAAAGTACGCGGTCATGCTGAAGCGCCCGGTGGCGTTCAAAAGAGTCCGGATGAAACGCGGTCAGAATCGGTAAAACAGAGGAGAAAGCAAGGAAGAAAACAGGGAAGAAAAAGAGGTGTTTCCGGAGGTGATGGACCAAAATGAAATGTAAAGCAGTCCGGTGTATCTATTACAATGCAGGAAATGGATACACCGTTGCCTCCTATGTGACGGAAGAAACCCTTCCCAAGGAAGTAAGCAGCCAGAAAAATGGCAGATATGGCATGTTTATGGCAATTGGAAATGAGCTTCCGACTGAGGATGGCCTTGAAGTAGAACTGAACGGAACCTGGAAAGACGGAAAATTTGGAATGCAGTATAAGGTTTCTTCTTTTCAGATTGTATTACCCACGAGCACAGAAGGAATCAAGCATACCTGGCCTCTGACATTATTAAGGGAATCGGGCCAGTGCTTGCCGAGCGGATTGTAGACCGTTACCAGGAAAATACGTTTGAAGTTCTTGAAAAAAATCCTGAGAAGTTACTGGAAATCAAAGGCATTACCCGAAAAAAGCTCTCAGAGATTCTGGAAGGATACCGTGGCAGCGAGACTTTGCGGCAGTTAATGGTGACCTTATCTCCCTTTGGGGTGACACCAAGGAAGGTGGCGCAGATCCAGGAACACTTTGGAAATGCAGCCCCACTCATCATTCAGAACACGCCATTTCGTTTGTGCGAGATTCCTGGGTTTGGATTTCTAACGGTGGATCCGATTGCGGTAAAAGCAAAGAATTTTAAGCCAGATGAGCCTATGCGGATCAAAGCAGCGATTCTTCATATTATGTCGGAAGCAGAAGGCGAAGGCATCTATACCTGACTTGTGAGGAAATCTTAAAGCGGACAGCCCTGCTTTTAAATCATAAAAAGGAAACCGGACTGGTGCCAGAAAGAGCCATCCGGGATGCCGGAAATGAAATGATCCGTAAGGATGGGACCCTGGTGTGTAGTGATGGCGGATTTTATTTAAAGAATAGTTTTCGTGCAGAACTTGGAGCCGCTGCATCTCTGGTTAAACTGATCCTGCGAGGTGGGACACAAAGTTATCAGGTGGACTCCATTATAAGCAGCATTCAGAAAAAAGAGAAGATTCTACTAAATGTCAGGCAAAAAGAAGGAATTTTAAGAGCATTTCAATATCCGGTTACCATCATTACCGGAGGACCTGGACGTGGAAAGACGACAGATATCAGCTTTATCATTGAGGTAGAGAAAATTCTTCATAAGAACGCGGAGATACTGTTATGTGCTCCAACTGGTCGTGCCAGACGAAGGATGAGTGACTGTACTGCCTGCCCCGCCCTGACGATTCATAAAGCAATTGGGTTAAAAGGAGAAGCGGGTGAGGAAGAATGGGACGAAGAGAGTATGCTGGAGGCATCTCTTATCATTGTGGATGAGTGCAGTATGATCGACATGCCACTTATGGATAAGTTTTTGTCTCGGGTTCCTATTGGAACCCGCCTGGTATTCTTAGGCGATAAAGACCAGCTGGAATCAGTGGGACCGGGAAACGTATTTAAAGAGATGATCGAATCTGGTGTGATCCCAGTTACGATACTAACAGAGAGCTTCCGGCAGGAAGGAAAATCCACGATTATTCAGAATGCGGATAAGATAAACGAAAGGAAAACCAATCTGTTTTTTGATGATACGTTCCAGTTTTATCCGGCAAAAGATGATGAAGAAGCTGCTGAAATTATCCAGAAGCTCTACCGGGAAGAACTTCAAAAAAACGAAAACCGGGTAGAAGGGGTTCAGGTACTCTCCCCACTTCGAAAGGATACGAAGGTAGGTGCAGATGCATTAAATCCTGTCCTTCGGGATATCGTGAATCCGAAGCGGTACGGTTATCCGGAAATTAAGAATGGATCGACTACATATCGGGAGAGAGATCTCGTTATGCAGCTGAAAAATGAGGAAGATGTGGCAAACGGTGACGTGGGAGAAGTCCTAAATATCTATAAAGCAGACGGGAAAAGCAGGATGCGTGTAGATTTTGGGGATGGAAAAATCATGGAATATACCGAAGGGGATATATGGCCGCTAAATCTGGCTTACTGTATCACCGTCCATAAGGCACAGGCTCGGAATATCCAGTAGTGATTCTGCCGATGCTCACCTGTTTTTATCGGATGCTGCGGAAAAATCTTTTCTATACCGCAGTCACAAGAGCAAGGCGTGGGGTGAAAATAGTAGGAAGTAAAAAGGCAATGGTAATCGCAATCAATAACGATACGGTGAGCAAACGAAATACCATGTTTGGTTACCGGATCAAAAAGATTTACAAAGCCTACCTGGAACAGGAAAAGAAATCAGCATAACAAACAAAGATCAGCAGGATATGAGACGCAAAATGCTCATACCCTGCTTTTCCATATGGAGGAATCAAAATGCCAGAAATCTGTTTTTATGAACCGTGGACCTATCAATTGTCATTGCCGGAAAAATTGAGGCATATTTAAAGTTTGCAAAGAAAAAAAGAATCAGCTATGAAGCGGAAGACTGCTCCAGATATAATACGCGGACAAATGGAAAATCTGCCAAGCTTCATCCGCCTACTTTGGCTGCTATTTTTAAGCTTTTTGGAATGAAAGAAAAAGAAGAAGGTGCTGCCGGAATTCAGCTGGCAGAAAAGTCTGTTCGTTATTTTTGCCTGGAATACCCGGTGGAGCAGGAACTTTGTGTCATGACGTATAATTATCAAAACGGAAGATTCTGTGGAATTAGAAAGAAAAATGATCCCGCAGGAGAAACAACAAAGATGCCTGGTGTTTTAAAGGGAAAATCTACCGGGGAGGAGTATCTTGCAATGCTTGTCTATGCAAGTATAGTTCCCGAAAGCCAGTATTACGACGATGAGTTTCATACCTGCTTTGATGAACTGAAACGTGCTGTAAAAGCAGGACTGGCGGGGCAGGCACTCAAAATGTCCTTTCGCTGTTGTGATAACCTGTATCTGCGGATGACTGCCACAACGGAGGATGCCATTTCTTTTGACCGGAACCAGTTTGCGGAAGGAAAACTGAAGGATAGTTTTCACCCCTTTGACCTGAACTCCGGAATTTATGCGCCAAATGCCTGTATAATTGGTACTTTTAAGGTGCTGGGAGTAAAAGGAAGGAAGAAAGGTGCTGCTATTTCGGAGTTAAAAAAGGAATATGCAGGACATTTTAACTGCCGGCATAGTGAAAAAGAGAGGATCCCCACGCTTCCAGAGGATTACATTGTGAGCCAGGAGGTGGAAGAAATCCTGGAAATGGTCGTTCATACCCCGGCAAGACTTTTTATGATGACGGGGGAAGCTGGAACTGGAAAAACCACAGATGCCAGGATGATCGCACAGATATTAGGTCTTCCCTATTATGTATTTACCTGTGGACCTGGTACAGATGAGCTGGAGCTTCTTGCAAGTACGGTTCCAAACATGGGAACGAAAAACAAAACGCTTCCAGTGCTTCCAGTCTTTTACGACCTTCAGATGGATCCAGCTTCCGCACTTTGTGTACTTAGCGGAAACTATGAAGAGGGCATTTCAGAAGAAGCTGCATTTGAAAAACTTTTGCGCCTTGCGTATGAAAAAGGATATGAAAGTGCAAGGGCAGAGAAGGATTTTTTGTTGCGGGAATCGGAAATCATCAAAGCGTGCCGTCTTCCTTCCGTTTTGGAAATTCAGGAGCCGTCCATGATTGAAAAACCAGGGACGCTTACAAGACTGAACTCTCTTTTTGATGATGGAGCGGTGACAGATCTGATTAATGGGGAAAAAATAAAGAGAAATAAAGATACCATTGTGATTATGACTACAAACCTGGATTATGTGGGCTGCGGAAATTTTAACCAGTCGGTCTTATCCCGTATGAGCCTGATCCAGCCCAAGCAAAATCTCACAGAAGAGGAAATGAAGCGGCGGGTTATTGCACGTACCGGATATGGGGATGAGAAAGGCTTAAACTTTATGGTTTCGGCCATTCAAAAAATTCATGCTTATTTGAAGGAAGAAGATCTTCAGGATGGTGTGTGCGGCTATCGGGAACTGGAAAACTGGGTGCGTACCTTTCAGGCAATTAAAGATGTCAGGCGCGCGGCACAGGTTGCGGTTATCAGTAAAGCCACAATGGATCCGGAGGAACAGGAACATCTGATGAAGACCTATGTGGAACCGTATTGTTAGAAACAGGAGAATCGAAATGAAGGATACTTATAGAGAGCGGATCAAGGAAGAACAAAAAAAAGTTAAGCCCCAGTCAGGTCTTTTTTTCAGAAGGTTATCGGAAACTTTTTCGGGACCTTGCAAATGAAGTGGCAGGGGAAAAACTGGAGCAGCTGCTTTTGTACCAGAGTACAGAAGACGGACTGGCAGGCTGGAATGATGGGAAACGAATCGGCATCAACATTGGCAATCTCATCACAGGCAGCTTTTTAGAACTGGAACAAAAAAGTGACAGCCTGATCGGGATATTAGGACATGAATGCGGCCATGCCAGATTTACGGATTCTGTACTTCGGAAAGTCTATGTGCAGAACATGCTGGCAGGCGTCTGGTATCCGGATGCACCAGAGCCGGAAAACGAGGACGAAGAAAAAGCCCTGAATGAGATGGATACCTGTCTGGCCGGGAAAAATCCAGTGGTGGTTCCCCTTCTGACAGAATGTGCGTCTTATATCAGCAACCTTTTAAATGATGTGTACATAGAGGAAAAGATGTGCAGCCTGTTTCCTGGAAGTATCAAAAAAGGAATTCTGATCAACCGGAGACGAAACGTGGAATGGATTCCCCCGTTAAAAGAACTGCTAGAGGGAAATTCAGATCCGGTTTCTGTTTTTTTAAAGGTACTTGTACAGTATGCCCTCCGGGGATATGCCAATTCCTGGAATATGGAAAGCTGTGAGATGCTGGATACCTTAAATGAAGTGAAGCAGTTTGTGGATCTGTCGGTGACAGCGGACAGTGATCTGATCCGTTACCAGGCCACCAACCAGATTCTGCTTAAGATGTGGAAGTATTTTCGGAATCTTTTGGAAGAACTGAAGCAGGAATGCAAGGAACCAGAAGAAAACGAGGAAGAGCCACCGCAGGAGGAAGAACCGTCGGAAGCAGAAATGTCTCAGGAAGAACCGTCGGAAAAAGAACCGGCAGAAGTGGACGAGCCACCGGAGGAACCGTCGCAGAAAGAACCACCGCAGGAAGAACCGGCAGAAGAAAAATCAGCAGGGGAAGAAAATTCTACAGAGGAAGATAGAAAAGAGGCATCCCAGGGAAATGGAAAATCCATGGGAGAAGAGGAAGAAGAATCCTCCACAGAAGAAACGGAATCCAAAGGGGAAGAAGAACCTGTAAAAAAAAGTGATACTTCTGGAGATAACAACCGGGAAGCTTCTAAGCAGACCGGGGAGGAGTCTCCAAATTCTTCAGAGAAGGAAAATAAATCAGAAACGGTATCTGAGAAAGCTTCTTCAGAAGAGAAATCTAAGGAAGCTGTAGGCGGTAAAGAAGGTCCAAAAGATTTTTCTTCGGATTCCTCCGATGAGGATCTTCCGACAGATGTATCCGGAAATGGAAAGGACGAGGCGAAAACCGGGAAACAAACAGAAGAACTGACGGAAGAACAACTAAAAAAGCTGGAGGCAGCTATGGGGGAGTATCTAAAAGAACTGACCGAAGATCTTCCCAAATTTATTCAGGAATCGGAAGTGGATGAGACTGCCTTACCGGAACTTGAAAATGCCACGGTGTCCAGGTTTCGAAAGAGGATAAGGAAGAACGGGAAGGCGCAGATGAAAAATCTGACCTGATACTGCAAAAAATCCTTTTGGATTTAGTATCAGAAACCGTGGATCAGGATATGGGAGTAGAAGCCCAAAACCGTCTGCAGGAGGAACTGGATGGGATGGAATTTGAAGCAGCCCATAACATGGTAAAAAAAGAGGTTCTGTATAAGAACACCTTCACAGAAACAGAAAAAAGCTGGCTGTCTGCATATGAAGCTTCGGCAAGAAAGGTAGAAAAAAGGCTTCGGACCAGGCTTCTTCCAATCCTGGAAAACCAGAAGGAACGGACGGAACGTCGGATGTATCTTGGAAAAAGCTGGATATGCGTGCCATTGCAGATCCAGCGGTGCCGTATATAAGCGGACATTTCCAGGAAAGAAAACAGATGCGGTGGTCTGCGTGTTGGTAGATAATTCTGGCTCCATGATAGGTCATCGTATAGAAGCAGCCAAGGTAGCAGCCCTCACCTTATACGATTTTTGCAGGAAAGCCGGAATCCCCATTCTGGTTTACGGGCACCATACGGATGGTTACGATCATCGTGATCCAAGTGAGGAAACCGTTTATTTTCACAGTTATGCAGAGTTCGAGGAAGACAGAAACGACCGTTTGCGGATCATCACTATGGAAAACGATGGCAGTAACCGGGACGGGGCAGCCTTCTATTTATGGCAAATAAGCTTTTAAAACGTCCGGAAAAACAAAAACTGTTGTTCCTTATCAGTGACGGACTGCCAAATGCAACCCGTTATTTTGGAAGCTATGCCACAGCAGACTTAAAAAAGATTAAGGAAAAACTTGGAAAGAAAGGAATTTTGTTTCAGGCAGCAGCGATTGGCTGGGATAAAGAAGCTATCCGGAAGATTTATGGAAATGCCTATCTTGATATATCAAGCTTAGAGCAGCTTCCCATCCGACTGACAAAGCAGCTGGCAAAATTACTTCGAAGAGTAAACTAAAAGGAGGAGCATGATGCAGCATAAAAAAAGAAAAAAGATTTATTCCGAACAGTTGTTAGAGATCCATGAGGATTCAAAAAAGATACATCCAGGAAAGGAAATCTACGCAACCGGGTACGTGATAGAGCTGAAAAAAGATTGTTATTTTGCAGGCTTTCAGGATGGAAAAATTCTGTGCCGCTCATTTGAGTATGCCCGTTATTTTTCTAACACCCACAGTGCGGAACAGTTTGTAAAAGAATATCTTGGATATGCAGGATTAAGATGCAATCTTTGCAAGGTGGCCTGGGGGCTTGCCGTTCACGGATTAGAGCCCGGATGGAAGGAAAACCTGAAGCCCTATAAAAACCAGGGCAGATCCTTCAGTTCTCGTCTTATCACGATGGCGTAAAATATCAAAAAGAAAACCATCTGGAACAGACAACCTATGTTCTGCCTCTTGTGGACAGGGAAAAAGAACTTTATATTGCAGCGTAACTTTTTGGGGGACAAGTCGTCCCCCTTAATTAATAGGAAGAAATAATTTTAAATGGAGGCAATAACATGACCGTAAGGAAAGCTGGAAAAGGAATCGTAAGAAGCGGAGGCGGAACTTACCAGATTGGATATACCGACCTGTATGGAATGGAACAGGAAACGGAACTTAGTGCATTCGGGATGAAGGATCTGGAAGAATTGTGGAGTTCCTTGTGCCCGGAATTTGAATGCCGAAAAAACAGTATCCGCTATATAGAAAGAGCGTGAAAAGAATAAGGTAGGACTTTGTACCTGCAGAAATGGAGTGAAAAATATGGGAATGTATCATAAAAATCACCTGGTGGGACCTGGATTTAAAAGAATGGCAAAACGCCAGACTTCAAAAGGCATGAGAAGGGCAGCGAAAAAAAGCTGTCAGGAACTTTTTGAGGACAGTATTACACTGACCAGAAAAAGCCATAACCTGCATGGAATTGATGCATTTAAGTTTAGTTGAAAAAGGAGAGGCAAAGAATGGAATGGAACATCTATAAAGACTGGCTGGATCCCGTCTTGTACCGGCAGATGGTATCCATGATCTATCAGCTGTCCTCAAATGCGGACAAAGAAGCATTTTTAAAACAGGAGAGAGAAAACAGCCTGTTTTATGGAATCTGTGAGCACAGCATGGAGGAAGAATATAATCTTCACTATCCCGGAGAAGTATTAGAGCGTATGAAAGAGCGGAGAACCATGACAAAACCGGTTTACCGGGCTCTTGGGCTTGCGCTTGCAGGGACATCCTGCATTCAGGAGACCTGTATGTTTAATGGTACCCAAAAAAGCGGCTTCTGGAAACAGTTTGGCAAGGTACTTGGAGAAAAGGATTTGTGTTACCTTGCAGTCCGGTGTCTGCTTGCAACAAAAGATCGCAAGCTCTGGGTGGATGCCCTGCACCAGTATCCATATGAAAAAGTGGAGGAAATGATCTTTATCCTTTCCGTTTTTCCAGAGTCGGATACGTTATGGCAGAAATTAAAGGGAAAGATCGCGGCCTGCTTTGGAAGGGAACGCAGGCTGTCTGTTTACGAAGACTGGCATTTTTATGCTGGATTGCCATGAAATATGAGAAACGGCTGAAAAATGACCGGACCAAAGAAACTGCGGTGTTAAAACAGGTGGTAAAACTTTCCCAGACAAATGCGGCGAATGCAAACGGGGCGTTGGAGGAACAGCTTATAAAAAATGGATATAAAAAGGAAGAGGTCATTTTTTTAAATGGCATATTGACAGGGGCACGAAGATACCTGGATCCGAACTCATTGACTGCGGAGAAGATTGCAGTAAAGGTATTGAAAACCTTTCTGCCAGGAGAAAAGATGTATCCGGATGTGGTGTATGAGTTATGTGAAACTTTTTTTAAGAAAATACGACTGTTTTCCAGTGCGTCTTGGTGGACAGGAAAAAATCCAAAATTGCCTGTATGGAATGAAGGTGGAAAATGTCCGGACTTTCTTAACGCTGTTTCCTTTTCGAAAAAATGGGATGAAAGAGTGGCATTATATTAATTTAAACCAGGAAAAATGGCACTGCATGGCCACGCAGCTTAAGGAGGAAGAGTTTGAAAAGTGCGTAAATGACACCCTGCGAAATGGGACATTTGAAAAACCAGAGCTGGAATCCTATCTTGCAGCCTATCAAAAGTTGACCGGACGGGAGTATGTGGAAATCTTCTGGAAGAAAATAGATTACGATCTTCGTCATGTCTTTCATCTGTTAAGCGAAAATGAGATCCTGGATGCCGTCGGTCTTATGAAACAATTTTTAAAGGAATACCGGGAAATGAGAAACAAAGAACCGGATCCGGATGCTTTTGAACCGATCCCTTTTATCGGAGAGGCTGATACCGGGAGGATCAGACCGGGGAGGCAGAAAAGTATTTGGGGAGAAATGGGATAGCATGTTGTATTACCTGAAAGCAGATATGGAAGATATAAATACCATGACCAGTTTTTCCATGTTAAAGCTCGTCATTACCCAAATTGGAATAGAGGGAATCCCGGGAATTCTGGAACCATGGAGCATGATCCAGAGAACCTTTTCATTGTATCCGTATGGAATTAGTCGTGGAGAATGCGAGATCTGCCGCCCGCTGTTGGAAAGAGGTGTACATCAGGAATTATTTATGTGGATCGAGGAACATCTGTTTTTAACAGATGTTGGAAACTACATCAGCTTTTTGAGGAGCATCCTGTTAAAAGACAGTACAGGACTTTGGATGGAACCAAAGGAAGCTATGCAGATGGCAAAAGAAATCCTTCCCTATCTGGAGGACAGTAGTGGGAAAGAAACGCTGCGAAGAAAATACATGTCAGAGGAAGAACTGCGAAGCCTTGAAATGGAAAAAGAGTGGAAACAGATACAGGAAACAAGGATGCGAAAGCTGGAAGAGGAAAAGAAGATCAAAAAGGAATTTAATCTTCTGCTTCGGAAAAATAAGGGGACAAATCAGCTTTTCGAACAGATCTATGACTTTTATTACTATGGAAGATATGCGGAAGATTCCTTACGTGCCAGGATCATTCTTTCCTATATGCGGGATTATCTGGACAGAAGAGGAAAAATTGTAACCAGCAAAGAGGAAATAAATATCTGCTGTTGCTGTTTCAGAACCTGTATAAAAATGAAAAGATAGAGTTAGAGGGCATCAGGCAGATGGTAGATTTGATGGAGGTTGCATAATGATTGAAGTGATAAAAAGACATTTAGCGGAACGAAATATGCTAAAAACGGCGGGACTCTCTCTTTGTTACCTGGAAAAAAAGGGAGAAGAAAAATGTGTACGGGCAGCAGAAGCATCATTCAAAATGAGGTTATGGATGTGATCCCGTCCTTGTGGGAACAGGTATGTTTGTACATGATGGAAGATCCGGAAACGATTACCTATCTTGGAAACCTGAAAAAAGAGGGATGTGAGCTGAATGCATACCGGTTCCAGCGGATCCTATTGGATGCAGGGATAGATAAAGTTTCAGATTTTTCCTATGAACAGGTAAAAGCCGTGTATTTTGATCCGCTGGTAACCGATGGAACCGCTTATTCTTATATGAAATATTATGGAGAGCAGAATGTAAGCAAAGAAGAAAAAGAACAGCTGGTAAAAAGTATTGCCATGTGTATGGATGTGCTGGACTTTGAGAAGGCAGGGGAAAAAGACCGTATGCTGCTTGTGAATCCGGTATTTTCTTCAGAGCTGCTGCTTGATCTATTGGAAAATGTAAACAACCTTAAAATTCTTCAAGATCAAGATCTGATGGAGCTTGTTAACACGCTTGCCGGGTATGAAGCTGAGATCCGGTCGCTAAATCAGAATCAGTTCGATCAGATGAAGGAAAGACCTGTTGAGATACTGGAAAAGTTAAGGATTGTGACCAGGTACATTGAAAAAGAGAATCTGACAGATGGATTAAACTTATGGCTGTGGAATGAAGCTCTGTATGAGGATTTGTGTAAACTGGAACGGGCATTTACAGATGGCGCGGATCCAGCCGAGGTATTTTCCAGCAAAGTGTCCTATGTGAATACCCTGTACCAGAATCCCGTATCAAAAATTTCCCTGTCCAGTCTAAGTGAAGAAAAGTCCGAGATTCTATTATATGCCATCACACAGAAAAAGAAGGCATTCTTAAATCTGATCAATGAGGAAGCGGAACTTTTTTTATGATCTTCCAAATGCTTCCATGCTGTTAAAGAAAGAGGTGTACCAGGAGTATATAAACTTAAATACCTTAATCGGAAGAATTTAAAAGATAGTGCGGATCTGATTTTATCGCGTGACAGATTTGAACTTTTGGCAAAACGGGAGCATACATTTGAAGAGTTAAAGCTTCTTTGTACTGCAAAAGAGGCAGTAATCGAGCTGTATGAACAGCTGACCTGCAAAAGTGATGAAAGACTTCTGGTTCTTCGGGAATTGATAAAACGGGAGTGTGTGCCGCATTCATTTTGGGAAGGCCAGATAGAACCACTTGCAGCTGCATTATCCAAAAAGCCGTTATCCAGATGGATCCGGGAGGACTTTCGGAACATTCCGGATTTAAGCTATGGAACGGCACTGTGGCTTCTTGTTTACCGCGAGCAGCTAAAAGGCATGGAAAAAGAGATCACCATGGAACAGCAGGCTCTCTTTTTACTAAAAGACCTGGCGCTGGTAAAAAAATGTAATTCGCTAAGTGAATTAAAAGAACAGCTGATTTTAGGGGATATTTCCTGGAGGCTGCTAAAAGAAAAACTGGCATTTTCAGAAGAATTTATACAGGAAAATGCCGCTCGAATCGGCAACTTTCTCTTTGTGGGCGGGGCTGAGATCATGGAAACTTTTCTGGAACGGCAGCCCTCCAAAATCGAAGAGATCCGGAGGCTGGTTACAGCAGAGCTTCTTGGAAAATTTGACGAACTGAAATATCCATCTGGGGATCTCATGCGTGAGATTGATTTTGAGGTATCCGAAGAAGCGGAAAAAGAATGGAAAATAGATCGGACTTTTACCAGCAAAAACTTGGTATTAAAAGAGGAAACCGGTCTTCTTCCAGTTATGCAGATCGGAGAGATCCCAAGCTATTCCTGCCTCTCCTACCGCTCAGGGTTAAACAGCGATTGCCTGTTATCCTGCTTTGATTCGAATAAAAAGTTTCTCTTTATCCGTAAAAATGGAAAGGTGGTATTTCGGGCCATGATACGATTGACAAAGGGATCCTATGTGGGTGACAGAATGCGAAAAAAAGATCCAGTTTGCAGATCTGTCAGGAGCTGGGAAACCAAAAGAAGAGGAAGGGGAAGAACTGGTATTGTTCTTGGAGCGTTATTACGAGAAAAACCTGGCGTATGAGGAACAGGATCAGGCAGTATACCTTGCATTTGTGGCTGCAAAAGAAAAAGCCAAAAAGCTGGGAGCCAGGTTGGTTCTTAGCTGTTACTACCAGGATGATGTGAAAACAAAGGAATATATAAAGAGTAACTACTATTTATATATTTCCAAATCCAAAAACGGCAGCCAATACCTGGATAGCCTATACGGGGAAGCGTCAGTATCGGATTCCGGAGACTATAGCAGCAATATCTTTTTGCTGGAAAATAAAGAACAGGAGGTGGCTGCGTGAGCATTCAGGAACTAAGAAAAGAACAGGCAAGAAATTTAAGGTACAAGAAGCCCATTGCAAAAGGTCTGAACTGGCAGGATATTTGGGATGACCTGTATGAAATGTACGAAGGGTGTACCCTTGTGATCTGGTTCATGGATGATGATAAGGAAACTCTTTTAGAGTCTTTAAATGATGATGAATCCGAAGTTGAGGAATATAAAATTGCATTTTCTACCTTAGAAGCAGACTGTGACCAGCTGATGGCAGCTCTTCAGGAAGAGTGGATTCCCGAGTGCTTCAACCTGTTTTTTGTGGCTGCACAAGCCGGGGATTATCTTGGTTATGATATTTTTGAGCGTGATTATTTCGGAATCAACGGAGAAGAGGCCTGGGCGGAGGATGTGGCAAAAGAAAAGCTCATGCGTCTTACCAAAGAGGAACTGATCGCATCAGTACGCCAGTGCTTTAATGTTTATCGCTCCTACGTCGGGCTTCGGTACCGGTATGACAATCTGACTGCAGCCATGAATTTTATAAAGGGAGAGCACACAGACTATCTGGGAATCGTAAAGCGAATTGAAGATTTATATGAAGGAGCTTGTAAGGAAAAGGGAGCTTATGCGAAGGATACAAAAGCCTGGCGTGACTTTGACAGCTTTGCAAAAAAAGTTCCAAATGAAGTGTGGATCGTATAAAAGGAAAAGTGGGGAAGTGTGTATGGCAAAGGCATTATATGATTTATGTAGAAAGGACGGAACGGTGATGGTTTATTCCATCACCGGACCGGAAGTGGCAGCAGCAATCGGCTGTAAGCTGCAGGATGTTTATAATTCTGCGTGTTATGGACAATTGATCCAGCATACCTATTATGCGGAAGTGATTGACCGTCCGCTTAGCAGGCGAAAGGATATTACCCTCTTAACGGAATATGATCGTGTCCGCAAGGAATTTCTAAAGAGACACAAAAACAGAAGAAAATTGTTTGTTGAATAGGAGAAAGTAAGGGGCTGGAAACAGTCCCTTACAAAAATACTGAGAATTGTGACGTGAAGTGTGTTGTTGGGAATGGCAATTCTTTTGGAAAATCGATCGGGTATTTTATGCATTGGTTTTGACAAAAAATATATTTTACAGTACTGTGATAGAAAAAGGAGTATTGGAAATGAAGCTACAGGATAGATTGGAACATTATTTAGAATATTGTATTTACAGAAAAGAACTGGACTCAAAAACGGTAAAAGCGTACCGGATCGACTTGAATCAGTTCTTTTCTTTTGTATGCTGTGATGTGCCAGAAAGAGAAACGATTGAGCGGTATATTACGGAGCTACATAAAAAATATAAGCAGAAAACGGTGAAAAGAAAAATTGCATCGGTAAAAGCCTTTTATAGTTACCTGGAAGAAGAGGAACTGTTAGAACAGAATCCGTTTCGAAAAATAAAAGTTAAATTTAAAGAAACAATAGTTCTGCCTCGGATTATCCCAAGAGATGAGATAGAGCAGCTCTTAAATTATATGTATACTTACCTGAATGGTCTTTCTGGCATTGGATATAAATATGGTTTGCGTGATGTAGCGGTTGTGGAGCTGTTTTTTGCCACTGGAGCCAGAGTATATGAAATATCAAATATTCGAAATGAGAGTATGGATTTGAATTCTGGGCGTATACGAATTATGGGAAAGGGAGGAAAAGAGCGGTATATCCAAATCAGCAATGAAGCAGTTTTAGAAATTCTACGGAAATACTATGCAGAAAATGAGAAAGAAATAAAAAAATGTGGATATTTTTTGTGAATAATAGAGGAAACAGATACACAGAACAATCTATTCGTTTTATGTTAAAGAAATACACGAAGAATGCTGGGATTGAAACAAAAATTACACCCCACATGTTCCGACATTCCTTTGCTACATATTTGATTGAGGAAGGCGTAGACGTGAGCTGTGTGCAGCAGATTTTGGGGCATTCCTCAATAAAAAACAACTCAGATCTATATTCACGTAGCAGCCAAAAAGCAAGCGGATATTTTGCGAGAACGACATCCGAGAAATAATATGAAAATTATGGATGCTGCGTGATATTAATATTTAGAATATTGGAGCAGTAGGCCAGCTGAAAGCAGGTGGCCTTTTTCATGTGCATAAATGTGAAATGCTGGAAATCATGTAATAGCATTTTTCAAAAAATAATTATATAGTATTAAAATATGGAAAATTTGTATGAAATTTGATATAATCTTTATAGATAATTCTTAATTATCCTGTATTCAGTTCCAAAATATAAAGTATTATGAATTTTGAGGAGAAGTAGACGAAAAAAAGATCAAAAAAGTCAGAAGGTGAATTATAAAAAACAGCACAAATTTTCATTTCTCCATATAAACTACATAATATTGTCAGGGAAATCCTGGAGCAGCATAATGCCTAGTATGAAATGACGAATACAAAGGAGGGCGTTTTGTTCCAGTTTAAAATAGAAAACGGAACCTGCACTTTATAAAAAGCAGAATTTGATAAATTGTTTTATATCATCAGAAAAATACGGAAATTATAGGATAACCGGTTTGATAAAATGGTGGATAAGCCCCCGATCGTATGGATCTATGGAATGTGCTGTCGGGGCTTTTATAGTTGCGGATGTATATAAGACATCAAGATATAGATTATATACTATTTTATCAGAGATTCAAAAGGTTACTTATAATTACAGGATCTAAGAAGATTACGAAAAAAGTGAATCAATAGGTTAATTAAACACGAAAGAGATTTTCATTTATATGTAAATAATTACTGAAAAAATAATTTAGAAAAGTTATAAATATAATAAATTTTCAAAAAATCTTTTAGAATGATTGACAAATTTATAGATAAATGTTATAATTTTATTAACAAGAGAATAATAATGTGGTCGGCTCCTAAAGAGCCTGTTTAAGACAATCCAGTGGAAATCTGGAACTAAACCTAAGTGTTTACCTGTGTATAGTATTTTATATTAAAGTGCTTAAGTCAGACCATACTACACGTTAGCGGAGACTCCTATATTTAATGAAAGGAGACTTCGCTTTTGTTATCTAAATGTGATTTTTCATAGCCGGGATTTCATCAATAGGAGAATCTGGTTTGGAGAATAAATAAACAGGGAGGAGGCGGCCATAGGCCGGAGAAAAAGAAACTTTATTAATGGTAAACAAAAATATCAAAAAACAATTTATCGTATTTAAGAGAGGAGAACAAAAAAGAATGAGAAAGCGATTTTATTTAGTGACAGCCCTTTCTTTGATCCTGGTTGCTTCTGCACCGCTTAATGCGAGTGCGGAAGCTCTAAATGATTCATTTTATAGCGCACAGGAAGTGGACGAGAATGTAGAAATAGAGGATTTTGGAGAAATAGAGGATGAGTTTATATCTGATGATATAACAGAGGGCGATTTGTTTTCTTCGCAGGCAGAAGAGTATTCCACTGGGGAAAGCAATGATTCAGCTGATGATGGTTGGACACAATTAGAAAATGAGTCTAAAATTTCTTTTAAATACGATAGTGAGAGCAAAACCCTTTCATTTAGGGCTTCAGAGCCGGCTGCATTACCTGATAATAATCAAGATGGAAGTTGCAGCGAATGGTATTTAAAAAATAAAGAAGTCAAAAATGCAACAAAAGTTGTAATTGGTGATAATATTACAAGAATTGGAGCTTTCAATTTTGACAATCATTTAAGTGCTTATCCAAATCTTAATACTGTTGAATTATCTGCATCTGTAAAAGAAATTGGAGCATCTGCTTTTAGTAATGTTGCCACATTATTAAGCATTAATCTTGAATCGGTTGAGAATATAGGAAATAGTGCATTTGGACATACTGGTATAGAGAGCGTTACATTTGATAAAAGTTTAGTTTCTATTGGAAATTATGCTTTTTATTATTGTGGAGCTTTAAAACAAGTAAATGCTAAAGGAACTGTTAGTATTGGTGAGTCTTCTTTTGAACAATGTAGGCAGTTAGCTTCTTTTCTATGTGATTCAAGTATTTCAATAACGGGTAGTAGTGCATTTTATTATTGCAGTGCATTGAGCGTGTTTAAATCTACATCTATAGTAGAAATTGGAAAATATGCTTTTGGACGTTGCACAAGTTTAAATGAGCTTGATTTTTCTGAAACACAAAAAATAGGTGATTATGCATTTTCAAGATCTGGTATCACAAAAGCTAACTTTGCAATGTTAAATGAAATTGGAAACAAAGCGTTTTTTAAATGTTCCAGTTTAACATCTATTTGTTATCATGGAAGTAAAACAGAATGGGATACAATTTCGAAAGATGCCAGTTGTCCAGCATCTGCAGTAATTCACTACAAAGCGGATACAGAAGAAGCAAAAGATCCGACTTGTACCGAACCAGGTCGTAAGGGTACTAACGTTTGCGATGTTTGTGGTAAGAGCTATTCCGATAAAGATGATACGGAAAGTGTTATTCCTGCATTAGGTCACAGCTATTCTGATGAGTATACCGTGGATAAACCAGCAACTTGTACAGAGAATGGCGAGAAGAGCAAGCATTGTACACGGGAAGGCTGCGAAGCGAAAGATGATATTCAAAAGATAGAGGCTCTCGGACATGATTATGTGGAAACAACAGTAGCACCTACCTGTACTGAAAAAGGAACTCTTACCAAAACCTGTAGCAGATGTAACGATGTTGTTACAGAAGAGATTCCGGCACTTGGTCATGATTTCGCAAAAGACTACACTGTAGATGTGAAAGCTACCTGCACAACTGACGGTAAGCAGAGCAAGCATTGCTCCAGATGTGATGCGAAAACAGATGAGCAGAAAATTCCAGCTCTTGGACATGATTTTACATCTAAAGTTACCAAGGAAGCTACTTGTACAGTTGATGGCGTGATTACCAAAACCTGCAGCAGATGTGATGCAACTGAAACAGAAGCAATCAAAGCACTTGGACATAAGTTCGGTGATTGGAAAGTAACAGCGGAAGCAACTGTACTTGCACCAGAGCAGCAGGAAAGAATCTGTGAGACCTGCGGAGCAAAAGAGACAAAAGCCGAAGGCACTGCATTAAAAGCAACAGCTACAGTCAATGCAACCACAGTAAAACTGAAAGTAAAACAGTCCACCTCTGGCCTGAAAGTTACAGGTCTTGCGAAAGGTGATTCCGTAAAATCCTGGAAGTCTACTAACACCAAGATCTTTACCGTAAAAGGAAAAGAGAATGGTACCTGCAAGCTCACAGCAAAGAAAGCTGGTACAGCGAAACTTCAGATTACTCTTGCCAGTGGACTGAAAAAGACAGTTACTGTAAAAGTCCAGAAAACAGCAGTAAAAACTACGAAGGTTACTGTGGCTAATACAAAGGTAACTGTTAAGAAGGGCAAAAAAGTGGCTCTGAAACCGGTTGTGAAACCGTTCACTTCCAAGCAGAAAGTTACTTATACAAGTTCCAATAAGAAAGTTGCAACCGTTTCCTCTAAGGGTGTTGTAACCGGAAAGAAAAAAGGAACAGCGAAAATTACTGTAAAATCTGGAAGTAAATCTGTAAAGGTAACTGTAAAGGTTAAATAAGCACCAATAATGGAGGCTCTTCTTCCGTAAGGAAGAGGGGCCTTTTTTAAAGGAAAGGAGCCTGGAATAAATGAAAAAAATAGGACTATGGAAAAAATTAGCCAGTTGGCTGCTTGTTTTTCTGTTAGTGCTGCAAATTCCGACAGACGTGTTTGCGGAGGAATGGATCAGCGGAACCGATATTTCTGTAGATAGCGATTTTGCAGAAGAAGACGCTGGTTATGTTGAAGAGGAAGAAAATACCGATTTTATCGATGATGAGAAAATAGAAGTACCGGAGAGCGATGGCTTTACCGATTCGGAAAACCTGTCAGAAGAAGAGACGGCTCTTTTTAGTGACGGAACCGATCAGGAAGAATCTAACGAAGAAACCCAGGAAGTACAGGTTACGGTAAGCGTCAGCAAGATGGAAAGTTCCTGAATGATAAAGATGGTAATCCGATGGCTGGGCGGTCCATTACGCTTACCGGCAAAAATACATATAATATGGATGATGCCTTAAAGCTGGCCCATGATCTTTATTATCCGGGAGGAGCAGAAGCTGGATATGATTACCACGAAGATGAAAATGGGATATATGATGGCATAATATATAAATTGTGGGGATACAACAAAAATGATGTTCCCAATATTAAATCTATATTGAATCACGATACCCGAAATCTGGGATCGGCCCTTAGCCGTACCGTACAAAACGGCGATGAACTGCATTTTTTTATACAGGCACAAAACGGCAAGGATAAGTTTGCGTTTTTCACAGAAACTGAAGCAACCTATACCCAGGGACAGGAAATAACACTAAAGCTGAGACAGCGCAATGACTTTGGGGGATGTTTTTCAAATTGCACAGGGGCAAGCATTTATATTAATGGTGTCAAACAGGAAGAATTACTCACAGACTCAGAGGGAAATGTAACACTGCCAAAATTAGAAGCTGGCCAGAGTTATTTAATCACTGCGGAGAAATTGATCAATACCTCTGATGGGACGGAGGTAACGGACATTTCGGCTGCATATACAACCGTTACAGTTGTTCCTGCCAGTGAGCAGCCTGGAGATTATATCAGTAAAGTACATTTGCGTGTGGAAAAGGGAGAGACAACAAAAGAGGTCGAAACCGCCACATTAGATGGGGAAGACGCTTTATGGATCCTTCGGAACTAAGTGATGGAAATTTCTATGTCAAAGCTGAGCTTACGGATGATATCCCAGAAGGTGCGGCAGTATATGCGGTTTATTCCAATCCACAGGATGGAAGCATCTATCGGGTAAAGCTGACAGATGGAAAAGAGACATTCTTAAAAAATACAACGGTTTTCCAGTGTGCAAATGTAACTTCTTCCATAAGATTTGAGGTACGGAAAAACGGAAATGTCTTACAATCTGTTAAGGTTCCAATATACTATCGGTCACATCTGACGAGCATGGAATTTTTGGATTCCTGGGGACATGAGATAGAAACTGGTTTGCAGGACACCCTGGAAGACCAGGTACTTGAAATAAAAGTTCCCCAGAATGCAAAATATTTTGACCTAAATTGCGGGACTTATTATGGTGGTATAAAGGAGCTCTTTTACTATAACAATAAACTGAATGTCACAGGGGCAACGGTCCAAAGCATCCCTGTAGGGCTTCGCTTTTTCCCAGATTGGGAAAAAAATGATGAATGCCGGATTTCATTTATTTTAGAAAAGAATGAAACTTATCATAATTCTAAAGATACAAAATATACCTTTGTCATAACACCGGGGGATATTGATTACACACCGGAAGTAACCGTAAACATCACTGGAAAATATGGGGCTGTTTATGAAAATTCAGAATCCCCCGTTCTCTCGGCTGGTGCAGAAGTGTTGCGTCCGGAAGAGGGAAAACTGACTTATCAATGGTATTATCTGGTCTTGCCTGATAATGTTTATGTGCCGGATTATGTAGCTCTTGATAAGTATGTAAAATTGGAGGGAGCCACCGAAGAAGCATATAGGTTCCTACAGATTCCGTTTTTGACACAAGATATTATTGCTGTATCGTCAATTATGAAATCGATGGAAAAATATATCCTGCCAAAAGTGACTTTACCAAAATTGCGGTTGTGTCGGAAAAACTTGAAAAACCGGAGATAGAAACCCAGCCACAGCCTATTTCCTGGATACAAGGGAAGCCATTAACGGAAAAACTGGAAGTCAGTCTTAAGAAAGTTACTGGACAAGGCATTGCACAGTATCAATGGTATAAAAATACAGAGAATAGTAATGAAAACGGACAGGCTCTTGTAAATGAAACAAAAAGCTCTTATACACCTCCGGTTTCAGAACTTGGAACCACCTACTATTATTGTGAAGTCTGGTATGAGCGTACTGACCGGTCTTATGAACAGGGCAAAGATACAGAAAGAAATACTTTGACCAGCGAAAAAGTGGTTTCAAATCCGGTTGCTGTTACGGTTACGGAAGAACCGCTTCCATGGGAAGGAAACGGATCAGAAGAATCTCCATACCTTATTAAGTCAGTTTCGGATCTGGAAGCGCTGCGTGAAAAAGTAAATAAAGACGGATTTACTTTTTCAGATGCTTACTTCAGACTGGATGCGGATATTACCCTTCCGGATGGCTGGAAGCCGATCGGTGCAACAAAGAATGGCAAAGTTAATCTGGAAAATGGAGCAAACTTAAATGCATTTAGCGGCATCCTGGATGGCGCTGGACATACCATCACAGTGCCGGAAGGTGGGCTTCCACTGTTTGGCTATGTCAGAAATACCAGGATCCGGAACCTGAACATTTATGGAAAGAAAATCGCAGGTTACGGGCTTATCAATAACTTTGAAGGTGTCGGTCTTTCTGGAAGTGCAGTTGAGATTGATAATGTAACTTTAAAGAGTGGCTCCAGTACCTTAAAGTCCGGTCTTATTGGAGCAAATAAGACTACCAACCTTATGCTGGTTGTTCTGCCGCATTTGTAGCAACGATTAAAAATTGCACCATCGAAAAGGGTGTTGTCATTGGGTATGACAAAAAACAGAGTCAGATCGGTGCCATCGCAGGGCGTATGCAGGGAACTATAAAGAACTGCGTGAGTTATGCAGATGTTTATGGAACGGATTATGTAGGTGGTATCATTGGAACCCGTGATAATGCCATGGGAACCTGTGAAGTCATCGGATCTGAATTCTATGGAACAGTAACTGCTTCCGGACAGCATGCCGGAGGTATTGTTGGTGGCGGATATGATGATTCTTCAGCTCCAAATGGAACAAAGGTTACCATTAATAACTGTGTGTCGGAGGGAACTGTTACAGGTGCAGATAAGGTTGGGGGTATTCTAGGTGGAGATACCTATGTGGCACAGACTTGGGACAACTGTCAGTATTCCCTTAGAAATAATTCCTTCACAGGAAAAGTCCAGGCTACTGGTGAAAATGCTTCCTATATAGGTGGAATCATTGGTTTCTATGACAGTCTGAACCGGATCGATGCGATTTCGAATAATTATTATTCAAAGGATTGCGGAGCTACAAATGGTATTGGATTCGTAAAATATATTGATACCAGCTGTGCTTCCCATGAGACATCAAGCGGATCTACCTATTTTAATACAGAAAATGGTACTACAGACTGTCCGGATGTAAACGGATGTGGTTGGAAAACTGGTATAACCGTACGGACGATCCTCTTGGAGCAGATATGGACAAATTGTTCTCCACAGAAGGCCTGCGGATTACGGTAGATTCCCTGGAGCTTAGCGGCGATTACCGTACTGCATTTGATATTGGGGAAGACTTTGATTTTACAGGAATGCAGGTAAAAGCCTTATCAGTGATGGTACCGAACAGGAGGTCCCGTGGACAGATCTTACCATTGAAGGATATAACAAAAATCAGCGTGGAGAGCAGACCTTAAAGCTTTCTTATAAAGAAGCTTTTACCCAGCTGACCGTAACTGTACTGAAGAAGGATGCAGGAATGATCACTGTCAGCCTTACCCTTCTTGGAGACAGCGTACATAACAGTGATACAGACGGAACCTGCCATACTTTATATAATGGAAACCTGGAAACCTGGATCAAAAAGACAGATTACAAGGTAGATGGAAATGCAAATGTTCTTGCAGTATTAAAGACTGCTTTTGCAGAAAATAACATGACCTATCGTTCTGCAAAAGAAGAGAATTATATTGCTGGAATCACCCGGGCAGGAGAACCAGAACTTGCTGAATTTACAAACGGGGATTATAGCGGCTGGATGTACACTTTAAATGGTATCCATTCTGATCTTGGTGTAAAAGAGCAGTATCTGGAAGATGGGGACGAGATTGTCTTCCATTATACAGATGACTACCGGAAAGAACACGAACATGAGTGGTCGGAAAGCTGGTCTTATGATTCAGGATACCATTGGCATGAATGTGTGTCCAGATATGGAACCTGTGATATTACCGATAATGCGAAAAAGGGCGGCTATCAGAAGCATACCTACGGAGATGGAAAGGTAGTAACCGCAGCTACCTGTAAAGCAGAAGGAAAACAGGAATTTACCTGTCTGGTGTGTGGTTATACAAAGACGGAAACTATTCCAAAAACCCGCCAGCATTCCTATGATGCTGGAACCATCACTAAACAGGCAACCTACACCGCAGCCGGGGAAAAGGTTTATACCTGTACCGTATGCGGGGCAACCAAGACGGAAGTGATCCCGATGCTCACACACAACCATAACTTCACCTGGACGGTCATTTCCCAAGCGACTGTTTTTGCTCCGGAAAAACAGGAAGGTATCTGCTCCATCTGCGGTGCGAAACAGAGCCGCGATAACGGAAGCAAGCTGACCGCTACCATGAAGTTAAATGTAACCTCTATCAAGCTTCAGAAGAAGCAGACTACGACAAAAGTGAAGGTTACCGGTCTGGCAAATGGAGATTCCGTGAAGTCCTGGACTTCCAGCAACAAAAAAGATCGTGACCGTAGATAAAAATGGCAAAATCAAGGCTGGTAAGAAAACTGGAAGCGCAAAGATCACCATCACCTTAAAGAGTGGCAAAAAAGCAACGCTGAAGGTGAAGGTACAAAGCGCGAAGGTAAAAACCACGAAGCTTACTGGTTTGAAAACCAAGCTCACCTTGAAAAAAGGCAAGAGCCTTACCTTAAAACCAGTGGTTGCGCCAATCACCTCCCAGGAAAAAGTAACCTACACCACTTCTAATAAGAAGGTGGCCACCGTTACGAAAAATGGTGTGATAAAAGCGAAGAAAAAAGGCACAGCCACCATTACGGTGAAATCCGGAAAGGTTACAAAGAAAGTCAAAGTAACAGTGAAATAGCAATCGGAACATCCACCAATGCCGGACAGAGATTATCTGGTGTTGGTGGATCTTTTTATAGGAAAACAGAGGATTCACCCTCACATTGGAATTGCCTCAAAGAAAAAATTGTCTTAAAATATGGGGAAATGTAAAATTTTGTTAATGCATGAATATAATAGAAATGCAAACACATTATCACTTTTTTATACTGCTAGGTTATGAATTTAATTTGTGCGGAGGGAAAAGAAGCCGCTCATATATTTGGGGTAGAGAAAGAGAGGAAATTTACATGGAACCAGAAAAGATGGTTTGGGATTTTAAAACTAAAATTATAAATGAGGCCAGTGAGAGTAAATGTCCGGAAGAACTGCTTAGTAAGCGTTCTCTAACAACTGCTTTTTGGCGATTTACAAGAACGTGGGGAAAAGAAGAAACAGAATACTATTTAAGACAATACGAAGAAAAAAAGCAAACATGATAGCACATTAAAAAGGAGTGATTATACATATTACTTTGTTTTACATTTTGAACATAACAGTGATGTGGAAAAAGAATATCTGAAGCTGAAAGCGGCTAAGGGAAAGAATGAGAAAACGCTGCTGGATAATCAAGAAAAATTACAAGAAATGTTGCGTGATATAGGCGAAAATAGGGAACTGAAAAAAGAAAAATGTAAAATTAAGGATTTCAAAACGCAAAATGAAAAAGAACTAAGAGAACTGAAAGAAAAAGGTACCCGATTTTTGATAGAAACGGCATGGAAAAATTGTAGTATTCCAGAATGGCTTGGCTTTCTTAAGTTTGATTTTCCAATCGCTTGGCCGTGGAATGCAGAAAATGCAATTGATAGGGAAAAAAATTATATTCTCCTATATGAGTTTCCAGTAATGGAATGCGAAAAAATGCTAGCATTGAAAAATGAAGACGAAGACAAGTTCATAGAAGCAATAAAAAATAACATTGTTAAGTATCATATTCCAGAAAATATGCTGAAAATAACTAGGGAAAATGTATATCTGAATAATAGGGTGGAAATTATATCAACTTCAATTGAATTGTTCCAAAAAGGAAAATATAAAGCATTTGTGTTCTTGGCAATGCTACAAATCGAAGGATTATTAAAAACACTATTTCAATTTGTTTGGGGAGACAAATCGGAAAACGATGGACTAAAGAGTATAGCTGATAAAATAAGAGATAAGGATAATTTTGGAAAATACATTTATCTTGCATATGAGTTACCGGAATTGAGAAACCACATCGCACATGGAGATATGATTGAAATAGATACAAAACTTGCTTGTGAAATATTGATGGTTCTTAATCGACTTATAAAAGAAATCGATTCGGAGGAACAGGATTACAAAAAAATTATAGCGTTTTTAAATGATGTCAGTACAGCCGATTTAAAACTCTGGCAAGTAGATTAAATTATTATTTTAGCTCTATAAATAATGTAGAATATTGTGGCTTGTTTGAACGATATTTAAAAGGTGAGTTTGATGATGTTATTCAATGGTACCATCTTTCTGACAAAGATTGTGAATTTAAGAAAATCATTCAATCGGATGAATTTTATCTATCCATATGGAACAAAGATCCTCTGTTTACTACGACTGTTGAAAAAGTACAGGTACTGGATGGATCCGTAAAAGATATAACGGTAAAGCATTATTCGGAGTCTTTACAGTATGAAGGAATGGTACAGCTATTATATAGGCTTTTGAATGGGATGGGTAAAAGCCATAAGTATAAGCCCGTTCCGTTGAACTGGTATGAAAAATACAGTGCGTTTGTTAAGCAGGCGAATGAGGCAAAACACGATACTTTGAAAAAAGCAGGAATTGATCTGGATGCAATAGAAGCAGAAGTTGACAAATTAATGGAGCAGGAGCCCAATGATTAAATCTACATAATGGCTGTGCAAGAACGTAAGTTTTGGAAAATAGGATATAGAGTCTAAGTTTAACTTCTGTTGGTGGCTGATCGTTTCTTTGATTTCAGATGACAGTCCCCTCAAACAATGCTACAATACCTGTAGAAAAAGAATACCAAAAAGAAAGGAAAGCGTATGAACCAAAAACGAAAAAAAGTGGTCGGTCCTATTCTTAAGCCTGTTACTGCTTCTATGTGGCAGCGTGTTTACAGGGTGTGGGGGAGAGCATTCTTCCGGGGAGCCTGCGACCTGTACGATCGAGATCTCCTGTGAGACGGTCCTGGATCACATGGAGGAGTTAAAGGAAACCAAAAAAGAGTTTGTCCCGGAGGATGGACAGATCCTAAAAAAGACAACGGTTTCATTTACCACAGGGGAGAGTGTCTTTGATATTTTAAAAGCCATCTGTGGGGAAAAGGGGATTCAGATTTCTTCGAAATACACCCCATTATATAACAGCTACTATGTGGAAGGAATCAACCAGCTCTATGAGCTGGACTGCGGAAAAAATTCTGGCTGGATGTATAGTGTCAATGGGACATTTCCAAATTATGGGGCATCTGCGTATAAGCCAAAAGACGGGGATGTGATCTTGTGGGTGTACACCTGCGACCTTGGAAACGATGTGGGAAATCCCTACCAGGGAGACGAAAAATAGCAAGGTAAGCCCACAAGGTTCTAAACCACTAATCATGCAAAAATATTCATAGATTGCCAAAATTTGACAGATACCATTTCAAATGCTATAATAACAATATTTGATATAGGTAGAAATATCAGAGAACGAAAAATCAAATAACCAGACATGGTTCAGCCAGATAAGGCTGATTTAGGAAAATTCGGTGCGATTCCGGAACCATAATCACTGTATGAAATCAGCGGTACATAACAGCGCATTTTAAGTCAGCATATTCCACTTGTCGTAAAGGACGGAGGCTCATCGAAGTAATGGGGCTCTGTTTTTGTTACCCTAAAAAGCGGAGGAAAGAAAAGAATGCGTGTTTATAAAGATGAAGAAATGCGCTGGAGTATGTTGCGGTATGACAGCCGGACATTTACAGCACAGCAGGCAAAAATGTTAAAGGGGGATGTTACAAGGAAGGAGATCCCGGAAAAATATATCTACATTGACGATGGCTGTTTTCGGGCAGATGGACGGATGCGGGAAGTCATTCTCCCGCCAAATTGTAAGATCATTGGACGGGAAGCCTTTTTCCAGTGCCAGATCCGAAAGGAAGTTGTTCTTCCTAAGACAATGAAGGAAATTAAACGGCGGGCGTTTTCAGAAAATCACAGCTGCGTGCAGTCCATTTTCCAGCGTCTTTAAAAACCTTAGGACCAAAAGCTTACCGTGATTGTACCAATCTATTAAGAGCCGTGTTTGCAAAAGACTCAGAGTGCCGGGAAATTCAGGAGGGAGCATTTGATTCCTGTTCCAAGCTAAAAAGACTGGTGCTGCCAGACCACGTTGAAGTGATTGGAAGTAAAGCGTTCTTTCGGTGCAAGGAGTTAAAAAAGGTAATTTTCCCAGATACCTTGAAGGTAATCGAGGCAGAGGCGTTTCGGTTTACAGGCCTTGAGGAATTAAACTTCCGGAAGGTTTAGTAGAACTTGGCGATAGTGCCTTTTTCAAATGCAACAACTTAAAACATGTTGTGATCCCGGAGAGTGTGGATGTGATCGAACGCTGGGTATTCCATGGCTGCAACCGGCTGGAAAGTGTGGAAATCCGTCACGATCCGGAGTATGTCGGTCCGTGGATCGTTAATAAGAGCTGTACCATTCGCTGTTATAAAGCAGCAAGATGGATGCCTATTGTGATGAGTATGAACTGAAGAGGGAGTATATCGGTGCCGAAAGCGTTGTCAATGAATAAAGAAAAAAACAACAGAACGTGTGCAAACCTTACGGTAATGGATACCTTTTCTGCCTGTCATCCTTTTTTGAATTTTTTCTATTTTACAGTGGTACTTTTTTTTTTACCATGTTCAATCAACACCCGGTGTTCATCGGGATCTCTTATATTGGAGCATTTTCCTATTCGTTTTTATTAAACGGATGGGAAAAGACTCTGAAACAAAGCTTTCTTCTTACTCTGCCAGGTCTTCTCATTGTGGCACTATTAAATCCCATGTTTAATCATTACGGGGTTACCATGCTGTATTATGTAAAAAGCAGCGGCAACTGGATCACCCTGGAAGCACTTGTGTACGGTGTGGTGCTTGGCGCTGTGATGTTCGTAGTCATCCAGTGGTTTTCCTGTTACAATAAAGTGATGACAACGGATAAATTTATCTATCTGTTTGGGCGGATCATTCCGGCGCTTTCCCTGATCTTATCTATGACGCTTCGGTTTGTGCCAAGGTTTACTGCACAGTTAAAAGTAATCCGAAGCGGGCAGAAAGCCATGGGACGGGATGTATCAGAAGGAAGCCTTTTTGCGCGTATCCGCCATGGGCTTAACATGCTCTCCATCCTGGTTACCTGGGCGCTGGAAAACGCCATTGAGACCTCTGATTCCATGCGAAGCAGGGGATATGGTCTGAAGGGAAGGACTGCGTTTTCCATTTACCATTTTACAAGAAAAGATAAGTATGTCCTGGGAATGATGATCGGACTGTCTGCTATATTTACAGGGGGCTGTATCAAAGGGGCTGCCTATGCAAGTTATGATCCCAGAATCCTGTTAGCTGGCTTTACCATCCAGGGATACGCGGCACCCATTTCGGTTTCCCCGTTACTTGCCCTGCTTACTTATCTTTGTTTTGCAGCCTTTTGTTTTCTTCCAGTGCTGCTGGATGTGACAGAAACCATCCGCTTTTCCTATAGCAGGAGAAAAGAAACGGCGGACCTTGAAATGACGTATCAAAAAATTTACCAGACTCTGGAACAGGAAGGAACAGACAGATGAATCTTGTAGAAATAAAGGATTTCGGGTTTTCCTATCCGGAAAGTTCCAGAAAAGTTCTGGAGCATGTAAACCTGAACATAAAAGAAGGAACCTTAAATGTTATCATGGGAAGGAGCGGTTGTGGAAAAAGCACCCTGCTTCGCCAGTTAAAAAGCGTGCTTGCACCAGCTGGAGAAAAAGAGGGAGAGATCCTCTATCGGAATATTCCGCTTAGGGATACCGACCACCGCACACAGAGCCAGGAGATCGGGTTTGTGATGCAAAATCCGGACAACCAGATCGTGACCGATAAGGTATGGCATGAGCTGGCGTTTGGACTGGAAAGCCTTGGGTATGACAATGCCACCATCCGGCTTCGGGTGGCAGAGATGGCAAGTTATTTTGGTATCCAGAAGTGGTTTTATAAAAATGTATCGGAATTGTCAGGCGGGCAAAAACAGCTTCTAAACCTGGCTTCCGTGATGGCCATGCACCCGTCTTTACTGATCCTGGACGAGCAACCTCCCAGTTGGATCCCATTGCAGCCTCCGATTTTCTGGAGACCGTGAAGAAGATTAATCGTGATATTGGGACTACTGTACTGCTCACCGAACACCGCCTGCAGGACATCATTCCGTATGCGACCAGGTGTTTGTCATGGATGAGGGTACCCTGTTTATGGAAGGGACACCCCGGGAGATTGGAACCAAATTAAAGGAACAGCACCACGGCATGTTTTATCCATGCCGGTTCCCATGCAGATTTATGCAGGGACAGAGAGCACCCTTACCTGTCCCCTTACCGTAAGTGAGGGCAGACAGTGGATCCGGGAATATATAGAAGAAAAAGGAATAAAAAAAGAACAGATCCAGCAGGCCAACCAAAGGTTGGAAAGACAGGGGGAGAAAAACAAAAACGAAACGGCAGGGCTTTTTGGGCATTTCAAGCGCCAGAAAGAAAATACGCCCCCAGCCATCCAGATGAAGGATGTCTGGTTTCGGTATGAAAAGGACAGCCCGATGTCATTCAGGATCTGTCACTGGAAGTAAAAAAGGGAGAATTCTATGCCCTGGTAGGGGGAAACGGAACCGGAAAGAGTACCACCTTATCTTTACTTGGACGAGTACACCAGCCGTACAGCGGCAGAATCTACCTGGATGGAAAGGATCTTCGTTCCTTTTCCGACCGGGAGTTATACGGTGGGTATCTTGGTGTTATGCCACAGAATCCCCAGAGCATCTTTTTAAAAAAGACGGTACTAGAAGACCTCTATAGCGTGATCGGCGGAAAAAAAGAAAAGCCGTCCAGCGAGTACCCCATTTCCATGAAAAAGGAAAAAGCCATCGAGGGGATTGTAAGCCTTACCCATTTGGAAGGGTTGCTTAACCGCCATCCCTATGATTTAAGCGGCGGGGAGCAGCAGCGGCTTGCCCTTGCAAAGTGCTTCTTCTTCGCCCGAAGATCCTTCTCATGGATGAACCGACCAAGGGAATGGATGCGGAATACAAAGAAGAGCTTGGAAGTATTTTAAAGAAGCTGCAATCCCATGGAATGACGATTTTCATGATTTCCCATGACGTGGAATTTGTAGCCGAGTATGCGGATACGACAGGCCTGTTTTTTGAGGGAAATGTGGTGACAAGCAAAAAGACAAGAGACTTTTTCGCTGGAAATAATTTTTATACCACTGCGGCAAACCGTATGGCAAGAGGTCTGTTTCCAGAGGCAGTTACCGGAAAGGATGTGGTGTCATGCTTGACGAATCCCAGTTAGATGAATTTCTGGATGAATTCTTTGGGGAAGAAAAACCAGCTTCGGATGCCGCCCGTTTAAAGAATTCGGGAAAACAAAATCCTTTCCATCGAAAAGAAGTTCCTTCTGAAGAACTGGAAGAATATACCTTCCGTCCGACGGAATGATTATCCGCCAGATGGAGCGCCAGGGAAAGGTAAGCCGCCGCACCTGGTTTGCATTTGCGGTCATGCTGATCGTGGTACCAATCCTTCTATTCTTCTCGGTGAAGATATGGGGAGGGCGAAAATACCTGCTCTGCAGCCTGATCGTGGTAATGGCAGCCATGCTTCCCTTTTTTATGATGTTTGAGGGCAGGAAGCCAAAGGCAAGGGAGATCATGGTGATCTCCGTATTAGCTGCCATTGGCGTAGCAGGACGCGCCGCCTTTTTCATGGTGCCAAGCTTCAAGCCTGTGGCTGCCATCGTGATCTTAACCGGGATTTCCTTTGGCGGCGAGGCTGGATTTTTAGTTGGCAGCCTTACCATGCTGATCTCCAACATGTTTATGGGGCAGGGCCCCTGGACACCCTGGCAGATGTTTGCCTTTGGCATGATCGGATTTCTGGCAGGGATCCTGTACCAGAAGGGGATTTTAAAAGCCAGGAAGTTCGATCTTTGTATCTACGGATTTTTAAGTGTCTTTTTAATTTATGGAGGCATTATGAATCCTGCCAGCATCCTGATGTCCTACGGATATATTACAAAAAGCAGCCTGATCGCCTACTACATTTCAGGCGCCCCCGTGGATCTGGTACATGCAGCTTCCACCGTGATCTTCCTATGGCTGCTTAGCCGCCCGCTTCTGGAAAAGCTGGAGCGGATCAAGGTGAAATATGGGCTGATACAGGAATCAGAGAACCGGTAATAGAAAATAGATGTAAGTGGAATTTGATTTTTAAAAGAAGGAGAAACGAAAAATGTTAAATCCCAAAAAGAAAAGGACTGGATGCTATCTTGCCGGAATTCTGGCGGCGGCAGCAGCCATCAGCCTGTTATCTGGCTGCGGTGGTGGGACACCGTCCTTAGAGGAAGCATTAAAGAAAACTGCTTCCTATGAACAGACAAGTATTCCCTCCCCAGCTTCCGATTCCCTCGGCGGAGAGTGGACGGTGATCGCACTGGCACGCTCCGGGAAAGCGGCAGAGGACGGCTATTACGAAAAATACAGGGCAAACTTAGAAAAGCGCGTCAAGGAGCAGGAAGGGGTATTAAGTGAAAACCGCTATACCGAGTATGCAAGGGCTGTCCTGGCTTGTAAGGCCATCGGGATCAATCCTTCCGATATTGGAGGGTATGACCTTATAAAGTCCCTGGAAGATTTTGAGGCTGTAACCGCGCAGGGGTTAAATGGAGCCGTGTATGCCTTCTTGCCTTAAATGCGGACCGCTCGGACGTAGACGGGGAACTGGAACAAAAGTATCTGACCTACATTGTGGGACAGGAAAAGCCATCCGGTGGATTTTCCTTAGATGACAGTTCCGATACCGCAGATGTGGATCTGACTGCCATGACCTTACAGTGCTTAGAGCCCTATGCCACAGAGGAAGAAATCAGTGCCATCATTGACCGTGGCGTGGAATTTTTAGCGGATGCGCAGGCAGAGGATGGCGGTTATGAGGCGTATGGGGATAAAAGCTCCGAGTCCGTTTCCCAGGTAATCCTTGCGCTTAGCACGTATGGAATCGACTGTAACAAGGATGCACGTTTCCGGAAAAAGGAAAAAGGGCTTTACGACAACCTGATGGAGTATTATAAAAAAGATGGAAGCTTTTCCCATCTATTAGACGGGGACAGCGATCCCATGGCTACCGACCAGGCGTTTTGTGCAATGGCGGCATACAGCCGGTTTTTAAATTGCAAAACCAGTTTTTATGATATGAGCGATACCAATTGACACATAAGAAAAAGAACCTGGATCAGCCAGTAAAAAGGGCAGGAGGAAAGAAATGGCAGATAAGATCACACAGCTTCAGAAGGAGCTTGGAACCATTATAAAAGGAAAAAAAGAAGTTACGGATAAGATTATCATGCAGTGCTGGCAAGAGGACATGTGCTTTTGGAAGACGTTCCTGGTGTTGGAAAGACAACCACAGCTTTGGCACTTTGCCGTCTTATGGGAATGGATTTTAACCGGATCCAGTTTACGCCGGATGTAGTTCCTTCCGATGTAACCGGATTTACCATGTACGAAAAACAGACGGCAGATTCATCTACCGCCCAGGCGCGGTGATGTGCAACATGCTTCTGGCGGACGAGATCAACCGTACCTCCAGCAAAACCCAGGCAGCCCTTCTGGAAGTCATGGAAGAGGGAAAGGTAACGGTAGATAACGAGACACATCCGGTTCCGCAGCCCTTTGTAGTCATTGCTACAGAGAACCCTACCGGCTCTTCCGGAACCCAGATGCTGCCGGAATCCCAGTTAGACCGATTTATGATAAGCCTTTCCATGGGCTACCCGGATCACGAAAACCTGGTAGAGCTGCTTCGGGACCGGCAGACAAAAAATCCGTTGGAGAACGCGAAAGCTGTTATTACCAAAGAAGAAGTTGTTATGCTTCAGGATCAGGTACAAAAAGTATATATGGCAGATTCCATCCTGAACTATATTGCAACCCTTGCAGAGGCAACCAGAAACCATCCGATGATCACACTTGGTCTTAGCCCCCGTGGAACCCTGCTTTATGCCGTATGACAAAGGCGGCAGCCTTCATGGAAGAACGGGATTATGTGATCCCGGAAGATGTAAAAAAAGTATTCACAGATGTAACCGCACACCGTATGATCCTGGATTCAAGAGCCAGATACCAGGAGCAGAGTGCGAAGGACATTCTGGAAGAAATTTTAAAAGATACATCGGCACCGAAGGTAGAGGGAGAATGAAAAACAGGATTTTACTACTTATATGGTTCATATTGCTTGCCCTGGCTGCGGTTTTTACCGGAGTCTGTATATGCCGTCCTTTTGCTTTTGTCCGCCCTTGCGGTAGTGGCGTTTTTGCTGCTTGGTTTCTTTTGCGGAAAAAAGATCACTATGAAGCTAAAGCTCCCCAAAGCTGCGGAACAGGATGGAATCTGGAAGGGGGAGCTTCAGATCGCAAATGGCTCTGTCCTTCCGGTATTTCTAGGAAAAGGCAGCCTGCATTTGGAAAATCATTTTACTGGGGAGAAGATGGAGCTTCCGTTTTCGTTTTCCCTTAAAGGAAAGGGGAAAAAAGCCATTGACTTCCAGGGAAAAAGCCAGTGGTGCGGTTGTATTTACGCCACCTTACACACCTGGCGCTCCTATGATTTCTTTGGTCTGGCAGGGCAAAAGAGGAAGGCGGGGCTGTCCGCTTGTACGGTGGTGATGCCCTGTGAGCAAAAGGAAGATTTTCAGTTTCTCACAAAAGAGGGCTTTGACATGGAGAGCTTCCGCTATTCCGGAGCCCGTCCTGGGGATGATCCGGGGGAGACCTTTGATATCCGGGAATACCAGGAGGGGGACAGCATTCGTCAGATCCACTGGAAGTTGACCGGCAAGTTAGATAAAATGATGATCCGCCAGAGAAGTTTCCCGGTGGATGATACGGTCCTGATCCTGGCAGAGCCTATTTAAAGGAAAAAGCTCCAGCCGTAGCACAGACGCTTGGTGAAGTGTTTGCCGCAGTTTTAAATAGTTTTATGGAACAGGGCATTTCCTGTCAGGCAGGCGTGTTTGACCACAGCACCGGACATTTTTACATTGAAAAAATACGCACCCGCGAGGATTATGAAACTATTCTCTATTTATTCCTCCGCCACGGAGGGGAGGGGGAAAAGCCCTGCACCATCACAGAATATCTTCACACTCCGGGACAACAAAGATTTGCAAATTATATTTATATTACAGGCACCCCAGAAGAGGAAGATCTTAGAAGCCTTCGAACCCGGGGCGAGGTAACCGTTGTAGGCTGCGGAATCGCAGCGGATAAAGGAGAAACCATCACATGGAAGTATGGATCACAAGACAAGAAGAAAAACATAGAAGATACCTGCCCGGTATCCTGCTGGAAAGTATCCTGATTTTTCTGGTAAATGGCGTTGGTACCTTTGCGCTTTTGCATACCCTGATTCCGTCTGTGAATGGGATTCCTTTTTTGGTGAGCGTCGCTGTCACCGCCCTTTTCTGTGGCTTTCTTTTCAGGCTTCGGGAACATTTGGTTGCTGCGGTTTTCTCGTTAAGTGCAGCTGCCGGGATCTGCCTGTTTGCATTTTCTGGCATGCTCTTAAATGGATTCCTTTCGCTCTGGAACCAGCTTGCAGAAGTTCTTGGGAAAAAAGCAGGGATTTATCTTACCATCTACCAGCTGAAGGATTCTGGAAAAGCAAATGGGGAGCTGGCTGCTTTTATTTTCCTTGGCATTGCATGTGGGCTGCTTGGCTTCTTAATCCTGAAGCTTCGGTGGTATGTGCTGCTCCTTCTTTTTGCGGCAGTCCTTCCGGTGGTTCTGGTAAAAACCAGCCTGCTTCCAGATACCAGGCTTTGTCTTTGCTTTTACGCTGGAACCCTGTTAGAATTAAACTACATGACGAAAAATAAAGGGGGAAACTTAGGTAACGCTGCCGATGTGTCCGCTTTTATTGCCGGGGCATTTGGTCTTCTTCTGGTTTCCGTTTTCGGGGGTGTGTTCCTTCAAAGCCTGGTGCCAAAGAATGAGTACCAGGACTCCCAGCTTGTGGCAAATGCCAAAGAAGAGGCATTAAGTGGACTTTCCAGGCTCCGCTACAAAGGCAGGGGGCAAATTCCCTTCCAGATGGAAAGTTAAAGCAGACCGGAGCTGGAGTGCGTCATCGGATACGGCACTTGAAATTACCATGGAGCATCCGGCTTCTTTGTATCTGCGTGGCTTTGTGGGAAGCGTTTATGACGGCTCTTCCTGGACGGAGATTTCCACGGAAGAGGCCTATGAAGAAAAAGACTTGTATTACTGGCTTCACCAGGAGGGCTTTTATGGAGAAACCCAGCTTCTAAATGCAAGAAATCTGATCCAGGACGATTCCCTCTCCAGTGAAAAAGGAATCATTTCGATAAATAATAAAACGGCAAGCAGTAAATACCTTTATACCCCGTATGAGCTTTCTGGTCTGCCAGACGGCTACACAGGCGAAAACGCCCAGGCAGACAGCACCCTGTATGCCAGAGGACTGTTTGGAGAAAGAACCTACCGCATTTCCTCCCTTGGAAATCTGGTCAGTGATTTTACCACCCTTGGGGCAAAGGTCTATCAGACATTGACCGCTGGAAATAATGCAGGGGATGGCGGCGCGGATGCCGTCAGTTCCTACCGAAGCCAGGAGAGTTATTACAATACCTTTGTTTATCAGGAAGATACCGCTCTTCCAGCGTCCTTAAAAACCCTGTTTCAAAAGGAACTTGGAGACGGCGGAAACCGTGACGAGGGACATACCGATTACTATACGGCCATCACCAGGATCCGTTCCTATCTGGAAAAGAACATGACCTATAGTTCCCAGACCGATGTATTTTCAGAAGACGGGGATTTTATAGAGAATTTTTTAACCACCTCCAAGATCGGACACAGTGTTCATTTTGCGACAGCAGCGGCTCTGATGTTCCGCTACTATGGCATTCCGGCACGTTATGTAGAAGGTACTTAATTACCCCACAGGATATAGAAGGAAAACAGGCTGGGGACACCATTGAAATCCCAGGCACCAACGGACATGCCTGGACGGAGATCTATGTGGACGGGCTTGGCTGGATCCCTCTTGAAATGACACCTTCCTATTACGGGGTCATGGAGGAAGCCAACTTAAAAACCGGTCTGGAAGCCAAAGGAAAACTGGCGGCTTCGATCCCGGAGACAGAATCACAGCCTCCAGTGGAAGAGAACATCCGTACCAATTTCAGCCTGAAGCTGGCATTGTTTGGAATCGAAAAATTCCTTCTTCTGTTTTTGATCGTATTTGATACGTTTATGTTCCTGTTCATCCTGGCTGTGATATTCCTAAGAGCATTTACGAACCGAAAGAGAAGAAAGTGCTTTGCCTCCCAGGACACCAAACTGGCAGTCCGGGCGATGGCTGGTTATGCCAGAGCGTTATACGAGCATGGCACACAGTATTCAGATGAGACCACATTACTCTATGAAAGAGTAAGAAAGATTGGACAAAAGGCAGCGTTTAGCCCCCATCCGGTATCGGCCTCCGAACGCATGATACGGCAAGCTGTATCCGGCATTTAAAAAAGGAATTAAAAGCATCTGCAAGCTGGTATGACAGATGGATCATGAAATACATTGAAAGACTTTATTGACAGGAAAGGAGGCTGTTTATGAAAGAAAAAAAGAAAAGAAAAATACTGGCAGCGCTCATTCCTGTGGCAGTGCTTTTTCTGGCTGCTGTCGTTTTTGCACAGGGCGTATTAAAAAGTGAGTCCGAGGCAGTACCAAACCCGGTTCAGGGAATCAGTGCAGACAGCTCCTTAAAAGGGTATCTGGGAACCGGTTTTGCCTATGCAGGATCTAAGACAGATGGAAACGGCGAGGAAGCGGAAGAGCAACAGGAACAGGCACAGCTTCTTCCGGAAGAGACACCGACTCCTACGATTACGCCAGAGCCGACAAAGGAACCGGTACCCCAGACGGTGACACCAACGCCTAAGCCGGAGGAAAGCGTAACGCCCACCCCACAGGCAACTGTGACAGAAACGCCGCCAGAAAATAATAACAATACAAACCAAAATCAAGAGAATCAAAGTAATACGATTGAATATGATAACCAGGATGAACCAGACAATTCCGAACAGCCATCGGAAACACCAGATGCGATGATAACCGGAACCAGGACGGGGCGCAGACTCCGGATGAGGATCTGCCACCTGTTACCCCGGCACCGGAAGAGCCGCAGATCACTGCGACACCTGCCCCTACGGAAAGTCCAGAGGAACCGGTAGAAGATAATTACCCGAAGATTGCCACAGACCTTACCGATGGGGAGACGGTCAATGCTTCTTACCGTACCTTTTACATCCAGGCAACCGACCATTATGGAAACAGTCTGGGCGCAGCTGCCCTTACGGTAACCGGAAATGGGGAACGGCTTTCCTGCCAGGGAGAACCGGCTGCTGGAATCCTGGCATATCGCCTGGAACTGGCAGAAGGTGCCAACACCATAGAAATCAAGGCGACAGACGAAGAAGGCTATGCCACTACCTTACCTCCTTTTACCCTGTATAAAGGAGAAGACGCAGGTCCACAGGTGCAGGTTCTATCACCATCAGCATTGAAGCGGGTACGGTAGGGCTTGGAACCATCCTTCCGGCAACCTCTATTGAATATTACCAGGGAGAACAGTTATCCTCTGTGCTGCTGCGGCTTTTGCAGAACACAGGCTTTGACTGGAGAAACAATGGGGATGCCACCAGCGGCTTTTATTTAAAAGCAATCGGAAGGGGCGGCATTTCCGCAAATGCAGCTATTCCGGATGACCTGATGGCGCATTTGCAGGAAGTAAACTGTCAGTTATCCGATCACGATTCCAACTGGCTTGGAGAGTTTGATTTTACCATGGACTCCGGCTGGCTGTATTCCGTGAACGGTGAATACATGAGTGTTGGAATGTCTTCCTATTTCCCGGCGGACGGGGATGAGGTAAGGCTTCGATTTTCCCTTTATTCCGGTGCCGACGTAGGCGGCGGAGTAAACGGCGAGACATGGGGGGACTGGTAAATGAAAAAAAGATTGGTAATGGGAACCTAACGGCAGCTCTGATTGCTGGAAGTGTTCCTTATGAGATACATGCACAGCAAGAAGTGATGATACAAAGCGAAGAAGGAGGACCAGAAGAGCCTTCGGAACCGGAACAGCCAGAGCCTGCTCCAAGTGAGGAACCACAGCCGACCATGGAGCCAGAGCCACTGTGGCACCACAGCCGACCGTGGAGCCAGAGCCTACACAGGCACCAGCTCCAACTGAGACTCCACAAGAGCCGACTGCAACACCGGTTCCGGAGCCAACTACGGCACCAACAGAAACTCCGGCTCCAACCGAGATTCCACAGCCGACTGCGACTCCAACCCCGGCTTTGGTGAGCGTGGGACTTCAAATTGAGCCGGGAGATGCCAGTGTGGTGATACTGGATGCAGAGGGAAACCCGGTTTCTGCAGAAGAAAATGGACGGTATTCTCTTTTACAGGGACAGGCGTATGAACTTTATGTCCGTAAAGAAGGGTACCAGGAATTCTACCAGAAGATCACGGCAGATCCTGCGGTGACGGAATATACTATCACCCTTCTTAGCGGCAACACAGCCTTAAAGGGCTTGTATGTTTCCAGTTCCGACAAGTACGGAAAAGGAATCTTAAAATTAAGCCCGGATCTGGATCCAGATAAGGAAAAATTTGAGGCTTCCTACGATGGCGAACGGCAGAGCCTGAACATCTGGCCAGAAGTAGAGGATGAAAAAGCTTCTGTTAAGGTTTATGCCATCAGCGGTATCAAGGCAGGAACTGTAGAAAAAGATGAGACCATCACGGGAACGAAAGACAACAAAGACCGCCTCTACTGGAAGATCTTTTTTGCCGACCAGGAAAAAGAGGCGAAGGTCCGCCTGGAGGTAAAAGCAGAGGACGGGACAACCAGAGACTATTATATTACCCTGAAACTTACCGATACTACAGCTCCGGTACTAAAAAAAATCAGTGCCAGCCGTATCTCCACGGACACTGCTTCTGCTGTCTATAAAACTTCCGAAAAGGGAACCTGTTATTACCAGGTGATTGAGGCAGGGGCAAAGGTACCCGCCCTAGATACAAGTGGGAAAGGAACAGAAGTATTAGCCGGAACCAATACCATTACCCTGACTGGATTATCCTCCGGGGAAAAAGACCTGGTGATCGTGGTAAAGGATGCAGCGGGAAATGTAAGTGATTCTTTAGTCATGGGGATCCCGGATATAAAAACAGCCGGTACCCCTGGAAACCTGGTACATGGCTCCGACCATGGCGGAAATAAGTCCCAGGCCACTATCCCAGGACAAAACGGCGAGGGTTCCTTATCCAATTTAAAACAGGTGGAGGGAAGCAAAGCTGGAGGCAAAGAGGGGGAGAAAACCACTGGGAGATTAAGGCTTCCTTAAAGCTCCAGGGGGAGAAACAGACTTCTTTGTTTGGAAATATGAAGACAGCTGACACCAAAAAAAATGAGTCCCCGAAGTGGACAGACCGGACAGGGAAGAAATATGCAAAGGATTTAAAGCCTGGCTATACCATAGCAGGGGAGAAGGTGATGGAAAAAGCCACTCCCTCCCCGGTGGTAGAAGAAAAAAGTGAGGCGTCAGATGGTTTTACAGAAGAAACGAAAACCACAGTTACAAATACAACTGGAAAGAACCAGGATCAGGAGGAATCTTTTGCAGGAAGTGTGACAAGAGGAATCCAAAAAGCAAGTCTGACAACAAAATTTCTTCTGGTGATTGCGGTATTGGAAACTGGTTTTGCTCTCTTTTTTGTAACGGCAAAGAAAAGGTTTAAAAAAGAAAGCAAGAAAAAGCCCAAAATAACGGCGTAAGCAAAGAAAAGAAGGGAGAACTGAATGAAACCAACAATGAAAAAATGGCTGACCGGACTTTTGTCTGCGGCCCTGTTAGCTGGAAATCTTCCGGTGTATGCGTTAAACACCGCTTATGCCGCAGAAGAGGATGGATTTTTTACAGATGAGACGGATTCTTTTGAGGGTGGTTCCCAGGAATCCGAAGACACACAAAGTGAGGATTCTTTTGCAAGCGTTTCTGAATTTACCGGGTTTACCTCCGGGGAAGCAGAAGAAGATTTTTCAGGAGAAGAGGACTTTGAAGCCTCTGATTCCCAGGAGGGATTTGAAGGGGAGACAGATCCTATCATCATGCCAGAAACCGATGCGCAGGATGAGGGTGGCTACCTTCAGAACCTGACCTTATATACCAGCCAGAGCGGTGCTTCTACCGTAGGATTAAAGCGTATGTCTGATCTTGATGCAGAGTTTGGTGGTAAGGTTTATGTGGCAGAATATGGTTCCAACATGGATTCCGCATCCTTCTGGATCACAGCGGATCTGGCAGGGAATGCACCGGAGGGATCCGTCCTTCAGCTGGAAACCACGGGACTGGACGGAGAAAAACAGAATGCGGAAATGTCAAAAAGCGGATACACAGATGGTACCCGTTACAATATAGCTGCCTCCGTTTTTGCAGCCGGAGAAAATGGCTCCAAAAGAGCACTTTATACTATCACCGCAGGAACAGAAGGGGACAAGCAGGTTTACCAGATCCTGGTAGAACGCCGTCTTGACCTTTCCGATCTCAAGGCCTGCCTGCCGGATGACAAGGACCTGGCAAAAAATATCCTTCCGAAATTTGACACGACAGGAACTACAAGGGACTACGAGGCAACGGTAGCAGTTTCTACCGCTTCTTTACAGGTGGTTCCAAAGGCATTTTCTAATAACTGGTATTCGCTTGCCATTTCCAGTGAAAATGTAACCACAGGAGAAGTAAAAGAGGTTCCTTTTTCTTCTACAGATACGGCTGTGAGCGTTCCACTGGCAGATACCGGCGATACTAAAGTGACATTCTCCCTGTCAGAGGATAACACCTATGCGGATTCAGCCTGGCAGAAAAGACTTATACCTCCACAGGAACCTACACCATCCTGGTGCATAAAAGTACAAGCGACAAGGTAAGTTTTCAAGTAACTCCAGAGGATGCGGTCATCAGCGTATATGACAAAGATGGGGAGCGCCTTACCCCTTCTGTAGATTCCCTGATGGTTTATGAAACATTCTCCAGGGAGAAGCCTATACCTGGAATATTTCTAAATATGGCTATATTTCCCGGCAGGGCAGCTTTACCGGTGGCGAGGTTTCCGACATTAGTGCAGAACTGGTAAAACAGGATGCTACGCAGCCGGAGATCACGGACAATGACTGGATCAATTTTCGAAACAGTGAAACAAATAACGGCATTACCGGAAGCAGCACCCCAACCAGTGCGGATTCCACCCTGTTAAAATGGACCAAAAGGATCGGAGTGGGCTGGGAGGCAGCCATCACACCACCACTGATCCTGGGCGGAGCAGTTTATGTAGCGTCTGGACAGTTTATCTATAAGCTGGATAAAAACACAGGGGAAATCCTTCAGACCAGCGAACAGCTCTCTGGAAATATGCAGTATGCCATGATCCCCCTTACCTATGCAGAGGGAATGCTCTTTGCACAGATCGGCGGCGGTCAGATCCAGGCGGTCAGTGCTACTTCCTTAAAGTCCTTATGGATCAGTGAGTCCCTGGGAGGTCAGACACTTTCCCCGATCACTTACAAGGATGGTTATATCTATACCGGAACCTGGAATTCTGAGACTACAGCAGGCTCTTATTTCTGTCTGTCTGTTACAGACGAGGATCCATCCACAGGAACGGAGATTAAACACTGCACTTGGAAATACAACCATAAGGGCGGCTTTTACTGGGCTGGTTCTTATGCCTCATCCGATTACCTGATATTTGGTTCCGACGACGGTTCTTCAGAAGGAACAGATACCAACTCCGCCATCCTGTATTCCGTAAACACACATACCGGATTGCTCATGGATAAGATGACAAGCCATGGAGATATTCGTTCTACTATCGTTTATAATAATGGTTATGTATATTTCACCACCAAAGGCGGGTATCTGTACCGCGTGCAGATGAATGCAGACGGCACCTTTGGAACTGCCTGCAGCTATAACCTTGGCGGCATGGTAACTGCTTCCCCGGTTGTATATAAGGGGAGGATCTATGTAGGTGTCTGCGGAAATGGCGAACAGTTTAGTTCCGATGGCGGTCATCATTTTGCAGTCTTAACTGAAACCGCTTCCGGGATCTCTCTGGCATATAACGTATCCATCCCAGGCTATCCCCAGGCAGCGCCTCTTTTGTCTACGGCCTACGAAAACCAGGATTATAATGGGGATGGACAGGCAGATGGAAGAGTCTATCTGTACTTTACCTACAATGCAAAACCAGGCGGTATTTATATGCTGTCCGATGAACCGGGACAGACCTCCGGAACAGCCGTAGAGCTTTTCCGCCCGGCAAGTGACCAGCAGGAATACTGCATCAGTACCATCTGTGCAGACCGTGAGGGCACCCTTTATTACAAAAACGATTCCAACTATCTGATGGCTCTGGAAACAAATGGAGCCTATCTGGACAGCGTGACAGTCACAGCAGATACTGGAAAAGTGACCTGGCCTTCTGCTTTCCGAAAAGATACCTTAAAATATAATTTAACGGTAGCAGAGAATACCGGCAAAGTGACCTTTGATTTTAAAGCACCGGAAGGCTGCACCATAACTGTAAATGGACAGGCGTATGCAGGAAGTTTTGTAGCGGATGTAAGCGGCGGCTCCACAGATGTGAAGGTAACTGTAAGCGGTATGGGAAAGAGCAGGGAATATACTTTCCATATTTCCCAGGATATTTCCACTCCGGTTCTTGCGAACATGGCACTTAGCACCAGCAATACCTACTCCAATACGGCAAACCGGATTTCGCTGTCCCCGGAATTTAGCAGTGTAACAACCAGCTACCGGGCAATCTATAAAGAGAGCCGGGAATTTTTAAATATCTTTGCAGAACCGGCAGACAGCAGCGCATCGGTTACCGCTGTGGGAGTCCGTGGCACCAGCAAGGTAACGGTTCTTGGAAAAGTAACCGGAAGTGGTGCAGCACACAGAATTGCCATGTATTTTGATAAAACAAATCCAGAGGCAGAAGCAGAGGTAAAGGTTACCGTTACCACCAAATCCGGAAAGACAACCGACTATACCATTGTGGTACAGCGTACCGATACCCCATCCCCGACACCGACTGTAACTCCGGTTCCGGCTACCCCGACACCCGTTCCGCCGACTCCGACACCGACGGAAGTTCCGGAGGTATTTGGTCCTTGGACAACCGTATCGGGAGCAACGGTATTTGCCCCCGAAACACAGAAACGCACCAGCAACAAGGGAAGAACGGAAACCCGCACTGTAGGAAGTAAACTTACCCCAACCATCAAAGTAAATGCCACCAGTATAAAAGCTGAAGGTAAAACAGTCTACCACAAAGGTGAAGGTGAGCGGTCTTGCAAATGGAGATTCCGTAAATCCTGGACAACCAGCCAACAAAAAAGATTGTAACAGTG
>ENA-OQAA01000147-OQAA01000147.1-human-gut-metagenome-genome-assembly--contig:-NODE-147-length-51607-cov-2.350816_pt1 | contig 51607 bp, 49 predicted proteins | sample MGYA00242489_ERZ504515 | MGnify/ENA primary metagenome ERZ504515 (study PRJEB26092, sample SAMD00036237) | human gut metagenome | host: Homo sapiens | study: EMG produced TPA metagenomics assembly of... | reverse complement strand
ATAACCAATACGGAATTTTAAATCGGAAAAAATATTCAAATCTTTTATAAATTCTTCCTCACCCAAACGCCATGCGGCAGAAAAAGCTGGGAAATATCCCCATTTCATTATTTTTACCGTAACTTAGAAGAACCGTCTGCACGTACAGAAGCTGTGAACAAATACTTGTCCATAAGATTATAGTTCACACGTGCAAAGAATGAGAGCAACTTATCATCATAGTTTTCACTGGAAGTCGGAGTAATCGGAGTACCTAATGACAAATCACCCAGACCAATTTCGTCATTCGGGAAATTATTAGCTCCAGCCATGAAATTACGTGTCCATTTAGTTACATACTCATGTCCTAACATCGCCGTTACATTGTGGTTATCATTATACCAATTATAAGTCAACACATTAGATGTTTGGAAACCGCTATTTTCAATATTAGTAATATTACCATTAATACTTGAGCGTTTTGGCAGTCATGGACTGATCACCGTAAAAAATATCATTACGACGAGTCTGATAGCGCATACCAGTTGTGTTACGGAAAGTCAAGCCTTTCAATAATTTAATAGTAGCACCTGCATTTGCTTGGAAAGTACGCCACTCTCTGTCTTTAGTTTCTTCGGCAGCTGACAAAAGCGGATTTTGCATAACATTACCGCTATCATCTGCAAACAAAGGATCTTCATCACCCAACAAATCCGTATCTACACCATTGATACCAATTGTCGGACGATATTGCAGAATATGTTGCATTTTATTAAAACGGTCGCCACCTTCAGAAGTACCCATACCTTCAACACGCATTTGGTCATAGCTAATACGGGCATTAACGCTTAACCATTTATTTACTTCGTGGTTCATATTGAAAGAAATATTATGTTTCTTTGAACCACTATACATCATCGCACCCTCTTCATCATAATAAGCATATGCCAAGCTATATTGCATTTTTTCCGTATTACCGGACACACCTACACGATAATTTTGTGTTAAAGCTGTACGGCCCAGCGTTTCATCCTGCCAATTGATACCTTTCCGTCCGGCATAATTCGCTTCAAGATCACTATAATCTCCATAGATGCTTTTCCACTTATTCAAATCACCACCATCACCTTTTCCTATTTTATAAAGAGTACGTTCATAATCCAACAAAGCGAATTCATACGGAGAAAGCACATCCAACTTTTTAGCTATTTTCTTGAAGCCAACATAACTATCAAATGTAACAGTTGCTTTACCACCTGATTTACTTCCATTTTTAGTTGTTATCACGACAACACCATTAGCACCACGTGCACCGTAAATAGCTGTAGAAGAAGCATCTTTCAACACGTCAATCGTTTCGATCTCGGCCGGGTCAAGAGTTGACATTCCATCCTCACTGGGAAAACCATCGATAACATAAAGAGGCTCATTACTTTGGGTAATAGAGATACCACCACGGATACGAATGGAAACAGAAGATCCCGGAGCTCCTTCCGTTTGCTGAACCTGTACACCGGCCATACGTCCTGACAACGCTTGTGTAACATCACTAACAGGTACTTTAGCAATTTCCTGATTACCTACCGATGCCACAGACCCAGTCAAGTCCTTACGCTTAACCGTGGCATAACCGATTGCTACTACTTCATCCAGTAACACGGCATCAGCCTTCAACGTTACATTGATTACATTCTTACCATTGACCTTTACTTCTTGGGAAGTCATACCCACGTACGAAAAGACGAGTACATCTTTGGATGCGTCATTTACTTTTAAGGAGTAGTTACCGTTTACATCCGTAACGGTTCCAACGCCGGCGGCACCTTTAACAGTAACACTACCACCGATTACTTCATAACCCTCACTATCAATGACCTTACCGGTAACGGTCAGACTTTGCGCATATGCGGATATGCTCACAAAGGCGAGGATAAACATTAAAAACAGTTCTTTTAATTTGTACATAATAAATAAATCTAAGGTTCTACTTTAGAAATAATTTTTCGAAGGCAAACTTACTGCAAATGCTAAAAAAAGTGTAAAAGTATTGTTTTCATTCGTTACACTTTTACACTTTCCAAATATCAATTTTGTATAATACTGAGTAATTTTGTACAATATATAGCCCTACAGCTATGTACAAAGGGGGTTATCCTTTTGGGATAGAGATTTGTAAATCTGTTAATAAAATCAAATACCCATCAATACAAAACTCATTTCAAGAAATCACTTCTCATTGGAGCAAAGCAGTCTATAAGTACCCCCGGTTCCAGACAGACACATCCGTGCAAAATATCAGGTTCGATGTAAATACCGTCACCTGCCTTTACCGTTTTCTTCTCATTCCCCACCGTAAACTCAAACTTTCCACTTGCCACATAAGTGGTTTGGGTATGGTAGTGAGTATGAGGAGTACCTATCGCTCCTTTTTCAAATTTCACTTTTACCAGCATTACCTGTCCGTCATACCCCATAATCTGCCGGGTCACGCCTTCTCCTGCGGGTTCCCACGCCTTTTCTCCACTAATAAAAGTAGTGCTACGCGTTTTTTTAACGGGATTGTCCGCATTTCCGCCTTCAGCCGTTTGCATTGCGCAGACAGCCGGCATCATCATAAGTGAGATACCCATTAAACACATGTACTTTTTCCAGCTTTTCGTTTTCATAACCAATGTTTTAATTAAATAATTTATTCTGTTTCGGATAATGTTTCAAATCTGTAGACCGTGGTTTGCCGGTAAGTCTCTCCCGGCAGCAACACGGTAGTCGGAAAATGCGGATTATGAGGCGAATCCGGAAAATGTTGCATTTCGAGACAAAATCCGTAATACCGCCCATATGACTGCTTGCCATGCCCTTTCAGATAGTCCAGATTAGCTGCCGGAGTATAGAACTGCATACCCGGTTCGGTGGTATACGCCTTCAGTACCCGACCGGATTCCGGCTCTACAATTTTAGCTGCAAGCGCCAAAGTTCCCGGCTGCTTATTGAGTTTATAATTGGTATCATATCCTTTTTTAAGTTCTCCAATGCGCCCGCCAAGCGGCTGCAAGGTTCTGAAGTCGTATTCCGTACCCGCCACCGCCATAAGTTCTCCGGTAGGAATACCTGCGGCATCAACCGGTGTAATCGAATCCCCGTCAATCATACAATAATGGTTCAGTACAGACTCCTTACACCCCGTTAAATTGAAATAACTGTGATTTGTCAGATTAACCACAGTCGGCTTGTCGGTCGATGCCCTGTAATCCAGAATCACTTCATTGTTATGCGTCAATTTATAAGCCAACGATATATTCAGATTTCCCGGAAATCCCCCTTCCGCATCAGGGCTCAGATAACTAAAGCGAATCACTGCCGTATCCTTCACCACATAGGACGTATCCGTATTAAAAACCCGGGTATGAAATCCCTTGACGCCACCATGAATGGAATGCCCTTTATTGTTTTTATCCAGATAATAGACCCGGTCATTCAAAACAAGTTCCGCATTCCTTATTCTATTTGCATAACGCCCTACCGTAGCACCAAGCTTGGGTTGTCTGCCCAGATAATATCGCAAAGCTGTCAAGTCCTAAAACTACCGGAGCAAAAACGCCCTCTTTATCAGGAGCGGAAACAAATGTTAAAGAAGCCCCATAATTGGTAACCTTAACCGTCATTCCATTCCTGTTAGTCATTCTGAACAGTTCAACTGTCTTGCCTTCATACCGCAAACTGTCTTCCCTCGCTATCGTAAAGCCGGGTGTGCCCGTACGGCTGCATGATACCAGCAATGAATGAACAAGTATCAGAAGAAAGGGAGAAAAAAAATACATCTTCATAATAATATTCCATAAATGATACATACATCACTGTTTTCCATACTCCGTAGGAAGACAACCGATATACTTCTTGAAACGGGCGGAGAAATAAGAAGGAGTATTATATCCCACCATAAAACTGATTTCGGAAACCGTATACTTACCTTCCTTCAATAACTGACAAGCACGGTTAAAACGTATTTTATGAATAAAATCAATGGCCGATTTTCCTGTTATAGCTTCAACTTCAAATGGAGATTGGAACGGCTCATATTCATCTCGCTGGCAAACTGCTCCGTTGAGAATTCCACATTGCTCATGTTTTTCTCCACGACAGCAATCGCTTTCCTCAACAGTTCCTCATCCATGGCATTGTTTGCTATCTTCTCCGGTTCTATCTCTGCCGCATTGGAATAATGCTCAAAAATACGATAGCGGGTACGCAGCATATTCAAAATCTTTGCTATCAATACATCCATCGAGAACGGTTGGGTATGTAATCGTCCGCACCTACCTGCAACCCCTGCAACTGATACTTTATATCGACCTTGGCAGACAACAGATACACCGGTATATGACAGGTTCTCAAATTCTGTTTCACCGATTTACAAAGTTTGACTCCATCCATAACCGGCATCATAACATCCGAAAGAATCAGGTCTACGTCATTTTCTTTAAGCACCTCCAACGCCTTTTGCCCGTTCTCCGCCTCTATCAGATTAAACAGAGCGGACAGACCGTTGAACAAATACCGCCGCAGCTCCTCATTGTCTTCCACTATAAGAATTGTTCCATGTCTGCTTCCCGCCTCTTTTTCACCGGCTTCTGCCACTTCCGTTTCTACATCATCGGTATAAACCTCATGCGCATTTGTCGAATAGACACGCTGTTCCTCCATCTCTCCCTTGCTCTCCGCAAGTTCCTCCGCAGTATACACCGACTTGTCCTGAGGAATATAAATGGAAAACGTAGAGCCTTTTCCAACCTCGCTCACCAACGTTATCTGCCCGTGATGCAATTCAACCAGACGCTGAACCAGCGATAATCCAATGCCGCTTCCTTCGTGTACGTTCTCTACCTGATAAAAACGTTCGAAAATCTTCCGCTGCTTATCCTTTGGTATGCCCACTCCCGTATCTGCTACCTGCAAAACAACATTTTTATCTTCTCTGTAGAGTTTTACATAAATCCTCTCCCCTTCTTCCGTATACTTAAAAGCATTGGATAAGAGATTGTTGATAATCAAATCCAAATAAGTACCGTCAAACAACACATCCTCATCCTGCAATTCCGAATAGAAATTATAGTCTATGTCCTTTTTCTTTGCCAGACTCTCGTAATTTAAAAAGCTGTTCAATACCTTTTATATGCATTGGCATAACTCGGCCTCAACTCAAAAATACCCAATTCGGCACGCCGGTAGTCCATCAGTTGATTGACCAAATGCAACAGTCTTCTTGCATTCCGCTGGATATACAACAGCTTTTCGCGCTCCCAATGCCCGGTGACACTGCTGAGCAACTCTTGCAAAGGAGAAATAATCAAAGTCAACGGAGTACGTAACTCATGTGAGATATTCACATAAAAACGGATTTTCATCTGGCTGATTTCTTCCTTTTTTTCCCTGTCAAGCCGCTCCATACGGATTTCTGTCTGCATACTCTTACGCAACCAGAAGAAACGGAACACAGCAAAAACCAACAAAATAAAAAACAACGCAAAAATCAAAAAGGCCCACCACGTGCGATACCAGACCGGAAGGACACGGATGTGAAGAGCCTCTACCTCCCCGCTCCACTTTCCGTCATTATTGGCTGCCTTTAAAAGGAAGGTATAATCTCCTGCCGGCAAGTTGGAGTACGACACCGGACTTATGTCTCCCTGTTTATACCATTCATCATGATATCCCTTCAACTTATAGGCAAACGTATTGTGCTTGCCGGCTATGTAGTTGGAAACGACAAAGGAAAGGGAAAACGAGTTTTGGGAAGATTTCAGGGTTATGTGGTTAACACTCTCTATATTCTCTTTCAGTATTCCGGTTTCATCATTCGGAAGCACCTCCTTGTTAAAAACAAAAAGCTTATTGATTACCGGTTTCGGAGTATAAGGGTTGTCTATCAGGGTTTCGGGACGGAACATGGTGATGCCGTTAATGCCGCCGAACAACATATTGCCATTGCCGATGCGGCAATAAGAACCGGCATTAAACTGATTGCTCTGCAGCCCGTCCACTATTGTAAAATTGCGCATTTTACGGTTCTCCGGGTCAAAACAACTCAGTCCCTGATTGGTACTGACCCACAAGCGCCCGTAACTGTCTTCCAGTATTCCATAGATGACATTGCTTGGCAAACCGTCGTCCGTTGTATATTGCTGCAACTCCTTATCCGCTTCCTTCAAGGCAAAAAGCCCGTCACGGTACCTACCCATATAGAACCGGATAAAGACTCGTAGATACAATCACAAAAGACTGTTGCAATACCGGAGTTATACGAAAATCCGTATTGGCCTGCAAAGCCATCCCCACCTGATTATAAACGGAAAGTCCTTCTCCCCACCTATCCAGATGCGTTTACGGGAATCCCTAAATACGCAAACGGTTCTTTTTTTGAATCGAATGCCCTTCCACATCTTCATTTATAACGGTAAAGCGTTTTCCGGCAATATCAAAATGAAACAAATAGTCCAGAGAAGCTATCCAAAGACCGTCTTTCCCATCGGATATAATAGAATAAATATGATTGCTCGGCAAGCCCCCGTTTTGCTGATTATAAAACTCCTTTCTTCCGGTTTTACGATGCAACACCATCATACCGCCAGCGTGGGCGCCTACATATATCTTATCCGATGCTTCATCTACATATACCGTTTTAACGTCTTTAAAAGGAACACCTTCCGATATATCCGGATTAAACAAATAATTCTTATAAGTTTTCGCCGTATTATCATAGAAGTTCAGACCACCGTCACTTGTTCCGATCCATAAATTGTTCTTTTTATCCTCTACAATGCAACTGACAACATTATCACTGAGCGAATTGGAGAAAGGAATATGTTTAATCTGCTGGAAACGGTTGCACAAAGGATGATAGTAATTCAATCCTCCCAGTATGTACCAGCCACATTCCGCCCTGCGAGTCTCTGAAGATGCAACGCACCGAGTTCTGCGACAACGTCCCTGCCTGAGCCATCGAACTCTCAACCGATATAAAGCGTTCTTTCCCTTCCTGATATATATTCAGCCCGCTGTAAGTCCCTACCCACAAACGGTTCTCCTGATCCAATGCCAACGAACGCACATAATTGGAGTTCAAACAGGAAAGCTTATTCTCATAACGATAGTTATCCAGCTTTTTGTTCTTTACATCATACAGATACAGCCGTTGCCTTCAGTCGCTACCCATATCCGATTGGGAGTCTGGCACAAGATACTGTTTATCTGCACCTTGTCATGCAGGTCAAGTAATGTTTCCAATGCTCCGTTTTGCAATGAATACATATATACCTTCCCTTTAGTGCCAATAAAAATATCATCATCTTGCCTGAGCAGCGTTAACGGTTTCAACGAATGTAAAGTAGCCGACAACGTATCATTCAGGAAACGTTCTCCTTTCACGTCAAAAAGTAAAATACCTTCGGTTGTCCCAAGCATAAGCCAGTCCTTCTGCATAGGCACAATATTCCTGACTGTTACATTTTGTCCCTTTTTCTTATAAAAGAAATTAGAAAATTCATTCTTGCGATGATTATAAAGCGACAAGCCTTCTCTCGTTCCTATCCATATCCGGTTATCATTGTCAATGACGACACAACGGGTTATATCGCTGGCTATACTCTTCGGATTCTTATACTGATGCCGGTAGACAGTAAAATTATAACCGTCATATTTATTAAATCCGTCATAAGTGGCAAACCACAGATTGCCTTCTTTATCCTGATTGATTCCGAATATGGTACTATGCGACAACCCTTCTTCCAAACCGATATGTATGAAACGCATACCGTCTATTTCACCGGCAAGCCCATACTGGCAAACAATGTTCCGCATAATACTAATAAAAATCGAAATATTTTCATACATATTACATTATTAACACAGAACAAAGAAAATAAAAAATACATTAATTATACATGATTTTAACTTGAATTTTCTTATCCGGACTATCCGGAAAAACCTGCAAGGGAATGAAAGAAAAGCCCGGCACAGGATTAAATATCCGTCCGTCTTTATCGGTAGGAGCAACCTTCATCCTGCCGTTCACGCAAACTACCTCCAACACGCCGTCCTTTTTCTGAAGGCGCATGCCTTCCGGCGTAATATCCACAACTTCCGAAGGCGCGGCGATAACCGGTAAACCAGGCAGGCGGTCAAAGGGCAATGTTCCATTTCTATCGACAAGCCTGTTGGGAATACACATAATCCAACGTTACGGGAATCGCTCCCTGAACCGGAGTCTGCTGGTCGGCATCCACCAGATGGGTATTGACATGGAAACGGTGCATATTCTTTTCCTTAGTATAAGCAATATCCGTATCCAAGTCGTCCTGATTACTATAAATCGTTCCGTATTGCACCATTTCAACCCGCGGCGTTCCGCTCATTATATACTTCCGGCTGTTGCTCTGCATATTGGGTGCTTCTATCAAAGCATACCGGTTGGTCGTAGCGGCAAATACCGGACCAGCCTGTTCGTGCCATAACAGAGAAACGGCGCCTCCCATGGGATGAGTTCCTTTTACCTTATATTCCGCATCGAAACCGGTACATGTAGAACGCCACGGACCTTCTGCAACCAGCCATGTACGAATATCCCGGAAATACTTTACCCCATAAGCATTATCGCGCGGCAATGCCTTGTATTGTTGCGTCTTGACGGGTGGAAGCTCAAGAAAAGCCGTCAGCGCTTGGCATGTCCGAAGGTATGATGAATACAAGCCGGAATGCCAGAGGCCCGATAATCGCGTCCGGCATGAAGCAAACCGTCATCCGTCGATTTTTTCAGTAATTGTATATTGCGGCGAATAGCCTCCAGGTACTCCGGATGATGCGCGGCCATGGCATAATAACCGCCCATAAAGCCGTCGCTTGTACGTCCGCCCCAATATGTCCACTTAAAACTGCGCGTACCCCAACTGTTGTCCCATGCACCGTCGGGCAACATAAATTCCAGATGGGTATTCATGGAGCGTTCCACGATGGAGAGCAACTCCCGGTCGTTCACCATAAGCGCATAATAAGCCAGATTAGGCAAGGATTCCTCTACATTATATCCCAAATCCACCGGGAGGCAGCCGTTCTTGGTAGGTGTCCATATTTTAGGTCCTTCGCCGTATAAAAAGGAATCGTTCGCCGTAAAGAACTTCTTCAAGTCCGAAGCAACAATCCGGGCTTCCTCCTTGAAGTCCGGACGGTCGAACATCTCTCCGAGAGCCTGCAAGGCATACGTCACCGAAGCGGAATAGTTCACATTGTTCAGGCGCTTCATACTCCCCTGCATACGGCGGCTGTACATCTGCGGATTCTTCATCATGAATTCGCCGGCTTCCAACAACTGCTCTTTCCAATGGTTACGCGTAGAGTCATCCAGCAGATGCCCGTGATAATGCACTGCCTCATACAGAGCAATAGCGGCGAATACGGTAGTCCCGCTCCAATCGGATACGTGTACATCGTTCATCCAGGAGCCATCCGGACGGTGCACGTTCTCCATCCATTTCATCAGTTTCTTGGCGGCAAGCAGATATTTGTCATTGCCGGTTTTGTCTGCCAAATACATCAGAGGAAGGACCGTGTCTCCTATCCGTCCGTGAATGCGGGCACAGGCGGGACACAGAATACCGCCGTCGAGCGACGGATGCAGCCCTTCGCATTGGTAGGCCAGCAGAGCATCCACCCACTCCACCAGCAGTTTCTCCGCATCATTGCGCAAGGAGTTGTCTGAATAAACGGGATTTCCGGCACATACACGTCCCGAGAAAGAAAGTACAAACGCAATCACTATAAAAACGATGTTTCTCATACCATTATACACTATTAGATTTATTTTTCAAAAGTAAGACATTCCGGTAATATAGCGTCCTTATTTTCTCCAATACACCGCAACATACGTTTACCGGTTCTGCAATTTTGTTGAATCTTCATCAATTTTGTTGAAAACCTGCATGCCAAAACAATATTAGCAGCTTTTTAAACACATCAGGCATGCTTATCAGAACAAATGCCCTACCTTAGCAACCACTACTGAAAAACCGATATAACATGTAAAACTAACATTTAATATAGCATGAAAAACTTATCTCTACTCATGTGTACCGCTTTCTGCGGGCTGCATACCGCCCAAGCGGATGCGGCAGACAACAAGAAAAACGAAAGGCCCAATATTCTCTGGCTCACCTTCGAAGATACCAGTGCTTACGAATTCGGCTGCTACGGCAACAAGGATGTGCACACCCCCAATGCAGACAGTCTGGCTGCCCGCGGCATACAATTCATGAACGCATGGTCGGTGGCCCCGCAAAGTTCGGCCGCACGCTCATCGCTCATTACGGGTTGCTACTCCTCGACCTACGGAATGGATATCCATCCGGTTCCATACGACACCCCGGCAAACATCTTCTTCCCGCAATGGCTGCGTGAAGCCGGATATTACTGCACCAACAACAGCAAGACACACTACAACTCCACCACGGACAACAAAAGCTGCTGGGACGAATGTACGAGAGAAGCCTCTTACAACAGCCCGAAGCGCGGTAAAGACCAGCCTTTCTTTGCCGTATACAATACGGTGACCTCGCACATGGGACGTATCCGCACCTTCCATACCGACGGACGGCGAGATTACACCCAAGAGGGCATTTATCCGGAGCTGCTCACCCTACCTGCTACGTGCCCGACCTGCCCGAAGTACGTTCCGACTATGCCGGCCATCTGGAAGCCGTGCAGGATGTGGACACATGGTTGGGGTTCTTTCTGAAAGACCTGAAAGAAAAAGGACTGGACGACAACACGATTATCTTCTTCTTCAGCGACCACGGCGGTTGCGTTCCACGCGGCAAAGGCTATCTGTATGAAAGCGGTCTGGAAGTGCCCCTGATAGCCTACTTCCCGCCCAAGTGGCAACACCTGGCGGGAGAAAAGGCATCCGGCAAAGATTATTCTTTGGTCAACTTCACAGACTTGGGACCTACCGTACTTAGTCTTGCAGGCGTAAAACCGCCCAAACACATGCAGGGAAAGGCATTGTTCGGGAAGTACGCGTCCGATGAAAAGCGTGAAATCCAGTTCGCACTGGCGGCCAACCAACTGCATCACTTCATGCCGGTACGTGCCGTAACCGACGGACGTTTCAAATACATCCGCAGCTACATGCCCTACCGTCAGTTTGCCCTGCGCAATTACTACCAATGGGGCATGCCGTCCAACAAAGCATGGGACAAGCTAGTTTTAGGCGGACATAACACCAACCCCGACTGGGCGCAGACGTTCAATGCCCATCCTGCCGAAATGCTGTTCGACCTTGAAAAAGACCCCGGTGAACTGCACAACCTGTCCGACTCTCCCGAATACGCAGAAGTACTGGTAAAGATGCGTACAGCCCTTTCCAACCATATCCGCGCCACCAAAGACCTGGGTTTCTTCATACCCACCTCTCGCGAGAATGTGGTATTGTATGATAAAGTACGCAAAGAAAAATACCCCTTGAACGAGCTGTACAACCTCGTAGAGCTGGCAGGTACAGCCCATGCAGGCGATGCTCCCGTATTCGAGAAAGCACTGTCCAGCCAATATCCCGAAATGCGCTATTGGGCGTCCGTCGGTTTGGCACAACTCGGAGCCAAAGGAGAATTGAAAACCTGTCCCGCACCTCTGCTTGCCTTGCTCAAGGATGCCGACCCCTACATAGCCTGCGAAGCCGCCTATGCTGCCGCTTATCTGGGAGAAACCGCCAAAGGCATCGAATGCCTGAATTATCCGGCAAAAGAAGCCGATAGAAAAATCGGTTATTCCCTGCTGGAATGCCTCTCTCTGGATAAAGCCATGCACCCGCCATCCGCGTGCATCTGGCAGACCTGAAAGACAAAGCCGAAACACTTCCGCGCAAAGCAAACGAAGATGCCGGCCTCATGGCACGCGGCATTCTGGTCAATCTCGGTGAGATGGATATAAAGAACCTGCACGGTCCGGAGTCCTATAAAGCAGGCTTGAAACTGAATCACGGACGCAGACCCATGGTTCCGCTGCCAAACTGATGAAAGTTGGATGTAGCTGAAAAGAGACCGGTAGTAAGTATCTTTGTTTTAACACAATACCGCCTTATGCCTGCGCCTTGAATTTGCGGAGCTGCCACACCAGCATCGTGCCCGCTATCAGACTGGCCAGCAAGTCGGAAATCGGCATACTGTACCAAACGCCTGCCACACCGAAAAAACGAGGCAGAATTATCAGACAAGGCAGCAACACCATCATCTGGCGAGTAAGGGAAAGAAATATTGCCTTACTCGCCATTCCTATACTCTGGAAGAAATTGGCGGTAACCATTGAAGCTATAATGGGGAAAAACATCACCACAATGCGCAGGCCCTTTGCCGAAAGGGCAATCAGTTCGGCATCCGAAGTAAAAATACTCACCACCCAGTCGGAGAAGAGCATACCCACAATAAAGCCGAAAGTAGTGACGCAGGTTGCATAGATTATCGTCAGTTTCAGAGTCTTGATGACACGGGCATGCTGTCCGGCTCCGAAGTTATAACCCGCAATGGGCTGCATTCCCTGGTTCAGTCCCATTACAATCATTACGATGATAAATACCAGCCGGTTGACAATGCCGAAAGCGCCGATAGCCAAATCGCCGCCATACTTTTTCAATCCCTGATTGATAAGGATTACGATGAAGCATGCCGCCATATTCATCAGGAACGGCGACATGCCGATAGCCAGTGAATCGAAGACTATCTTACGCTTCAAACGGAAAATACCGCGGTGAAAATGCAGCAGTTCGTCTTTATTGCTGAATATCCTGAGCTGCCATATCAATGATATGACCTGCGCCACAATCGTGGCAATGGCCGCCCCGCGAATGCCCCAGCCGAAACCGTAGATGAACACCGGTCGAGTATCGTGTTGATAATCACCGTGGCAATGGTGGCATACATCGCCTTCTGCGGATGCCCCGAAGAACGCAGCACCGCATTCAATCCCAGATAAAGATGCGTAACGGCATTGCCGAGAAGGATAATCTGCATATAATCGCGCGCATACCCCACAGTCTCGTCACTGCCACCGAAGAAGTAAAGAATAGGGTCGAGGAATGCCATTACAACCACCGTAAAAGCCACACCCAGCAGAATATTCAGCACAAATACATTGCCCAGTACCCGCTGCGCCGTGTCATAGTCCTTCTGCCCGAGTTTGACGGAAATCAACGTAGCCGCTCCCACACCTACCAGCGAACCGAAAGCCGCTGCAAGGTTCATCAAGGGGAAAGTCAACGCCAGTCCCGAAATAGCCATTGTGCCCACACCGTGACCGATGAAGATACTGTCCACCATATTATATAAGGAAGATGCCGTCATGGCGATGATTGCCGGAACGGCGTACTGCATCAGTAATTTACCTATATTCTCCGTGCCCAACGCTGTGGGTGTTTTTTGTCCTGCCATACTTTTTACCTGTTTTTTCGAGGGCGCAAAGGTACTCAAAATTCGTCAGGTGAGCAAGTATCGCGTCCCGTCTTAAGGAAGAACCGCACTCTCTCCTACCGGAAGCGTATCAGAGACAGGGAAGAAAGCGTATCAAGCTCGACCCAAGGCTCCTTCTCCCGAGAACTTACCCGGCGATTATCCCACAACCTGCCACAGAGCACACGGAGCATACGGCGAATAAATTCCCCTAAAGGTTCGCTATCTGAAAAATGTTTCGTATTTTTGTCCCCAAATTGAGTGAATTATAGCGAAATGAACGTATTAGAACTAAGTGAACAAGAAATCATTCGTCGCAACAGCATGAATGAACTTCGCGCGAAGGGTATCGAACCCTATCCCGCAGCAGAGTATGTAACCAACGCTTTCTCTACCGATATTAAAAAAGAATTCAAAGACGACGCCGAACCGCGCCACGTATCCGTAGCCGGACGCATCATGAGCCGCCGCGTCATGGGGAAAGCCTCTTTCATCGAATTACAGGACTCCAAAGGCCGTATCCAAGTATATATCACCCGCGATGACATCTGTCCGGGCGAAGACAAGGAAATGTATAATACCGTATTCAAACGCTTGCTCGATTTAGGCGACTTCATCGGTATCGAAGGCTTTGTATTCCGCACTCAGATGGGCGAAATCAGTATCCATGCCCAGAAGCTGACCGTGCTTGCCAAAAGCATCAAACCGCTTCCTATCGTAAAATATAAAGACGGTGTGGCCTACGACTCGTTCGACGACCCGGAACTGCGCTACCGCCAACGCTACGTGGACCTCATCGTGAACGACGGCGTCAAGGAAACATTCCTGAAACGCGCCACAATCATCAAGACCATGCGTGCCGTACTGGACGAAGCCGGCTATACGGAAGTGGAAACACCGATTCTGCAATCCATCCCCGGCGGTGCAAGCGCACGCCCCTTCATCACCCACCACAACTCATTGGATATGGACCTCTACCTGCGTATCGCCACCGAGCTTTACCTGAAGAGACTTATCGTAGGCGGTTTTGAGGGTGTATACGAAATCGGAAAGAATTTCCGTAACGAAGGTATGGACAAAAACCATAACCCGGAATTCACCTGCATGGAGCTGTACGTGCAGTATAAGGACTACAACTGGATGATGGGATTCACCGAGAAACTCCTCGAACGTATCTGTATCGCTGTAAACGGCAGCACAGAGACTACCATCGACGGAAAGACCATCAGCTTCAAGGCTCCTTACCGCCGCCTGCCCATCCTGGATGCCATTAAGGAAAAGACCGGCTACGACCTCAACGGCAAGAGCGAGGAAGAAATCCGTCAGGTGTGCCGCGAACTGAAAATGGAGATTGACGACACTATGGGCAAAGGCAAGCTGATAGACGAAATCTTCGGCGAATTCTGTGAAGGCACATTCATACAGCCTACCTTCATCACCGACTATCCGGTAGAGATGAGCCCGCTGACCAAGATGCACCGCAGCAAGCCCGGACTGACCGAACGCTTCGAGCTGATGGTGAACGGTAAAGAGCTGGCCAACGCATACAGTGAGCTGAACGACCCCATCGACCAGGAAGAACGCTTCAAAGAGCAGTTGAAACTGAGTGAAAAGGGTGACGACGAAGCTATGTTTATCGACCAGGACTTCCTGAAAGCGCTGCAATACGGTATGCCTCCCACATCAGGCATCGGTATCGGCATCGACCGTCTGACGATGTTGATGACCGGACAGGCATTCATCCAGGAAGTATTGTTCTTCCCGCAGATGCGCCCCGAAAAGGTCACTCCGAAAGACGCGCCTGCCAAATTCATGGAACTGGGTATCCCCGAAGAATGGGTGGCAGTCATCCAGAAAGCCGGCTACAACCTGGTTAGCGACATGAAGGATGTAAACCCGCAAAAGCTGCACATGGACATTTGCGGCATCAACAAGAAATATAAACTGGAACTGGCAAATCCGACCGTGAAAGATGTGGAAGGTTGGGTTGAGAAAATCTAAGAAATGAAACTACCCGGTAAGATAGCCATTATGGGCGGAGGAAGCTGGGCCACTGCCATTGCAAAGATGGTACTGGCACAAGAAGATACTATAAATTGGTATATGCGGCGCGACGACCGCATTGCCGATTTTAAGCGTCTCGGTCATAACCCTGCCTACCTGACGGGCGTCAAGTTCGATACCAAGCGTATCAATTTCAACTCAAACATCAACGATGTAGTCAAGGAGTCGGATACGCTTATCTTTGTAACTCCTTCTCCTTATCTGAAGGCTCACCTGAAGAAGCTGAAGACAAAAATCAAGGATAAGTTCATCATCACTGCCATTAAGGGCATCGTACCCGATGACAACATGATTGTATCGGAATACTTCACCAAAGAATACGGTGTTCCTACCGAAAATATCGCAGTGCTGGCGGGTCCCTGCCATGCGGAAGAGGTTGCGCTCGAGCGGCTTTCCTATCTCACGATAGCGTGTCCCGATATAGACAAGGCGGACAAGTTTTCCCGCCGTTTGGCAAGTTCATTCATCAAGACTTCCGTAAGCAACGACGTGGCAGGTATCGAATACGGCTCCGTACTCAAAAACGTATATGCCATTGCCGCCGGCATTTGCAGCGGACTGAAATACGGTGATAATTTCCAGGCGGTACTCATGTCCAATGCCATACAGGAGATGAACCGTTTCCTGCAAACCGTACATCCGCTGAACAGAAACATCAGCGATTCCGTTTATCTGGGTGACATGTTGGTGACGGGATACTCCAACTTCAGCCGTAACCGTACGTTTGGTACGATGATAGGTAAAGGATATTCCGTAAAAAGCGCCCAGATAGAAATGGAAATGATAGCCGAAGGTTATTACGGAACCAAGTGCATCAAGGAAATCAACAAGCATTACCACGTGAACATGCCGATACTGGATGCTGTGTACAACATCTTATATGAGCGCATCTCACCGATGATTGAAATCAAGTTACTGACTGACTCTTTCCGGTAATGCGGAAAAGAGGACAGCAAGGACAAAATACAGAATTTAAAACCTATAATATTATGATTAGTTTGAACATTGAAAAGACTCTTGGATTCATTTCCAAAGAAAATGTTTTCGCCTACGAAGCCCAAGTCAAGGCAGCACAGGAAGCATTGGAAAACGGAACCGGTAAAGGCAACGACTTTTTAGGCTGGCTACACCTTCCTTCTTCCATTACAAAGGAGCATCTGGCAGACCTGAAAGCTACCGCGCAAGTGCTGCGCGAGAATTGTGAAGCAGTGGTTGTTGCCGGAATCGGCGGAAGCTACCTCGGTGCACGCGCCGTTATCGAGGCTTTGTCAAACAGTTTCGCATGGTTGCAGGACAAGAAGTCCGGCCCGGTTATTCTGTATGCAGGACACAACATCGGTGAAGATTATCTGTACGAGCTTACCGAATATCTGAAAGACAAGAAATTCGGTGTCATCAATATTTCCAAATCGGGAACCACTACCGAAACGGCTTTGGCCTTCCGCCTGCTGAAAAAGCAATGCGAAGACCAACGCGGCAAGGAGATGGCAAAAAAGGTGATCGTTGCCGTTACAGACGCCAAGAAAGGCGCAGCACGCGTTACCGCAGACAATGAAGGGTACAAATCTTTTATTATCCCCGATAACGTAGGCGGCCGTTTCTCCGTACTCACCCCGGTAGGTCTGCTGCCCATCGCCGTTGCAGGCTTCGACATCGAAAAACTGGTAGCAGGCGCGGCAGCTATGGAAAAGGCTTGCGGAAAGGATGTTCCGTTCGCTGAAAACCCGGCAGCTATCTATGCAGCCACCCGCAATGAACTCTACAAGAACGGCAAGAAGATTGAAATCCTTGTAAACTTCAACCCCAAATTGCACTACGTAAGCGAATGGTGGAAGCAGCTTTACGGTGAATCCGAAGGTAAAGAGAACAAGGGTATCTTCCCTGCATCCGTGGATTTCTCTACCGACCTGCATCCATGGGACAATGGATTCAGGAAGGTGAACGTACCATTTATGAAACTGTCATTTCAGTAGAAAAGACGCAGTATTCTCTGCAAGTTCCTTCGGACAAAGCCAACCTCGACGGTCTGAACTTCCTCGCCGGAAAGCACGTAGACGAGGTGAACAAGATGGCGGAACTCGGCACACAACTGGCTCACGTAGACGGTGGCGTACCCAACATGCGCATCGTGATTCCTGCACTGAACGAGGAAAGTCTCGGCGGATTGCTGTACTTCTTTGAGAAAGCATGCGGCATCAGCGGCTACCTGCTGGGGGTTAATCCGTTCAACCAACCGGGTGTGGAAGCTACAAGAAGAATATGTTCGCCCTGCTGAACAAGCCGGGTTACGAAGAAGAATCCAAAGCCATCCAGGCAAGACTGTGATAAATTAAAAATCGAGAGTTGAGAATTGAGAAATGGCTGCACACAAATTACCATGTGCAACATCAAAAGGCTGTTTCTTGATTCCCAACTCTCTGTTTTATATTCCCCTATTTCTAATTTTTTATTCTCAATTTATCAAGTGTTTAAAGAAGCAATATCCCGCTATTTAAGAGAACACGGATACGACAATATCCGGCTGAAAGCCGTTTTTTTCGACATGGACGGCGTGTTGTTCAACTCCATGCCTTATCATGCCGATGCATGGCATACGGTAATGGAACGTCACGGTCTGCATCTGAGCCGCGAGGAAGCTTATATGCACGAAGGACGTACGGGAGCAGCAACAATCAACATCGTATATCAACGGCAATACGGCAAAGATGCCACTCCTGAGATGATAGAGAGTATCTATGCCGAAAAAAGCGAAGAATTCAACAGACATCCCGAACCCGAACGTATGTCCGGAGCATGGGAAGTGTTACAGAAAATAAAAGCGGAAGGGTTGACTCCCGTATTGGTAACCGGTTCCGGCCAGCACTCCCTGCTGGACAGACTGGCACATAACTTTCCCGGCATGTTCCAACGCGAACGTATGGTCACCGCCTTTGATGTGAAATATGGCAAGCCCAATCCGGAGCCTTATCTCATGGGACTGGAAAAAGCAGGGGTAAAGGCCAATGAAGCTATTGTCGTGGAGAATGCACCATCGGCGTCCAGGCAGGAGCAGCGGCAGGGATATTCACAATCGCTGTCAATACCGGTCCGCTGGACGGACAAGTGCTGCTGGATGCGGGAGCCAATCTGTTATTCCCTTCCATGCAGGCTTTCTGCGATAACTGGGAAGCTGTGCGGGATGCGCTTGCATCCGAAAAGTAAAGAGAGGACAATTCTTGAAATTGAAGTTTAGAAAACAAAGAGACGTTATGTGGAGAAAGCTGCTTGGAATACTGACATTGTTTTCTTTCCTACCGTATTTTTCGATTTGCCAGAACAAGCTTCGGGAAAATGGCTGGTATCATATCTTGTCCGGACAGACGGACAGCATTCCAGAGAGCCTATCGTAACGACGAAGGATTTCATCGCCCTTAAACTGGATACGGATTATTTCGGAAAATATGTAATCAGCGGACAAATCAGCAACTATAAACGAAAAAAATGGGCTGAGGAAACGGGAAAGGCAACAGGCAGGCAGATAGCTTTCATATTCAACGATTCTGTTATAACCAATCCACGGGTCAACTGTAGTATAGAGAGCGGTGCTTTCCAGATAACTTCCGTTCTTGATGAAAAACTACCGGACATATATAAACAACTGAAACAAGAGAAGATTGATTCTATCGCAACGCTTTTCAAGGGCTGGGAAAAAGATTCTCTCTATTTTACCATGCCCCCGGAACACAGAGATTCCATAAGAATGGCAATTGATTACTGGGAAGCCTACACATGGATAAAGCTAACCACTAAGCCCGATGAACATTATTGGTACAGCATAACAGACTCTGCCGAGTACAAAAAGCTGGAAGAAGCCCTGAAAGAAGAACTTGAGAAGTCCAATCTTAGCAGCAGGGCTTCAGATTACATGCAGTCGGATACATATCAAATGTATAAAATGTATATATACAACAACCCTGAATATATCAACCTTATGTTCCAATGCTTTCTTTTCAAGAAAATCAGAGGGTTGTACAGCTATCTGATAGACGATATTATCCAGACCAAATACCCTTCCGCCCCAAGTATAAGGACATATGTTGACAAGACCGACAATTCCGATGATGAGAGATTTGCCGTATATGAATGGCAACGACAGATATGGGGCTTGATGAATAAGGACAAACAGACGGATGACCCAAGAGATATATAAATAAAAAAATCCTTGATAACCAACAGTTTATCAAGGATTTTCCTGTGACCCCGGTGCGATTCAAACGCACGACCTTCAGAACCGGAATCTGACGCTCTATTCACTAAGCTACGGAGCCTTAATTCGAATGCAAAAGTAGAAAAAATCTCTGCATATTCCTAATCTTCATACATTTTTTATATCTGTTTTGCATATTACCCTTTCAATATTATTTTGAGAACATTAAACGGATATACATATACATTTTGTTATTTTTTCAATCAAAACAGAAACAAGTATCAATATTATTTCTATCTTTGCCGAACAAATTAATAGAAGTTTCAGAAATTAAACCTATGAGCTACCTGATAAAACCCGAAGGATACAAACCTTTATTGGACTTAAAACAAACGGAATTAGGCATTAAACAGATTAAAGAATTCTTTCAGTTGAATCTTTCTTCCGAACTCCGCCTGCGTCGTGTCACCGCCCCTCTCTTTGTATTAAAAGGCATGGGTATCAACGACGATTTGAACGGTGTGGAACGGGCTGTGTCGTTTCCCATCAAAGATTTAGGCGATGCGCAGGCAGAAGTGGTACATTCGCTTGCCAAATGGAAGCGTCTGACACTTGCCGAATACGGTATAGAACCGGGATACGGAATTTATACCGATATGAATGCCATCCGTGCGGACGAAGAGCTGGGCAACTTACATTCCTTATATGTAGACCAATGGGATTGGGAGCGCGTTATCACCGAACAAGACCGTAACATAGACTTTCTGAAAGAGATAGTCACCCGCATTTATGCTGCAATGGTCCGTACGGAATATATGGTATATGAAATGTATCCGCAAATCAAACCCTGCCTGCCACAGAAGTTACACTTTATCCATGCGGAAGAGCTCCGGCAGATGTATCCCAATATAGAACCGAAATGCCGTGAGCATGCCATTGCCAAGAAGTTCGGCGCCGTATTTATCATCGGCATCGGTTGCAAACTAAGCGACGGCAAAAAACACGATGGACGCGCTCCGGACTATGATGACTACACAACTCCCGGCTTGAACGGTCTGCCCGGCTTAAACGGCGACTTATTATTGTGGGACGATGTGCTTCAACGCAGTGTGGAATTATCCTCAATGGGTATCCGCGTAGACAAAGAAGCCCTCCAGCGTCAGCTCAAACAGGAAGGTGAAGAAAAACGTCTGGAACTCTATTTCCACAAACGCCTGATGGGAGATGCGCTGCCCTTGTCTATCGGTGGCGGTATCGGTCAGTCCCGGTTGTGTATGTTCTATTTGCGCAAGCCATATCGGAGAAATACAAGCCAGCATCTGGCCCGAAGATATGCGCTCGGAATGTAAGGCACACAACATACATTTAATCTAAATACAACCTGTAAACAATATAAAGTCCCGCAGAGTTTCAAAGGAAAAAGCAAAAAACTCTGCGGGGCTCTTTGTATACTATGGTGAAATATTTGTATCTTAGCGTCGTAAACTACTAACACTTCTTATTATGAACGTTCAGATCGAAGATAGCTGGAAAGCACATTTGCAGCCTGAATTTGACAAAGATTACTTTTACACATTAACGAACTTCGTGCGTGAGGAATATGGTAAATATGCCATATATCCACCAGGAAAATTGATATTCAATGCTTTCAACTTATGTCCTTTTGACAAGGTAAAGGTAGTGATTATCGGCCAGGACCCATACCATGGTCCCGGACAAGCCCACGGACTCTGTTTCTCCGTCAACGACGGCGTGCCCTTCCCGCCCTCTTTAGTCAATATTTTTAAAGAAATCAAAGCGGATATCGGAACAGATGCGCCGCCTACCGGCAACTTGACCCGTTGGGCGGAACAAGGCGTATTGCTGCTCAATGCCACTCTCACCGTACGTGCCCATCAAGCCGGCTCCCATCAGAACCGCGGCTGGGAAACATTTACAGATGCCGCCATCCGTATTCTTGCCGAAGAACGGGAGCATTTGGTCTTTATATTATGGGGAGCTTATGCACAACGAAAAGGTGCTTTTATCGATCGCAACAAACACTTGGTACTGACATCCGCACACCCTTCTCCTCTTTCCGCATACAACGGTTTCTTCGGAAACAAACATTTCAGCAAGACGAATGAATACCTGAAAGCGCACGGAAAGGAAGAGATAAAATGGTAAGGCGGCACTGATAAAAAGGGGGTACGAAAAAATGTGCTTGACGATTTCTTCAGGCACGGAATTACACGGAGCTCACGGAAGAAGGAATGAAACAGGTAACGTTATTAAACTCCGTGTAATCCCGTGCCTAAAATCAAGTAATGCCGCCAGAAACAGTTGGCAACATCACCCTAATTAGTACCACTGAATATTACTCTGTGTCTGGCTTCTCTGCTCCCATTTCAAGTCTTGCAAATGCTTGCGTTGGCACGAATGGTAAAGTTGTAGTATTTCCACTGCCCGAAAGGAGACAGACTGGCCGACATGCTGAAACAGTGCAGGTCACGTGTGATATTAAAGGTGGTCTGTACTATCTTCTTTGCTTCAAAATCGTAACCGGAGTTAAAGCTCACCGCCCACTTATTGGAAAGTTTTATATTACCCGAAGCGCTCAAGTTATGAGTATAACGGTAAGGATAGCGCATCTTTTTCCGATTGATAGGCTTGCTACGGTCTTCGGAAATATTAAAACTATAATTGAAATTCAAAGACCACGGCATCTTGAACACCTGATAACCATCGGCATCCACCGCTGCCTTTTCCACTTTCTTCTTGGGAATGCCGCTCTCATCGGAACTTGCCTCCACATCTTCCCCTTCCTCGGAAGAATTTTCCTTATCTTTCTCCTTATCGGCATCCTTAGTGCCGCTCAGCTTCTCTTTCCACTTTTTCCACGTTTCGTTATTAAACGTATAGCTAAAGGAAGAACGTATCCCTGGAAAATACCGAAACGTCCGTAGGACCATTCCGTACGGTCATTCTCTACCACATTTCCATTCTTATCGAACTTATAACCGTATGTCTTGAATGAAGAGCTCATACTGAACGTGTAATTCTTGCTCAACTTCAAACGCAAATTCAGCCCAAGGTCACCCCAAGGACGTGTCGCAGCCGCCATATTGTAATTAATATTAGCTCCCAACTCGTCAATCAGACTGATTTTCTTAATCGTATCCTTCTTACTGCTGTAATACTTCATCTCCAGGTTGTTGGAGATACTGAAGGTTATATTTCCCTGCTTGCCTCTTCCCGGCACATCAAACGCCTGACCGGCATAGGGAGAATAAACCACCGTATCCCGTCTTCCGTCCGCATAATTCTTGATATAGGAGTCGTAATAACCGTAGCGCGAGAACCAAAATCAGGTGCGGCACTTATGCTCACCGACGGGGTTATGACATGGCGGATCTGTATCTTCTTTTTAGGAAGGAATATAGGATTATACATACCGTATATCTTCGTATTGATACCCAGGCTGGCATTGTAGTTATACACACGGTGAAAACCGTAAATCGTATCGGTAGCTACTTCCCTGCCGCTTCCTCCGGCATTAGGATCCCAGTCTTTCATGACCTTGCGCGTATACCAGCGTTCGGTATAGCTGACAGAAGGCGTTACATTGAAGTACTTGAACAATGTGAAAGTGGCACTGATAGGTATCTCATGCTTCATACCGTTTTTCCAGTCCTTTATCAGATTGGATTTAAACAGCAGGTTGTCCTTGGTCTGGATACTGTTGGTCAAACGCCCCGTATACCGGATGGAAATCTTCTCATACCATTTCTCTTCACCCGCCGCTTTCTTACGTTTAAAAGGATAAAGCGTAGACAAGGAGATATTCAAGTCGGGCAGAGTGACATTGACCGAGGAGTCCTTCATAGTCTGTGCGATATTGGTGGTTGCCGCAATCGTCAGTTTCCTGTCGAAGAAATAACGGGAATAACTGATACTTGAAGTTTTTGTATTCTGCGACATGGCATTCGAGTTGTACATATTGCCGATGTTGGTACGCTCATAACTACTGGTAGCAAAGTTCACGCTGGCAGAAAATGTCTGATTCGGATTGGCCTTCGCATCCTGTCTGTGAGACCATACAATCTTGAAGTCCTTAGCCACAGAATAATCCGGTAATCCTTTATCACCGGTTTTCGTCACCTGGTAGCTTGCCTGAAACAAGCCCGAATATTTGTACCGTTTGATATAATTGGACTCGGCATTCAAAGCCCAGGAACCTTTCGTAAAAATATCGGCACGCAACTTCAAATCCATCTTGTCACTGATGGCAAAGTAATATCCACCGTCCGTCAAGCCGAAACCGCGGCTGGAGTCATCCATATAGGTAGGCATGAGGAAACCCGACGAATAGCTGCTCGAAAACGGGAAGAAAAAGAACGGCACGGCAAGCGGCAAAGGCACATCCTCCACCACCAGATAGGCAGGTCCGGTCACTACATTCTTTTTGGGGCGCACTTTTGCGTAAGTCATCTGCATATAGAAGTGGGGGTGCTCATGGTGGTCGCAGGTCGTGTATCGGCCACTCTTCATATACAGCTCGTCATTAGCGCCTTTTTTTGCATTGTTTCCGGTTACATATCCTTCGCCCTGCTGGCTGACTACATTACTTATAATACCCTTCTTACTCTTGAAGTTATAGCGAATCGTATTAGTCTCGTATGGGGTTTCTCCATCCTTGAAAACCGGTGTTCCCTTCTTCACGCCCAACGAATCCTCCACTCCATGGGCATAAACCGTGCTACTATCCATATTCATGGTAATAACATCCGCCGCCAATTCTATCTGCAGATAGTTTACTTTTCCCTGACCATAGAGATGCGCATATCCGCCTTGAGTAAATACAATGGAATCGTTTGCCTCATAAGTCACCGGAGCGTCCAAAGGCTGTTTCTTCTTGCCGGAAGCAGCCAGCGTATCCATCCGCAAAGAATCGGGTTGCAAGGTATCGCGCATACCTCTCCTATGAGAAGATGCAATCCCCTGCCCCAGCGAATCACTCCGCAAAGAGTCCACTTGCTGTCTTCCTGGTGGTACAACACCGCGCCGACGACGTTGCGAAGCAGCCTCACCGGAAAGAAGAAGTAAGACGAATAGTAGTATGAATGATATGAATGTATTTGCTTTCAATGGCGTCATTAACTAATAGTTTACGCTTGAATGGGCAAAAGTACGTAATTTATACGGATAATCTCCCTTTTTAAAGAAATTTAGATTGCTACAAAAACAGTTTACACCAATAATCAAAGCGTTGCACGCCGGCTTTGCCATAACGCAGCAGGCTGTCACGCGCTTTCTCTACACTTTTTTCCCTGTCCAGATGTGTCTTGGAATAAAACTTATCTGCAAAACATACAACCTGCTCTTCCATACTTACCGGAAGCATGTCCCGGTGAGGAACAGGCAGATTTTGCGCAATAATATCCTCCAGTGCGAGACCGGCCCCCGTATGCCTTTCACAAACCAAGGCATGACGCGGATATCCTTCCGAACGCACCAGGTCCGCTCCCAGATAGCCATGACAGATATAAGGTTTGTTGCCAAAGCAATAAATGCCGTCGGCATCTGTCAGGAATATACCTATATCGTGCAACATAGCCGCTTCATACAGAAAATCTCTGTCCAAAGACAACTCCGGATGGCGGTCGGCAATCCACAAAGCCTTATCGGCCACAGAACGGCTGTGCGTCAGTAGGATATGCCTCAATTCATTGGCTTCCGGATAATATTTATCAATCAACCCTTGGGGACTCATTTTTATTTTTTGCTGAATTTATAAACAATGACTTTCCGGCGCAAATCGCAACTGCGCAGAGGAGTGCGGTATACTTCCTCCACCCGGTAGGTGTTTTCCGTATCCTGCAGGAACTGTTCTTGCAGTTCGTCCGTCACCAACACATAACCTTGGGCAGGGTTCAGTTTATCAAAGATACGCACCCGGTCGCCCAGATAATAATTTATGCCATAGAACTTAACCCAGTCGGCATACGAATAGACCATACCTTGAGGTTCTAACTCGTTCAGGCGTACAGCCAGATGCCTGTCCGACTTCACCGCCAATATAGTAGGCTGATAAACGCCGTCCAACGACACAAATATACACAAAATGCAGCCACCGTACCATACAACAGCGAACGCGTGTCCGCACGCTTTACCAGCATATACAGCAAACAGCCGGCAGCTACAAGCGGCAGGAACACAATCAGCCATTTCGGCAGTGAGAGCTCCACCGTATGCAGTGCATTCACAAAAGCTATATTCTCGGCGGCATGCTTGCCTGTTCCCCAAATACTTTCGGGAATCATGTCCAAACGCACGGCAAAGAAAGTAACGGTAAGCAATATTGTCAATGCAACGAAAATCCAGGCAGAATCCGAATACTTCGCGCCCTCGTTGCACCAATGCCAGCAGGTATTCGGCAAGCAGCATTCCCATAAACGGATAGATAGGCAGCAGATAGACGCTACGCTTACTTTTGGGAATGCAATAGAAGATGAAAATCGTTAAAATCACCACCCACGCAAAAAGCTGCAACGGTGACTGAGAACGGAATTTGCACCACGCTTTCTTTAAACGTTCGCCAACGGAAGCACCTTCCGGCAGAAGATGTATCTTTTTCCATTTCAGTCCGAACAAGGAAATAAGCAGCACTAAAGTCCAGGGAACCATCCCCAAATAATAGTCAGGAAGTTATACCACAACGGATTCTCGTGCGATGCATAGGACATTTTCCGGAAGAAACGTCCGGTATTTTCTTCCAGCATCAAATTGACAAACGCCTCTCCGCCTTGCTGATAAGCTGCCCAAAACCAAATGCCCAAAGGAATGAGGGACAGCAACCCGATGCCCAGCAATGAAAAGAAAGCCTTTCCGAACGAACGCCCGCGCAACAGCTGATACACCCCGATACCCAGACAGGGAAAGATAGAGCCGACCGGCCCTTTTGTCAATGTAGCGCATGCCATCAACAGTACGGCCAACCAAGGAATTCCTTTGCAATTCTTCTCATCCCATCGGAAAAGCAGACACAATGAAATCACGATGAGAGAAACTTGCAGCATATCAAGCCGGCAAGCTACCGCCGCACGGTGTACTTCAAAAGAGGACAAAAGAAGGATAGAGGTCAGAAATGCCGTCTTTACATCCTTGCGTTTGGCTACGAAGCTGAAGAATACCAACTGCATAGCCAGAAAAGCAAGCGCCGACGGCATACGTGCCGAGAACTCCGTAACTCCTCCCAAGACAGATGAAATGACGGCTATTGTCCAATAAAGGAAAGGCGGTTTATAAGCTATTTCCACTCCGTAATTCGTCGGGAGTATCCAGTTACCGCTTTCCAGCATGGTATATGCAACTATCGCCTCACGCGGTTCTCCTTTCGAATAGAATATGGTTTCCCCTAAAAAGGGAACCAGTACAAGTACACTTAACAGTGCAATAAACCAGAACGCTATCTTTCTGTCCGACATATATTTTCGTTTTTATATTTTTCCGGCTGCAAAAGTACGAAATATTCTACAACAATACCTAACTTTGCCGGCTCAATGATAGCGTAAACCTAAAATGAAGCATTTAAAAAGATTTCCCGAGTTCATACGTTTTGTTATAGTGGGTATCCTTGCAACCGCTTTGCACTACGGGATATACTTCTTACTGCAACGGTTCATCAATGTAAATATAGCCTATACCCTCGCTATGCCCTGAGCTTTATCGCCAATTTCTACCTTACCGCATATTTCACGTTCGGCAAAAAGCCGTCATGGAGCAAGGCGTTCGGTTTTGGCGGAGCACATTTATTCAATTACCTGCTGCACATCGGTTTGCTGAATACATTCCTCTGGTTGGGACTCTCCAAAACCCTTGCCCCTATTCCGGTATTCGCCATAGCCATTCCGGTCAATTTCCTGTTGGTACGCTTCGTTTTCAAACGAAAAGACTGATATTTCTCAAATCAATAATTTTTAATTATAATATTTATCCCGGACTTCTCCGGAAAATAATATATTTGCAAAGTATTTACCATACACACTTGCGAAATGAAGAAAGTAACCCTACTGATTCCGGTCTACAACGAAGAAGCGATGCTCCCTACCCTATATCAGCGCTTGATAGAACTTATCAACCGCAACGGCACTTATGCATGGGAAATCCTATTTATCAATGACGGCAGCAGCGACCGGACGCTCGATGTTATCCGCCAACTCCGACAAACGGACAGCAGGGTAAATTTCGTGAACCTCTCGCGCAACTTCGGCAAGGAAATCGCCATGCTTGCAGGCTTCGACTACACCACCGGAGACTGCTGCGTGGTAATGGATGCTGACCTGCAAGACCCTCCCGAACTTGTAGACCGGATGCTGCAATACTGGAAGAAGGTTATGACGACATCTACGCCAAACGCCGCAACCGTGGCGAAGAGAGCTGGATGCGCCGCCGGCTGTCACTTGCCTTCTACAGCATCTTACAAAAGATGAGCCGGATAGATATTCTGCCGAACGTAGGAGACTTCCGCCTGCTCGACCGCCGCTGCGTACTGACGTTAAGACACTTGCGCGAACAGGAACGCTATACCAAAGGACTATTCTGCTGGATAGGCTACCGGAAGAAAAGCATAGAATTCGACCGGGGCGACCGCCTTGCCGGACACTCCTCATGGAGTTTCTTCAAACTGCTGAACCTGGCAATCGAAGGAATCACCTCCTCTTCCACCGCTCCCCTGCGCATTGCCACCGTTTGCGGTATCCTCTGTTCCATTTCCAGCTTTATCTACGCTATCTATTTCCTGATAAAGACCATTATATACGGCGACCAGGCCGCCGGTTTCCCCACCCTGATAGTCGTTATTCTGTTCCTAGGCGGCATCCAACTGTTCTCATTGGGCGTTATCGGAGAGTATATCGGACGTATTTTCAAAGAGACCAAAAGACGCCCTGCTTATATCGCATCGGATTACAATGAGAAGAAGTTGGGATATGACGAATAAATTACTATTGCCCACTAATTTCCGTATGGCTAAAGAGGCGGTTGCTCACTTTTCCGCTTCCGCCACAACTGATAACTGTTAAAAATATTTTGCCACAGCACATACGAACCCGGCCCTACGGAAGAGAGCGGATTCAAATAAGTATAGGACATCCAAATGGCAAGCACCGTATTCTTCTGTCCCAGTGCCTGTCCGCCACTGATACGGTCATTGTAATGCCCGCCGATTCTCTTACCTAAATAGAATTGGACACAGCAGGCTGCCAAACCTGCTAAAGCAATCAGGACTTCCACAAACACCGGAGCATCACTGTTCGCCAACGAACGCACCGTCTGCCCCGATACAATGGCAAGCGCCACCGCCCATAAGTAGAAAGCAGCATCGTGAAACTCCAATAAGCATCTATGCACTTTCTTGACAAACACCCGCAGAAACCAGGCCATGAAGAAAGGCAGAAGCAACAGCGGAAACACCTTACTCAGTATTTTCAAGAAAGCCGCAAAAAAAGTAACATCCGCATGAGGTTCAACCCAAGGAAATACCAACGGAACAACCACCGCAGCCAAAAGATTGGACAACAACGTATACGTGGTAAGACTCGACGCACTTCCGCCCAGCTTACCGGTAATGACCGCAGCAGCAGTAGCCGTAGGACAAATAAGACATACCATAGCCCCTTCAAAAACTTCCCGATACATCTCCTCCATCGGACAGCACACCAGCAAAGCCGCCACAATCAGACACGCCACCGTCTGAAACAGCAACAGCCAGCCATGCCATCCTTTCGGTTTCAAATCATGCACTTCTACCTTACAGAAGGTTAGCAGCAATTGGGCAAAAATCAAAGCCGGAGTCAGGAGAGCCACCAACCCGTTCAAACAAGGTTTCACCGGTGCAAACCAGGGAATTTTCGCAAAGAAGAAATATCCAGCCGTACCGGCAAGCATCGCCAAAGGCAATGTCCAATTCTTTATAAGACGAAGAAGCATACCTGTATCTACCAATTAATATTTGTGCGCAAAGTTACAGATATTATCAACAAATAGGCTCATCGCAGAAAATAAAAGGGAAAAAAGAGAAGCATTGACACAGAACATAGTATTTTTAATTCGTTAGACAGTCGTCGCCCTTTCGTTAGACCCGGGTCATCCGTTCGTTAGACCTTGGTTGAACGAACGGATGACCCGGGTCTAACGAATTATGCACAGCCAACCGCCAAACAGAAGCAAGTATAGAAAACATGTAAATTTTGCAAATGCAAAGACTAAATCTCCCTAAAAAGAAGCTGTTACGAATAAAACTTGAAAGCAAAGTGTGAGTTTTCTATAAAATTACATTACTTTTGCAGGGCGATAATAGACCTTTGCGCTATCTTTGCAACGATATTTTAATATGAAACGATACAGACAACATATCTTATATATAAGCCTTTGCCTGGGACTGCTCATTGCGCCTTTTTGTTGCAGCAATATCGGGGCGAAGGATTTTGTTGTCGTTATCGACGCCGGACACGGCGGACACGACCCCGGCGCCATCGGCAGAATCTCCAAAGAAAAGAACATAAACCTGAATGTCGCACTCAAGCTCGGCAAGCAGATACAAAAGAACTGCCCGGATGTAAAAGTCGTATATACCCGTACGCGGGATGTCTTTATTCCTCTAAACCGACGCGCGGAAATAGCCAATGATGCCAAAGCAGACCTATTTATCTCGATCCACACCAATGCGCTTGCCAATAACCGGACTGCCAAAGGCGCATCCACCTGGACGTTAGGTCTTGCCAAATCGGATGCCAACCTTGAAGTTGCCAAACGGGAAAACTCGGTCATTCTTTACGAAAGCGACTATAAGACCCGCTATGCAGGATTTAATCCCAATTCCGCCGAGTCCTACATTATCTTCGAGTTCATGCAGGATAAATATATGTCGCAAAGCGTGCATCTGGCATCACTTGTACAAAAGCATTTCCGCAACACCTGCCGGCGGGTAGACCGGGGCGTGCACCAGGCCGGTTTTCTGGTATTGAAAGCCAGTGCCATGCCCAGTATTCTGGTCGAACTCGGCTTTATCTCCACACCCGAAGAAGAACGTTATCTAAACACGGATGCAGGAACCGGCACCCTTGCCGACGGTATTTTCCGTGCTTTCCTTACTTATAAACGGGAACAGGAAATCCGGTTGAACGGAAGCAGCCAGACCATTCTGCCGGAAGACCTGCCACAGCCGGAAGAGAAAAACGTCCGCTCCTGCCGATGCCACACCCGAAACAGAGAAAAAAGCGACCGCCCGGAACAACAAACCGGCCCCCCAGCCTTCGGAAAAGCAACCGTTGCGCAGACAGAGGACAAAGCCCCTGTGTTCAAGATACAGATACTCACCTCTTCCCGTCCGCTGGCCAAGAACGACAAGCGGCTGAAAGGATTGAAAGATGTGGATTATTATAAGGAAGGCGGCCTGTACAAATACACCTATGGCGCATCTTCCGATTATAATAAGGTGTTGCGCACCAAACGTTCAATTACGGCAAAATTCAAGGATGCTTTCATCATAGCCTTTAAAAACGGCAGGAAAGTAAACGTAAATACTGCCATCAGAGAATTTAAAAACAAAAGAAATAAATAAAATACATCATGAAGTATATTACCAAAGAAGTCAGAATTGGAATCGCAGGCATAGCAGCGCTTTGCATATTAGTATATGGTATCAACTATCTGAAAGGCATTCACATGTTCAAGCCTTCCAGTTATTTCTATGTCAAGTTCCATAATGTCAACGGACTCACCAAATCAAGTCCGGTCTTTGCCGACGGTTTCCGCGTAGGTATCGTACGCGACCTGTATTACGATTATACCCAACCCGGAAAAGTGGTTGCCGAAATAGATGTCAACACCGACCTCCGCATTCCCAAAGGCAGTACGGCGGAACTGGCCACGGAAATGTTAGCGGCGTCAAGATGAATCTTCTTCTTGCCAACAATCCCCGCGAGAATATCAGGTCGGAGATACGATTCCCGCACTCTCAACAACGGAATGATGGAGAAAGTGGCTACCATGATGCCGCAACTGGAAAAGATGCTGCCCAAACTGGATTCTATCCTCGGCTCTTTAAATACGGTATTGGCAGACCCCGCCATACCTGCCACCCTGCACAATGTGCAGAACCTGACCGCCAACCTGGCCGTAACCAGCGGACAACTGCAAACATTGATGAATAAAGACATCCCGCAGCTCACAGGAAAGCTGAACACCATCGGAGATAACTTTGTTCTGATTTCCAACAACCTGAAAGAGATAGACTACGCAACAGCCATGCAAAGCATAGACTCAAGCTGGCCAACGTGAAGATGCTTACAGACAAATTAAACCGTAAGGACAATACAGTAGGATTGTTGCTGAACGACCCGTCGCTTTACAACAATCTGAATGCCACCACGGCAAACGCAGCGAGCTTGTTGGAAGACTTGAAATCGCATCCGAAACGCTACGTCCATTTCTCTTTGTTCGGCAAGAAAGATAAGTAGAAATTCCTCTTAAATAGATTTTGTCTAAATAAGAAGGCTCATTTGTTATTGGGAAAGAAACCCCTTGATAAGTCTACGTATAAAGGTAAAAAAGAGGTTTATACTCATGCTGTTTCCAATGGATGCAGCAGCTTGTGTATAGGCTATAATACACTACATTACAAGCTGTTACATAAAAGCAAGACTTCCAGCAAAGGCATAGGTTTCATACACTCCGATAAGTAGCTGAAAGTAAAGAGATTATTGTTTTCCTGAGAAATGCAAGAAAAGAGAGATTTGTTTTTTTCAAATAAGATTGCCAATTTTGCAAACGTAGAAGTTTTGCTTAATTAATAAATGTATTAGTAACCGTTATGAGTGGACAGGATCATGTCGGATTGTGGAACCGCTGTCTTGAAATCATCAGAGACAATGTTCCGGAACAGACATATAAAACTTGGTTTCTCCCCATCGTTCCCTTAAAATATGAGGATAAAACGCTCGTTGTACAAGTTCCCAGCCAGTTCTTTTACGAATTTCTGGAGGATAAATTTGTAGACTTGTTGCGTAAGACCCTCTATAAGGTAATCGGAGAGGGAACAAAGTTGATGTATAATGTTATGGTGGACAAAAGTTCACGGCCTGAAAAGACCGTCAACTACGAGTCGACCCACCGTACTATTATGCCACAAAAGCAAACGATAGATAAAGCTATTCCACAGATACCTGTTCCCGATTTGGATCCGCATCTGAATCCGGAATACAATTTCGACACGTTCATTGAAGGATATAGCAATAAACTCTCTCGCAGTGTTGCAGAAGCAGTGGCGCTCAATCCGGCTAAGACCATATTCAATCCGCTGTTTTTGTATGGAGCATCAGGTGTGGGAAAAACTCACCTTGCCAATGCCATCGGTACAAAAATCAAGGAATTATATCCGGAGAAACGCGTATTGTACGTATCTGCGCATTTATTCCAAGTACAATACACCGACTCTGTACGTAACAATACGACCAACGATTTCATCAACTTCTACCAGACTATTGACATATTGATTATTGACGATATTCAGGAATTTGCAGGCGTTACCAAAACGCAGAACACATTCTTCCATATCTTCAACCACCTGCATCAAAACGGCAAACAGCTTATTCTCACTTCAGACCGGGCTCCCGTGCTGCTTCAAGGTATGGAAGAACGCTTGATTACACGTTTCAAATGGGGAATGGTGCGGAACTGGAAAAGCCCACGGTAGAATTGCGCAAAAATATCCTGCGCAATAAGATACATCGTGACGGCTTACAATTCCCGCCGGAAGTAATTGATTATATAGCAGAGAATGTAGGTAACAGCGTGCGCGACCTGGAAGGCATTGTCATCTCCATTATGGCCCATTCTACGATATACAACAAGGAAATCGACCTGGAGTTGGCACAACGTATCGTACGCAAAGTCGTGAACTGCGAAAGCAAAGCCATAACCATTGACGACATCATCACCACCGTATGCAAACATTTTGGTTTGGAAAATGCCGCCATACATACAAAATCGCGTAAACGCGAAGTGGTGCAAGCCCGTCAGATAGCCATGTATTTAGCCAAAAAACATACAGACTTCTCTACAGCCAAGATAGGTACGCTAATCGGAAATAAAGACCATGCCACCGTACTGCATGCCTGCAAAACAATCAAGCAACTGAAAGAGGTGGACAAATCATTCCGCGCTGAAATCGAAGAAATTCAGACCGCCTTGAAAAAAGTATAAGGTACAGAATAAAAGTATAAGGTATGAGATATAAAGTCATCATGCAAAAACTGCATGGATACGCTTTATACCTCATACGTTATACTCAAATTAAAATCCCTGTTGTTTCATTACTTTCCAAAGGTTCTCGGACATAGCCTCGCTGTCTTTCTTTGTATAGCGTACATCCGTAAAGACCTGAGCCAATGTCTCTTTATTATTTTCTGCGATAAACTGTTTATTCTCAGGCAAAGACTCCTTATAGGCATACAGACGGTCGATATCCTCAGGAGTATAATCATGATAAGTTTCTTCATGGACAATGGCTTCCAAAGGCAGACGGTCTACCTGTGCAGGAGTCTCTGCCGGCCAGCCTACGGTAACGGTAGTGATAGGGAAGACCAATTCGGGCAACTCCAATGCCTCAATAATCATTTGGGGGTTGTAGGTGGTAGTACCCAGATAGCAGATGCCCAAACCTTTTTCTTCGGCTGCCACACAGAATGTTTGCGCAACCAACAAAGCATCCACAGCTCCGGTAACAAACCATTCAAAATTGTTATATCCCGGTTCTGCCTTCCGCTGCTCGCACCATTTGCTAAAACGGCGCAAGTCGATGCAAAAAGTAAGGACTGCCGGCGCCGTCTTCACCATAGGCTGATTGAAATGCGCCGGTGCCAACCTGGCTTTCCGGTCAGCGTCACGGGTTACAATTACGCTATACACCTGCATGTTTCCAACCGTAGAAGCACGGAAAGAGGTTTCAAGCAAATCATTTAACAAATCAGAAGAAATATCTTTCTGCTGATACTTACGGATTGTTCTCCTTTGTTTTAGACTTTCCATTCTTTCTTTTTTCTGCAAATATATGAAAAGAAACACAGAATATCATCCAATAGTTCCGAATATGTGCAGGCATGTTTTCTAAAAAGGACAAACTATCCGAACTGTATTCATTATGGAATTTTCTTTTTAGAAAACTTTTTGTTAATTTACAAAAAGCCATTTTATTATAAACCAATAAATTAACCGATTAAAACTGAAAACTAACAACCGGTTAATAAAAACATCAATTTTTATTTTGCCATAACAAAAAACATTCATAGATTTGCAGCCACATTTGTTAGCAATAAGTACAACTTCTACACTTTTACTTATTCATAATTAAATCTAAGAGTTATCGCATCGTGGAAAAGAAAGTTTATTCTTATGACGAAGCCTACGAAGAATCTTTACGATACTTCCAAGGCGACGAACTGGCTGCAAGGGTTTGGGTGAACAAATACGCAGTCAAAGATTCTTTCGGAAATATTTACGAAAATCTCCGGAGACATGCATTGGAGAATAGCCAATGAAGTAGCCCGCATCGAAGCCAAGTACCCCAACGCACTGACTTCCGAAGAACTCTTCGGCTTGTTGGACCACTTCAAATACATCGTTCCGCAAGGCAGCCCGATGACCGGAATCGGAAACAACTACCAGGTAGCTTCCCTTTCCAACTGTTTTGTGATAGGTGTGGATGGCGAGGCCGACTCATACGGTGCAATCTTCAAGATTGATGAAGAGCAGGTACAACTGATGAAACGCCGCGGCGGTGTAGGACACGACTTGTCACACATCCGCCCGAAAGGTTCTCCGGTAAAAAATTCCGCCCTGACATCAACCGGACTGGTTCCTTTCATGGAACGCTACTCCAACTCCACCCGTGAAGTAGCCCAAGACGGCCGCCGGGGTGCGCTGATGTTAAGCGTATCCATCAAGCATCCGGATTCGGAAGCCTTTATAGATGCAAAAATGACAGAAGGTAAAGTTACGGGGGCCAATGTATCCGTCAAGCTGACCGACGCATTTATGCAGGCAGCCATCGACGGCAAGCCATTCGTACAGCAATATCCCATTGACGCGGACGAACCTCTGTTCAAGAAAGAAATCAGCGCCACCGATTTGTGGAAAAAAATCGTGCACAACGCATGGAAGTCCGCCGAGCCCGGCGTACTCTTCTGGGACACCATATTAAGAGAGTCCGTACCCGATTGCTACGCAGACCTGGGTTACCGTACCGTGTCGACCAACCCTTGCGGTGAAATTCCCTTGTGCCCCTACGACTCCTGCCGTTTGCTGGCCATTAACCTATATTCATATGTAGTCAATCCGTTCAAACCGGATGCCTACTTCGATTTCGATTTGTTCAAGAAGCACGTAGCACTCGCCCAGCGCATCATGGACGACATCATCGACCTGGAACTTGAGAAAATAGAACGTATCATGGCCAAAATTGACTCCGATCCGGAAAACGAAGATGTAAAGCATACCGAAAGTGTTTTGTGGCAGAAAATCTACAAAAAGAGCGGACAAGGCCGCCGCACCGGCGTAGGCATCACCGCCGAAGGCGACATGCTTGCAGCATTGGGACTGCGTTACGGCACTGAAGAGGCTACCGAATTTGCAGAGAAAGTACACCAGACCGTAGCACTGAGTGCATACCGCTCTTCTGTGGAAATGGCTAAAGAACGCGGCGCTTTCGAAGTATACGACAGCGAACGCGAAAAGAGCAACCCGTTCATCAACCGCCTGCGCGAAGCAGACCCGGAACTGTACGAGGAAATGAAGAAATACGGCCGCCGCAACATTGCCTGTCTCACCATCGCACCGACAGGCACGACAAGCCTGATGACGCAAACCACTTCCGGCATCGAACCCGTATTCCTGCCGGTGTACAAGCGACGTCGCAAAGTCAATCCGAATGACGCCAACGTACATGTGGATTTCGTGGATGAAACCGGAGACGCATTCGAGGAATACATCGTATTCCATCCCAAGTTCGTCACCTGGATGCAGGCGCAAGGATACGATCCTGCCAAGCACTACACACAGGACGAGTAGATGCGCTGGTACAGAAGTCACCTTATTATAAAGCAACTTCCAATGATGTGGACTGGCTGATGAAAGTAAAAATGCAGGGACGTATCCAGAAATGGGTAGACCACTCCATCAGCGTTACCATCAACCTGCCGAACGATGTAGACGAGGAACTGGTGAACCGTCTCTATGTAGAAGCGTGGAAATCGGGATGCAAAGGCTGTACGGTATACCGCGACGGCTCACGTTCGGGCGTGCTTATCTCCACCAAAAAAGACAAAAAAGAGGAGTTGCCCCCGTGCAAACCGCCTACGGTTGTCGAAACCCGCCCGAAAGTGCTTGAAGCAGACGTTGTACGCTTCCAGAACAATAAGGAGAAATGGGTGGCATTCGTCGGTTTGCTCGACGGATATCCTTATGAAATATTTACCGGTCTTCAGGACGACGATGAAGGAATCATCCTTCCGAAGAACGTTTCAACAGGACACATCATCAAGAACGTTGATGAAAACGGCAACAAGCGTTACGACTTCCAGTTCGAGAACAAGCGCGGCTACAAGGTAACCATCGAGGGACTGTCCGAGAAGTTCAACAAAGAATACTGGAACTATGCCAAACTCATCTCCGGCGTACTGCGTTACCGCATGCCTATCGAGCAGGTAATGAAGCTGGTAAGCTCACTGCAACTGGACAGCGAGAACATCAATACCTGGAAAAACGGCGTGGAACGTGCTTGAAGAAATACGTTACGGACGGCACCGCAGCCAAAGGTCAGAAATGCCCGAATTGCGGCAACGAGACACTGGTTTATCAGGAAGGCTGCCTGATCTGCACCACCTGCGGTACATCCCGTTGCGGATAAGGTTCAGGCAAGCACAAACGTTTGCATAGGAATTTAAATGAGATAGCCGGCAATAGCTGCATGATTATGAGGAATATTTTCTATACTTGCATAATCATTGCAGCTATTGTTGTTTCTAAATCTAATATATATGATTTTATTATTCAATATCGAGTACAGAACCAATTGGGGTGAAGAAGTCAGAGTTTCAGGCTCCATCCCCGAACTCGGAAACGAACATCCCGACAAAGCTTTGCCGCTACAGACCATAGACGGTATCCACTGGACTGCGGAAGTAAACATTGCAATGCCGGAAGACGGACTTGTCCGATACAGCTACCATATCTTCCGCGACGGCCGGCATACACGTGCAGAGTGGAACAGCCTGCCCCGTACGCTTTACCTTTCCGGAACTTCCAAGAAAACGTACCGGATACAGGATTGCTGGAAAAACCTGCCGGAGCAGCAGTATTTCTATACTTCCGCCTTTACGGAATCTCTTCTGGCACACCGCGAACGCAACGCCGCACCCAAAGGACACAAGAAAGGGCTGCTGATAAAGGCATACGCACCCTGCATAGACAGTGACCATTGCCTGGGCATCTGCGGAAACCAGCCTATATTCGGAGAGTGGAACCCGGACAAAGCCGTGCTTATGAGTGATGCCAACTTCCCGGAGTGGCAGATAGAGGTGGATGCCACCAAAATCAGCTTCCCGCTGGAATATAAATTCATTCTATATAACAAGAAAGAACGCCGTGCCGTTTGCTGGGAAAACAATCCGAACCGGTATATGGCAGACCCGCAAACAGGCGCCAACGAGACCCTTGTTGTCGGCGACCGCTACGTATATTTCAGCCTTCCCGCCTGGAAGGGCGCAGGTGTTGCCGTGCCCGTATTCTCACTCCGCTCCGAAAAGAGTTTTGGTGTGGGCGACTTCGGCGACTTGAAGCGTATGATTGACTGGGCGGTAAGCACCAAACAGAAAGCCGTACAGATTCTGCCCATTAACGACACTACCATGACGCATACATGGACGGATTCCTATCCTTACAACAGCATCTCCATCTATGCTTTCCATCCGATGTACACCGACTTGAAGCAACTGGGAACATTGAAGGACAAAAAAGCCATGGCAGACTTCAACAAACGGCAGAAAGAGCTGAATGCCCTGCCCGCCGTCGATTACGAAGCCGTCAACAAAACCAAGTGGGAATATTTTCATCTTATCTTCAAGCAAGAAGGAGAAAAAGTATTGAGCTCGGCAGCTTTCCACGATTTTTTTGAATCAAACAAAGAGTGGCTGCAACCGTACGCCGTTTTCAGTTACCTGCGCGATGTTTATAAAACGCCCAACTTCCGCGAGTGGCCTAAATACAGCAGCTACGATGCCGCAGAGATTGAGAAGCTTTGCCAACCGGAATCAGCCGATTACCCGCATATAGCCATCTACTTTTATATCCAGTTCAACCTGCATCTGCAACTGCTTGCCGCTACCGAACATGCACGCGCCAATGGTGTTGTGCTGAAAGGTGACATACCCATCGGCATCAGCCGCAACAGTGTAGAAGCATGGACAGAACCCCACTATTTCAACCTGAACGGACAAGCCGGCGCACCGCCCGATGATTTCTCCGTAAACGGACAGAACTGGGGGTTCCCCACCTACAACTGGGATGTCATGGAAAAGGACGGCTATGCGTGGTGGATGAAGCGCTTCCGCAAAATGGCGGAATACTTCGATGCCTACCGCATCGACCATATCCTCGGTTTCTTCCGAATCTGGGAAATTCCGATGCACGCCGTGCACGGTCTGCTGGGACAGTTCGTGCCCGCCCTGCCCATGACGCGTGAGGAGATAGAGAGTTACGGTCTCTCTTTCCGCGATGAGTTCCTGAAACCTTACATACACGAGTATTTCCTCGGACAGATGTTCGGCCCGCATACCGATTACGTAAAGCAGACGTTCATCGAACCGACAGATACGTGGGAAATTTACCGGATGCGTCCCGAATTCGATACCCAGCGCAAGGTAGAGGCCTACTTTGCCGGCAAAACGGATGAGGACAGTATCTGGATACGCGACGGCCTGTATGCGCTTATCAGCGACGTGCTGTTTGTGCCCGACCGCAATGACCCGTACAAATACCACCCGCGTATCGGTGTGCAGCACGACTATATCTACCGTTCCCTGAACGATTGGGAAAAGGCTGCCTTCAACCGTCTGTACGACCAGTACTACTATCACCGCCACAACGAATTCTGGCGTGAGCAGGCTATGAACAAACTGCCGCAACTGACGCAATCTACCCGGATGCTGGTATGCGGTGAGGACTTGGGCATGATTCCCGGTTGCGTGGCATGGGTAATGAACGATTTACGCATTCTGTCCCTGGAAATACAACGCATGCCCAAAGACCCGGCACAGGAGTTCGGGCATCCGGACTGGTATCCGTATCGCTCTGTCTGCACCATATCCACACACGATATGTCCACCTTGCGCGGCTGGTGGGAAGAAGACTTCCAGCAGACACAACGTTACTACAACACGATGCTCGGACATTACGGTGCCGCTCCCGCCGTTGCCACACCCGAACTTTGTGAAGAGGTTGTACGCAAGCACCTGCAAAGCAATTCCATACTTGCCATCCTCTCCCTGCAGGACTGGATGTCGATGGACGGCAAATGGCGCAACCCCAATGCGCAGGAAGAACGTATCAATGTACCTGCCAATCCGCGCCACTACTGGCGCTGGCGTATGCACCTGACGCTGGAACAACTGATGAAAGCCGAAAGCCTGAACGAAAAGATAAAAGAGCTGATCGCACAAACGGACGATAAACAGCATATTAACTGATAATGAGTAAAAAAGCGGTGGAGACCTTTTAATAGTTTCCACCGCTTTTTTTACTCATTGCATCTCCTTACATAGAATTTTCTGCTATACCTCTGCTTAATAAACAGACCTATGATAACAAACAACTGACTAAATCATACAAAAACTTCCCCACGTTTCGCAACGCAGGGAAGGCAAACAAACAAAAAAACCGTATGCTCTCCGAACCGCAGAACACTTCCGTAATCCGGAAAGCAACAGTTGCATCATCTCCTCTTGCGAAAGAGACAAGTTCCATGTCCCATAAGGGGGGGGGGGATCAGTATCTTGTACCGTTAATAGTCAGCGAAAAATACCTATCCTAAGTAAAAAACACTTTTTCATACCAATCTTATTTAGATATTTATTATTCAGACACTACCTGATAGTTATACTGATTTCCATTCTCGGTTACACTAATATCCTGAAATTTATAACCGCTTTCCAAAGGAGCGGACTTATCACTAAAGTAGCCACCGGTAGTTTTTACGGTTCCGCTTGCTACATAAATATTCTTTCCTGTCGGACTATAAAAGTAACCACCGGAAATCGAAGTATTGCCGCCTCCGTTATACAAGGCATAATACACCCCCTCACAATATACCGAACCACCCGAAATATTTACTTGAGCGCCACCGATAGACTGTATAGCCTCTATATCACCGCCACTTACGGTAAGCTTGGCAGCAGAACCTGCCGCCATTAACGCATATCCCGTTTTTATGCCACCACATTTTACAGTACCGCCGGTAACTGTCATATCTGCATTGCCGGTATTCATCAGTGTAAATCCGGGAGCATCAAAGACTCCGGAATTGACAGTGCATTTTCCCTGATTATAAACAGCCACTCCGTTGGCATCTGTAGCTGATGTAGCAGTAAAATTGCCGCCTTCAATAATCAATTCAGCTCCGGTTTCATTCATAAGCAGGTAATCGGTAGCTTTCATGGCACCTGCACCTTTTACTGTAAGTTTACTCTTATTATTGACTTGTTGTTTTCCTACAATGAGTACGGCATTCTTCTCCAATGTCAACACCGTTTCCGCAGTAATATTTATTTCCTGACTTGATTCATTGTTCTTTGTCAGGTCTACATAGCGATAAATGGAAATATCTCCCCCGGTTCTAAGCAGGTTTGCCACGCGCTTCACCTCTATCCAACGGTCCATAATCTCACCGTCAATCACCAATTTAGTGGAGTAAGAGACATTATTTCCATTAAGATTGTAGTCACCTGCCCACCAACCTATATAATTATTGGTACGGTCACAAGTTACGGCATTTTCAAGCTGTTTATCCACTCGATTGTTCTTCAAAACAACGCTATACTTATTGTATGATTCGTCTTTCTTAGAAGTGTTTATCACATTTCCGATAAATGCATGGCAATAGGTCTGCTCCATATCAGCAACCTTATCCGTAACCTCGTCAGGAGAAGTATATATATAATTTATGGCAATATTGCTTACACTATTATTTTCGATGAGCGTATTCCGTTCGTAAGATTGCAAATAACCGATAAAACCTCCCATCATATAGGCTTCATCCATACTTGATAGTTTATCGAGTGTTATATCCGATGCAGAACATCCGCGGATAATCAAGTCTTGGCTGCTGTTGTTTACATAACCCGCCAGCCCGCCGGCCTTTTGCTCACTATATATCCTGGCATTCTTCACGTGGCAGTTTTCCACCAATCCGGCGTCCAATCGTCCTATTAATGCTGCACCACGGAAACAAGTTACTGTTGCCCCATCAATAGTAAGATCTTTCACCGTACCGTTGAGTACATAAAACAGACCACCATAATAATTTCCTTTAGTATTCGTTTTATTCGTAACATTATCAACATAAAGATTACGGATGGTGTGGTTGCCACCGTCAAACTCTTCAAGGTTGGTTTCTCCGTTTTTGAGTGCATTGTATTCTGCATTCATCGGTTCCCAAAGATTTTCACTGCTTCCGTTGAGGTCTATATCGGCAGTTAATACAATTTTCCGGCACTTCTTTTGGGTTACCAAAGCACCGGCCGCCTTAAGCTGTGCGGCAGTGGAAACGCTGTAAACAGTAACATAACCGCCGTTGTCTGTAAAGTTGATATTGTTTACCGTTCCATAAATTTCCACATTGCCTTTCTTAACGGTCAAATCTGCAACTGTAACATCTTTCCCCACAATCAGCGTATTATCCGCTGTAGTAGCCTCAACAGCCGTATAAGACTGTCCGTTCAACGTTACGGTAGATTCCGAAGCGTCAATGATTATCTTACTGACGGAAGGAGCCGTTATATTCAGTTCCTTAGGAGCATTTTTACTCTCCTCACCGGTTTCTGTCGTATAATTAATGGTTATGTCATTCGATGTTTCAGGCAATGTTATGGATACCGCAACATCCCCGCTCTCATATTTGGGCAGTGAAATAGTGGCTGCTTCTTTCGGTGCTTCCATTACAACCACATTAGTATTGGTTTTCAAGGCTTCAGCCACTTCGCTTACGGATGCTACCTCTATTACTTTTTCACTTAAAGCAGGAGAAGAGAATGCAGGAGTAACCATTACGTTTACCTTACCGTCAACCGTCAGTAAATTACCCGTTACATTCGTCTTGTAGTTACGCTGAACAGGTATGTTATTCAGGTCTTTCGTGGTAATCTGCTCACCGGCAGCGTTGTATACGGCAAGCGTCATATTTACCAGATGTTGTCCGCCCGCTGTATTCGGTGCAAAGAGATAGTCCACAGTCAGGTTACCGTTGGCATCCGCCACAGCCGAAGCCGCTTTGTAAGCTACAGCCGTCGGTTCGCCGAGCAAGTCACCCGTGGCAGCATTAAAACCGGTATAAAGGTTCTTGAATGACAAGCCCGCCGTTACCGGAACAAATGCGTCTTTTTGATTGTCAGGAATAGAAGCCAAATCTTCCGTTTTGATGTTCAACTGTCCGAACGGGCGGGTCAGTTCCACACTTTCAGAAAAAGCATTAGTCACCAGCTTCTCCAGACTGGCAAAGAAAGCATCCCGCGTATCGTCCTTACCGCTTCCGTTATAATCCCCTTGCATGGAAATGTTACGAAGGTCGGCAGTGTTGTAATGCAAATCGGTCTTAATGGCATCACCTTCCACTGACTCGACGTGGTCTGCCCAGAACACGAACTTATAAGTCTGCGAAGTAACCAGGCGGATATCAAAGCCGGCCGTCAGACCATCCGGTTGAATCGCACCTATCTGCCGGTTATAAAGCTCGTCGTTCAGGTAGATTTCCATGATACAACGGTTCACCGATGTACCGTCACCCGCCGTTGCAGCACGGGTTACAGCATTGTTCCCGTTCCCAGGCAACTGTACACTGAAAGAGGCGGCTACTTCGCCGTTTCTTCCGCCATTCGCCAGCTCGTCACTCTGACAGGCTGCGAATACAAGCAGGATAATACCTGCCATTAATAAAAAACACTTTTTCATGTTCGTTTTGTTTAAAATGAGACATCTGTTTATTCTGTTTGAATAAGTCATGTTTAAATAAGCCGTCAGGGAACCACCACATTTATCTCTCCGTCGAAACCGGGGTTGATACCGATGCCGGGAGCGAACTCACGGGTAAGAAACGCATCACGCACCGTAGTAATCCTATTCCGTCTGACGGGCACTTCCACGCCGCTGACCCGGTTCACCTCCTGTCCCTTTTCGTTGCAGATAACCATTTCCAGCGTAACGGAAGACTCCATACCATTCACCAGCACATAGTCGAAAGCCAGACAAGCCTCATTGTTGGAAATAACAATGGGAACGGAAGTAAATTGTATACCTGTGACCGCCTCATTGGGACGGTTGGAAACGACATTAAAACCTGTGGGGAAATAACCGGTGTAACCCAGTTGCACCGTAAAATCTTCTATGCCTGCAGGACGGACAGACTTCATTTGTTCCAACTTGTTGAGGTACTTGATGACATCGGTAGTAATCAACTCTATTTTCGCCAGCGGACGTTCCAATTGTATCTCTTCGCAATGACGGGCTGCCAAACGGCAACGATAAGGGGTAAGGTCGAGGGTTGCCTGTCCGCAAAACACATCTTTATAGTCGGTTCCGCCCGTATAATCACCTCTCAGCTTGACGGCAGCAAAATCGGAAGTGGTATAAAAACAGTCGGCAGCAGTGTTGCCGGAAACCTCGGCAGCAAGTACAAAGTCCCGCCATGCCACCACCCGATAGTTACGTGCATGAAGTTCACATTCCAATGCCACTTCTCCTGCATCTCCTTCCTCACAAATCAACTGACGGCGGAATTGCAGGCTTTGGTCGAACCTGTCATCGGCATATACTTCCACAATATAACGCACCTTGTACTTGTGCACACCGGCGGTACGTGTAGAGAACTCCGGAACATCGAACTGTGTCATATCAGCACCGGGTAGCAGGACAATTTCGGTATGTACGGTTGTAGGGTCTATCCCATCGCCTTCCGGCAATTCGCGTACGCTGCATCCTCCCCACAAGAGTGCAGACAGCAAGCTACAGACAGCCACAAACAGTTGTTTCATCGCCGGCCTCCTTTCCAATCAATACGGTAGCCCACTGAAATACCCGCATGGTCGATGCCGAAAAAATTCTTATGACGAGTATCGACATAAGCACCACCGGGAATATTGAAAAAGCGGTCATAAGCCAGATAAGCATATCCCGCTCCCAAAGAAAACTCCAGACACCAGCACCCGCCTTTTCCGAGTGAAAGCCGGTAACCGGCAGTAAGCCCCATGTTCAGCAATGGAACACCCGTATCGCTATTCTGATAGCGATATGTACTGTTCTTAAGAGCATAGTTGTAAGAAGCCACCCCGATATGCACACCGGTAAAAAGACCATCCACCTGCCCGAACCAATAACGCACTTCGGGCTGCACGCAGAAAGTGCGCAGTTTGCGGGAAGAAGTAAAATAATTGAAAGGAGAATAGTAAAAAGGAATAAGGACAGAAATTGCAGGCGAAATATCATACTCCACCGCTACGTTCATAACCGCCATCCCCCACGCCACAGCATTGGTCTTCAGCAACAACGAATGGTTATTGCGCCCGATGCTCGAATTCGGACTGAATGTTCGCCCGGCGTAGTACAAGGTATCTTCCCCATTACCGGCTTTTACATACCCATCAATCGGAGTCATGAGAAATATGCACAACAGAAACAGCAACAATCTTATCTGCATAAACGTCTTATAAACTTCTGTCTGCACAGGCAGACCGGAAGCATGCGTCCTCCAAACTCCGAAAGGACCGGTTAGAAACAGAAACGTGGAGCTGCGTGCTGTTTCTAAATGGAGGCCCTAGGAATAGCCCTTTAACGAAAACAGACAGCAGTCCCACGCTACAAACGTGAGAATCCACTGTGCTGTCCTTCGTTAAATAATGAAAATTTCCTAGGTTTCCATTTAGAGGACAAAGCACAACGCTTCTAATATATTTTTCTCCTTAAAAAATCAAGCTACAGTCGCTACCGAACTTCAATGCAAAGTTATAGAAATATAATTAGAATGAAAATTTTCACGCCATTTTTTGCAAAAAGCATAGAAATCGTGCTCCACGAGTTGTAGAACAAAAATATTATCCATAAGTTTGCATGAGAGACTATTTTTTCGTTTATGAAAAGCTACATATTTTTAGACCGGATATGCTTTTTCGCCCACCACGGTGTAGGCGAACAGGAAACACTGGCAGGTAACGAATTCACCGTCAGCCTGCGACTGCAAGTAAACATCGCACCTGCCATGCAGACCGATGATGTGGCGGATACCGTGAGCTACGCAGATGTGTATGAAGCCGTAAAGGCAGAAATGAAGGTTCCTTCCAAGCTATTGGAACATGTCGGAGGACGTATTGTGAAACGGTTGTTCGGCGACTTTCCCCAAATAGAAAATATTGAATTAAAGTTATCAAAGCGCAATCCGCCAATGGGGGCAGACATCGAAGCGGCGGGAATAGAGATTTGCATCTCACGGGAAGCGACAGCAATAGCTACTTAAAACAAAAGCAACCCTGTACAGGCACTTCGGACATCCCCGCCTCATTATATGCACAGAATGAATTATTGCTTCTTCTTTCTTTTCTTAGCCGATTCAACCGCCTCGGCAACGACTTGCTTGTTCTCGAACCTCTTGGCATAGTTGCTATAATCGGGAACAGTACGTTCATAAGTAGGATCAAGGAAGAGCGGACTCGAAATGATATGGTCTGCCGTACTGCGGTTACAGCAAAACACGATGTTCTCCACGCTGGCAAGACGGGTCAAAGCCTTAACATCGGTATCGTGCGGCTGCAAAGTCATGGGATCTGTAAAGAAGAAAAGATAATCAATTTCCCCGTCCACAATGCGCGAGCCCATTTGCTGGTCACCGCCCAAAGGACCGGATTTGAGAATGGTAAAATCCCATTCGACATCGGGATGCTTCTCTTTCAATGCTGCCAAAATAAGGTTCCCGTAGTACCCGTACAATAGAACTTATGCCCCATAAGCAATTCCGAATTCCAAAGTACCCACTCTATGAGGTCTTTTCTTCATGGCATCATGCGCCACCAGGCCAATCTTTCTAACCAATTTTTCCATAAGCAAATAACTTTTACAAAACAAACAATCAAGAATAGATAACAGTTCCTACAACTGAGAGAAAAATTTCTTCCCACACAGATAAAACCCTACCAAGATACTACTTTTTACCCGTTCGGGAATCATCGGGAGTGATGTTTTTTTCAAGTTCTCTTTACGGGCATCCGCAAACGAGGGACGGAGCAAATGGAATGCACGACGTGCGCGAAGCACTGCCCACATATTGGGAAACTGCCCTTTGAGCAGAAAACTCAAAGCCGCAACATAATCAAGCACTGCGCGCACACGCATTACAGGCCCCAATTCTTCTTGCGGCAGATTCTTATAGAGCATTACAAGATTGTTACGGAAATTGAGAAAAGTCTTATGAGGATTCTCCTTTTTCAAGGTTGCACCGCCTACATGATAAACGGTACTTTGGGGTACACAAACCAGCATCCGCCCGCGGGCACGAAGTCGCCAGCACAAGTCTATCTCTTCCATATGAGCGAAAAAACGTCCATCCAATCCGCCGGCATCCAAATAGTCTTTCCGACGGATAAACAAGGCAGCGCCTGTAGCCCAAAACACAGGAGCGACAGTATCATACTGTCCGTTGTCTTTCTCTACTGCACTCATTATCCGCCCCCGGCAAAAGGGATAACCGTAACGGTCTATAAATCCGCCGGCCGCTCCTGCATATTCGAACAGTTCCTTTTGCCGCCAACTCCGGATTTTAGGCTGGCATGCCGCAACTTCAGGATGAGCGTCCATGTAGCTTACAAGTGGCGCCAGCCAGTGTCCGGTCACTTCCACATCGGAATTAAGCAGCACCACATACTCTGCGGACACCTGCTGCAAGGCAAGGTTGTACCCTTCGGCAAAACCGAGGTTCTCTTTTAATATAATAAGATGCACGTCAGGAAACTCTTGGCGAAGCATATCAACGGAAGCATCTGTCGAACCGTTATCCGCCACATAAATTTTCGCACCTTCCGTCTTGGAATAGCGCACTACGGAAGGAAGAAACGAACGAAGCATTTCACACCCATTCCAGTTCAATATGACAACAGCAATCTTATCCATGTTGTATGGTATCCTCACGCTTTAGTTTCCAACGCTTATGCGACCAGAACCAATAGGGCGGTTCGCGACGGATTGTCTGTTCCAGGCGACGGGCAAAACATTCCGTTATCTCACCGTCGGCAGTCGCTTTCGGAGTTTCGGTTATCAGATCAAAACGAACCCGGCAATATCCCCTTCCCTGCTTTTGCAGTTCACAGTAGAATACAGGAAAGTCCATAAGTTTGGCAATACGTTCGGCACCATCCATAAAGACGGTATCCTGATTCAGGAAAGTTGTCCAGTAATGCGCCTCGTTAGGATTGGGCGACTGGTCGGTTATCATACCTACCGCCACACGCTTGTTGTCACGGCACAGTTTTATAATCTCGCGCGCCGTAGAATGTTTGGCCACATTGTAACCGCCAAAACGGGTACGGATGCGTTTAAACATAGCATCCATATATTTATTATGCAACGGTTTATAGATTTGCACCGGTATATCTCCCTCTTGCATGATACTGCTCATTCCCGTAATCCACTCAAAGTTAGCATAGTGCGGTATCAGCAACACAATACCCCCATGTTTTTCAATCATGGCAAGATACTCTTCCTTATTGTCATATTCCATGCGTCGGCAGAGCTCCTTGAAAGACATACGCAGCATCTTCACCTCCTCCAACATATAATCACAGATATAACGGTAGAACTCACGCTCTATATCCCGCAGTTCAGCCGCGGATTTTTCAGGAAACGCATTGCACAAATTAGCACGTACTACTCTGCGCCGATAGTGCACGACGTGATGCATCAAAAAACAAAGCCCGTCGGACAGTATATAAAGTACCTTAAAAGCAATAAGGCCAACAACCACATGCCCGCATAAGTCAACCAATAAATCAATCTTGATTTCACCTTGTCAATTCCTTATTACAGATTACTGAGTAAATCACTTATCGCCAAACGCTCCCGAAAGCGCCGTGCCTTCTTCATTAAAATCGCCCATACGCACCGGAATTACCTGATTATCCAACGCATCATCATGCGGCACTTCCACCCGGATGTAATTCGGAGTGAAACCGTGCATCGGCGTTCCCGGTTTAGAACGTTCCAACAGCACAGGCATTGTCTGCCCGATATGGCGGGCATAAAACGCACGTGTCTTTTCGTCCGACAAATCCAGCAGAAGCCGGCTGCGTCTGTGCTTTTCCTCGGAAGACACCACATGCTCTATCTTCAAAGCCTGCGTACCCGGACGTTCGGAATAGCTGAACACATGAAGCTGCGTCACATCCAGACTTTGAATAAACCGGTATGCCTGCTCAAAGTATTCTTCCGTTTCTCCACGTGTTCCTACAATCACGTCCACACCGATAAAGGCATCGGGCATCACTTCCTTTATCCGCTTCACTTTAGAAGCAAACAACGCCGTATCATATCGTCTGCGCATCAGTTTCAGCACTTCATCACTACCCGATTGCAACGGAATATGGAAATGAGGCATAAACCGCTTGGAACGGGATACGAACTCAATGATTTCGTCCGTCAGCAAGTTAGGTTCAATAGAAGATATGCGATAGCGCTCAATGCATTCCACATCGTCCAACGCCTTTACCAGGTCGAAGAAGGTTTCTCCCGTCGACTTACCGAAATCGCCGATATTTACCCCTGTCAATACAATCTCCTTACCGCCTTCGGCGGCTGCCTGACGAGCCTGTTCCACCAAAGATGCGATGCTTCCGTTACGACTGCGGCCGCGGGCAAAAGGATGGTGCAATAAGAACAGTAATAATCGCAACCGTCCTGCACTTTCAGGAAGAAGCGGGTACGGTCGCCACGCGAACACGACGGAGCGAACGAACGGATATCTTTCAAGGCAGAGGTATGTGCCTCTCCGCTTTCGTGCTTCCGCAAATCGCCAGATACTGAAGCAGGTCTTTCTTCTGCTCCGCACCCAGCACTACATCCACACCTTCTATCTTTGCTACGGCATCCGGCTTCAACTGGGCATAGCACCCCGTTACCACCACAAAAGCTCCCGGATGCTGCTTCACCAAACGATGAATTGCCTGGCGGCACTTCTTATCCGCCACTTCGGTGACCGAACAGGTGTTTACCACACATATATCCGCCTTCTCTCCCTTGCGCACCGTACGCACGCCTGCCTCCCGCAAAACCTTACCGATAGTCGAAGTTTCCGAGAAATTCAGTTTACACCCCAACGTATAGTAAACCGCTGTCTTATCTTGAAATATACTGGTATCTATCATGAGTCTAAATCACATTTTCACGACAAAGGTACACATTATTATTATATTTTTCCTACTTTTGCACAATTCATCAAAAAACGTGCAATGATACAAGAAAACTTTATCAAGCTATACGAGCATAGTTTCCGCGAGAATTGGGATCTTCCCTGTTACACCGATTATGGAGAAAACGAAAGTTATACCTATGGAGAAGTAGCGCAGGAAATTGCCAAATTACACCTTCTGTTCAAGTATTGCAGCCTGCGCCGCGGCGATAAGATAGCAATTATCGGCAAGAATAATGCCCGTTGGTGCATCGCTTATATGGCGGTTATCACCTATGGCGGCATCGTGGTTCCTATTCTGCAGGATTTCAACCCCAATGATGTACATCACATCGTCAATCATTCCGAATCGGTATTCCTCTTCACCAGTGATGCCATCTGGGAGCATCTGGAAGAAGAACGGCTTACCGGATTGCGCGGTGTGTTCTCTCTCAACGATTTTCGCTGTTTGTACCAGCGTGACGGAGAGACTATCCAACGTTTCCTCAAACATCTGGGTGATAAAATGGAAGAAACTTATCCGAATGGTTTCACACGGGAAGATGTAACTTATACCGACCTCTCCAACGACAAAATAATGTTGTTGAACTATACTTCGGGTACAACAGGCTTCAGTAAAGGCGTCATGCTGACAGGAAACAATCTGGCAGGTAACGTAACTTTCGGTATACGTACCGAACTGCTGAAGAAAGGAGATAAAGTACTCTCTTTTCTACCACTGGCACACGCTTACGGTTGCGCTTTCGACTTCCTGACCGCTACGGCCGTGGGTACACATGTCACACTGTTAGGAAAAGTTCCTTCTCCCAAAATCCTGATGAAGCGTTTGAAGAAGTAAAGCCAAACCTGATTATAACCGTCCCCCTTGTTATCGAAAAGATATACAAGAACGTCATCCAGCCTATTATCAACAAAAAGTCCATGAAATGGGCGCTCAGCATTCCTTTGCTGGACGGACAGATATATGGGCAAATCCGGAAGAAATTGGTAGATGCGTTAGGTGGCCGATTCAAAGAAGTGATTATCGGTGGCGCTGCATGAATCCGGAAGTGGAAGAATTCTTCCATCGCATCAAATTTCCTTTCACCATCGGCTACGGCATGACGGAATGCGCCCCGCTTATCAGCTACGCTCCCTGGAACGAATTCG
>ENA-OQAA01000146-OQAA01000146.1-human-gut-metagenome-genome-assembly--contig:-NODE-146-length-51654-cov-3.977546_pt1 | contig 51654 bp, 54 predicted proteins | sample MGYA00242489_ERZ504515 | MGnify/ENA primary metagenome ERZ504515 (study PRJEB26092, sample SAMD00036237) | human gut metagenome | host: Homo sapiens | study: EMG produced TPA metagenomics assembly of... | reverse complement strand
TAAGAGAAGAATTAAGTAAAATGGAACAGGATATGATAGGTGCTGAAAAGTGGATTGAGTTAATCAAGGAGTATTCCGTACCAAAGGAACTGACAGCACCGTTATTAAATGCAATGATAGAAAAAATACTCATTCACGAAGCAACAACGAATGAGGAGAACGAAAGAATACAGGAAATAGAGATATACTACCGATTTATTGGAAAAGTAGACTGATAAATAGGGTTCATATCTTTAACTAAGGGAAACTGGAGTTTGCCTTCCGGATGTATCTGTTTATAAAGAACTTTGTTCGATTCTTGGTATTAGTCTCAACGAGTTTCTGGCAGGAGAAGATATAGCCCAAGAGAACATGATTCAGAAGTCAGAAACAAATATTATTGAAGTAATCCGAGACAATATAAATAAACAGAAATGTCTGAAGGTTATGAAATGTATATTATTAGTTATAGCTATTTGTGCAGTATCAATAATCGGATTTACCATATACCGTTTGAAAAAACCGCAGAATTTCATTGCGCCTCTTGCAGAGGATAGTATAGAAATGCAGACGGCAAAACTGCTTGCTGGACCGGATGGAGCATTCATTTACAAGTTTATCACAACGGATGAATATAAAAAACTCAGATTACATATTCACCGATATGAATCAGGAAGATTAAGTAATCAGGACAAAGTTGAAATAGGATTTGAAGATATTGGTTCACCAAAAAGTGGTGAAATCGTAATGGTGCCGGATTTCGATAATTATGTAATTAAACTAATTATTTCCGGAGATGGAAATAAGTTGTCAACTGAAATTCCTATTTTAGAAAATGTAGAAGATAGAGAATACTATGGTAGATCCGCAACTGAAATACAAAATATCGTAGATATCCGATATAATAAGCAGCAGCCACTTATTGCCTTTCTTTATGATGATGAAATAATGAGTGTTCCGGCTTTAGATGATCTTATAAATAGCCAAACAGAGTTTATTTCAAATAACGATTATGTGTATTATGTGGCATTTGAGTTTTGTAAGTAATAGACACATACATACGGAGAAGTAATGACAATAATGGCTCTGACCAGGGGGATATGGAGCAACGATTATTTTGCGATGGATGAATCAAATAAAAAACACAAAGAGAGAGGTGGTAGAGTGAAAGCACATAAATATTGGTCACTTGGAGCATTACTCACAATGTTTGGCACTTTTTATACCGGCTACAAAGGAGCAAAATCAAGTCATAAATATTTTGCGGTTAGTTCTTTGATTTGCATGGTTATGGCTATTTATTCAGGACATAAAATGCTTTCTGGGAAAAAGAAAACCAAGAAAGAATTGGCGAATGCAGAAAATGAATAATGAACCAACCTTGTGCCCACTGGGCACGAAGTTGGCACAGTCACTATGGTGTCAGGAGAAATCCTGGCATCTTTTTTATGTATTTTTACACTTCAAAAATAATTTAAAAAAATTTCTAAAATCATGTCCTATAAGGTGAATGACCGTCAGTATGATTAATATAATTTCGTGATCCACGGTTAGGCTTTTTGATATTTTTCCTTACAATGTTTGGGAATATGGTATTTCATAAAAGACATATGTCAAAAAATATTATTGACATATGCCTTTTATAGGACTATTATATAAAAAAAGCGAGAAAGGAGCAGTTTATGCCGAGACCAGTAAAATGCAGAAAAGTCTGTCATTTCCCCCAAATTTTAGAATTCCTTCCGGCAGGTGATACGGAGAAAAAAGCACCCATTGTTCTGACAGTAGATGAGTATGAGACAATTCGTCTTTTGGACAAGAATGGTTATAGTCAGGAGCAGTGTGCAGTATCTATGCAGATTGCAAGAACAACGGTTCAACGAATTTATGAGATTGCCAGGAAGAAAATAGCAGATGCACTCATTGATGGACATCCACTTAGAATCGAGGGTGGGGATTTCAGAATCTGTGACGGTCAGAGCAGCAACTGCAGCTTTGGAGGCTGTTACAAACAGGAAATTTACAAAAAATATGCAGAAGAAAAAGGAGAAGGTATCATGAGAATAGCAGTAACATATGAAAATGGACAGATTTTCCAGCACTTTGGACACACAGAGACATTTAAGATTTACGATGTAGAGGAAGGAAAAGTAGTACATTCAGAAGTAGTAGATACGAATGGAAACGGACATGGCGCATTGGCAGGAGTTCTTAATGCATTGAACGCAGACGTTTTGATCTGTGGCGGAATCGGAGGCGGTGCACAGACAGCGTTAGCGGCAGCAGGCATCAAGCTTTTCGGAGGAGTTTCTGGAGATGCGGATAAAGCAGTAGAAGCTTTTATCAATGAAACACTTGATTATAATCCGGATGTTAAGTGTTCTCACCATGAGCATAACCACGGGGAAGGACATACATGTGGTGAGCATGGATGTGGAAGCCATAGCTGTCATTAAGAAGAATAGCAAAAAATAATAATACGAAGGATGTGCCAAGGTAATGGAGAAGTTACCGTAGTGCATCCTTTTTGTGTTATTTTCCAGAAAGATAACTTGTATTTTAAGGACAATAGTTAAAGTTTGTGGATGTTGTGACAAACCTTATATATTGATTATTTCTTTTTTCTTACTTGCGTACTATGAACTTAAGAAAAAAATGTTGACGGAAAGCAGGAAGATATTCTTTATGCCAGAGAATTGACAGATTCTTTGTATAAGTAATCCGATTTGTCCGGAGACAACAGTGGAATGTTATATCTTTCGCCGGGAATCGGAGATGTAATTGGCGTAAAAGATGGAAAAAAGGCAATGCAGACAACCGTAGATGGACATTTGAATATGCATCCATCCGGAGAATGGAGAATCAGTTTCTGGGTGAACAGTGATACTCAGAAGATTGCAAATCAAGGTGGTAACCTGACGGCTGAGCCGTGGATACTGACAGGATTAAATAATGATGAAGAACGCAAGGACCATTTCCATGTTAGATGACGTACAGATCACGAATAGTCATATCATGGTTGCCGGCTCAATGGCTGGAAGACATGCAGCTTTTAGATGACGGCTCTCTGTTAATTATGCTGACACAGGAACGAGACGACGGATCAGCAAATGAATTAATGTTTTTCAGATTGACAGGTTTTTAATTGAAAAAATAAAAATCGCTTGCCGGCAGAAATTTATCTGCCGGCAAGTAATTTTTTGTCAGAAAAGCCTGTTTTTTTGCTGCCTGCATTTTCAGACATATGGGACTTGTGGAGGAATTTGGAAAATTTGCATTTTGCATTTAAAAGATATAAAATGAATGTCTACGGAAAGAGAATAAGCAAATTTATGAAGGAGTTAGCGAATGTCAAAAGACGAATATTTAATTACAGATGCGCCTCTTAAAGCGTTGACTGTTTTTGCAATGCCTATGATTTTAGGCAGCTTTTTTCAACAAGTATATAATATGGCTGATTCTATTATCGTTGGTCAGTTTGTTGGCTCATCTGCACTTGCGGCAGTCGGTGCCTGTGCTGCACTTACGAATGTCTTCATTTGTATAGCATTGGGTGCCGGTGTAGGTGCAGGTGTACTTGTGAGCCGTTATTTTGGAGCCAGAGATTATAGTAAAATGAAAACAATTGTGTCAACATCATTGATCAGTTTCCTGATTCTAAGCATACTTCTGGGTGTCTTTGGATTTTGTTTTTCCCATTCGATGATGGGTTTATTACAGACACCTGCGGATATACTGGAGGAAGCAGTACTGTATCTCCGTGTTTATTTTGTGGGATTTCCATTTCTGTTTATGTATAACATCCTTTCAACAATGTTCACTTCGATCGGTGAATCAAAGATTCCATTGGGACTTTTGATATTTTCTTCTGTTTTGAACATTTTTATGGATCTCTGGATGGTAGCGGGACTTGGTTTGGGAGTGTTTGGTGCAGCACTTGCAACGCTCATCTCACAGGGGATTTCAGCCGTGTTTTCACTTTTGATTTTCTTTAGCAGGATGCGCCGGTATCAAAGTCATTTTGACTGGTTTGACAGGCATGAATTGTATTCCATGCTGCGGATTGCTGTACCTTCGGTTCTGCAGCAGTCTACAGTGTCAATCGGTATGATGATCGTACAGGCAGTTGTAAATCCATTCGGTACACAGGCACTTGCAGGTTATGCGGCAACGATGAGAGTAGAGAATGTTTTTTCCTTGATATTTGTATCTATCGGAAATGCAGTCTCACCGTATGTTTCCCAGAATCTTGGCGCAAAGAAAATGGATCGTATCAAAAAGGGATATCACGCGGCACTGGTGTTAGATCTGTGTTTTGCAGTCCTTGCTTTTGTAGTCATTGAAACACTGCATACGCAGATTTCTTCGTTATTCCTGGGTAAAGATGGATCCGCCTTGGCATATCAGGTGTCAGGGGATTACATGAGATGGCTCGGTTACTTTTTCATTTTCATGGGTATCAAGATGGCAACCGATGGAGTACTTCGTGGACTTGGAATCATGCGCCCGTTTCTCATCGCCAATATGGTAAACCTTGCGATTCGTTTGGCAGTTGCTTTGATTTTTGCGCCCCGGTTTGGCATTGCATTTGTCTGGCTTGCTGTACCGGCTGGCTGGTTTGCAAATTTTTTGATTTCCTATGTGGCGCTTAACAGATGTAAAGTGTTCTCACCATGAGCACAGCCATGAGGAAGGGCATACATGTGGCGAGCATGGATGCGGTATTTAAAATAAGTCAGACAACATATAGAGATAGAATAATAAGGGCAAAAAATTCGTTTAAAGAATTTGCCCTTATTTTCGTCTTGCGGCATACGATTTAATGCGCAGAGAACAGGAGGCAATTTTATACCCCACCTGATGTTATAAACTATAGACATAAAAGGGAAAACAGATCATTTATTTTCAAAGAAATGGAGGAACTGGCAATGAAAGGTTTTAACACAGGTGACGGTTATATGGGAATGGTAGATGGTGAATATATCTTATTTGCCAGCGAAGCGGATTATTATGATTATGTGAATGATTAGAGATGTGATTAATGGTGCTTAAAATGTGTAAAGAAAATTCCCATGTGTGCTATACTTTACTCATATCACGAAAAGGGGAATACTTATATGCCAAAAGGAACAAATCAAAAGCTAAAATTATACCGTCTCGCACAGATCATGCTGGAAAATACAGATGACGAACACTATATTACCATGCCGGAAATCATGGAAGAACTGGGAAAATACGAAGTGACCGCAGATCGCAAAACAATCTATGCAGATCTGCGTGATCTGTCTGTACTCGGGATCGAGGTAGAGGGCGAACCCATCGGCAACCGCTATCATTACCGCGTAGTCAACCGCCCATTCGAACTGCCGGAATTAAAGCTTCTGGTAGATTCCATCCAGTCTTCCAAATTCATTACAGAGAAGAAGACCAACACACTGATAAAGAAGCTGGAAAAGCTGGTCAGCAAATACGATGCACAGAGGCTGCAGCGACAGGTGTATGTATCCGGAAGAATTAAGACGATGAACGAAAGCATCTATTATACTGTCGATGCAATCCACAATGCGATTTCTGAAAATAAGAAGATCAAGTTCCAGTATTTCCAGTGGAATGTGAAGAAAGAGATGGAACTGCGTCACGGAGGAGCATGGTATCATATCAGCGTGGGGAGTTGTCCTGGGATGATGAGAATTATTATATGATCGGATATGATGCAGAGGCGCAGCTGATCAAGCATTACCGGGTGGACAAGATGCTGCATATCCGGATGTCGGATGAATCCCGTGAGGGAAAAGAACACTTCAAGAAGCTGGATATGGCGGATTATGCCAAGAAGAGTTTCGGAATGTTCAGGGGAAAGGAAACGTCTGTAAAGATGCTGGTAAATAACAGCCTTGCGGGCGTGATCATTGACCGGTTCGGGAAAGATGTGATGATGATTCCGGAAGACGAGGATCATTTCCGGGTGAATGTGGACGTGCATGTGAGCAAACAGTTCCTGGGATGGGTGTTCTCGCTTGGGGAGGCTGTTAAGATTATTGGACCGGATGAGGTTGTGGAGCAGATGCGGGGAGAGGCCCGGAGGCTTATGGAGCAGTATGGGGAGTAGGAAATGGATTCTGAATTAGCAAAGCAAGAACATGATTGTAAACTAGTGCGAAAAATGAGTTGACAATCAAAGCGAAATACGATAAATTGTTAACCATAAAATGAAAGAGAGGTTAACAATTTAATGAACACAAAAACAAAAAAATTATCCACCGTAAGTATGGTATTATGCGGAATGTTCGCGGCGCTGGTTGCCATAGGAGCATTTATCCAGATCCCGGTTCCATATATGGATTATTTCACACTTCAGTTCTTTTTCGTACTGCTTGCAGGATTGATTCTGGGGGCTGATAAGGGAGCAATATCTGTAGGATGTTATGTATTACTGGGACTTGTCGGAGTACCAATCTTTGCAGCAGGCGGAGGAATCGGATACATATTCCGGCCAAGCTTTGGTTATCTGGTCGGATTTATTGTAAGCGCATATGTAACCGGAAAAGTATGCGAAAAGCTGAAAGCAAGTTACAAGAACTATCTGCTTGCCTGTCTTGCAGGATTTGTTGTGACATATGCAATCGGAATCGTGTATAAATTCATAATCTTGAACTTTTATGCACATACACCGGCAACGCTGGCCGTGATCTTTTTGTCCTGCTTCCCATTAGATATGCCTGGAGATTTTGTATTATGTCTGCTGGCAGCCGGTGTGGGACTTAGAATGCGAAAAAGCGGATTTTATCTGAGTTAATAAAAAAAGGGGCATGAGATTATGGCAAAAGGAGTATTTGTGACGGGCACAGGCACAGATGTAGGAAAGACGTATGTCACAGCATTAATCGTGAAAAAGCTGGCGGATGCAGGAATCCATGCAGGCTATTATAAGGCCGCCTTATCAGGCGCAGAGTCCATAGAAGAAAGTGACGCAGGCTATGTAAAGAAGATTGCCGGTATCACACAGGAAGACAGCAGCTTACTGTCATATCTGTATCAAAACGCAGTGTCTCCGCATCTGGCTGCCAGAATAGAAGGGAATCCGGTTGATCCGAAAACGGTAAAAGCAGATTTTGACAGGGTAAAGAAAGCGTTCGATTATGTCACGGTAGAAGGAAGCGGCGGTATTGTATGTCCGGTCCGCTGGGATGAAGAACATGAGATCCTGCTGGAAGATATTGTGAAAATGCTGCATCTGAATACTCTGGTGATCGCAGATGCCGGACTTGGCACGATCAATGCGGTTGTCCTGACGGTAGAATACATCCGGAATCACGGAATGGATGTAAAAGGAATCATTCTGAATCATTACTCGGGTGGAGCGATGCAGGAAGATAATGAGAAAATGATCGAGAGATTGACAGGGGTACCGGTGATTGCCAGGGTAAGAGATGGTGACAGGGAGCTTGAGGTTGATCTGGAAGTGTTGAAAAGAGTGTATGATTGATGATGAGAAGAGGGAATTGACTGCGGTTGATTTCCTTTTTTGATGTATGGAAATAAAAAATAAGGTGAGAATATTATACCCCATCAACTGAATTATACTATACACATCAAAGGGAATAAAACAGAATTCCGGGAGATAAAAGTAATTATAAGACAACAAATCAAATTCAGATGAACACGTTTTCAAAGCGAAAGGAGCACACACAATGGCAAAAATATTTATCACCCTGACAGGAACAAAACACTACTTCGGAAATGATTTTCTGGAAAAAGGTATGAAGATCAGATTAGAAAAAGAACCGGATAATGAATATGACAAGGAAGCAATCAAAGTAACGTATGAAGGACTTGGGAAGATCGGTTATGTGGCAAATAGTTCGTATACAGTCATCGGTGAATCTATGAGTGCAGGCCGCCTGTATGACAAGATCGGTGACACGGCATATGCGAAGGTGGTATTGGTTACACCGGCAGGAACAATCTGCAAGATTTGTAAAAAGAGTCTGAAAAGTGAACAGGAGGAAGCAGCATGAATTACCTTGTGATAGATTTAGAAATGAATTTTTGGAATTCGATGAATATAAAAAAGAAACGAGCACCCCGCTTGAGCAACAGCTGTACGGTAACAAACCCATTTCTTTGTATAGAATATTACTTTATTTGATGATAAATGTCAATTGTATTAGAAGAAGTCGTAGAAATATGACTTCTTCTTGTACGTCAATGGTTAGCGAAGTATAATGAATATAAGAGATTTTCAGTAAATACATCGAAGAGGAAAATTGAAATGACAGAAGAAACAATCAAAGAAATATTAAAATTTCGAGACGACAGAGACTGGAAACAATTCCACAACCCGAAAGATCTGGCAATCTCCATTTCACTGGAGGCAGCAGAACTTCTGGAAGTATTCCAGTGGAGTGGCGCAGATGTCTTAAATGAAGGAAAACAGGAGAAAATAAAAGAAGAACTGGCGGATGTTGTGAATTATTGTGTCTTGCTGGCAGATGCTTGCGGACTGGATCTGGATGAGATCGTGCGGGAGAAGATCAGGGTGAATGCAGAGAAGTATCCGGTGGAGAAGGCTAAGGGGAAGAGTGCGAAGTATGATAAACTGTGATGGAATAGGGGGGCATAGAAAATAGTCATTGACAGACATTTATACATGAATTATTATTTTATTAACGCAATGCGTCTGGAAGGTGATCTAATGAGTCGAGGAAAAGAAGTAAAAGAATTACGGGAAAAAATGGGAATGAACAGGAGAGAGTTTAGTGATTATTATGGTATACCGTATCGTACTGTTCAAGATTGGGAAGCTGAGAAGAGAGAACTTCCGGAATATCTTTTACGTTTGATGAAATATCGGGCGGAAGTGGAAGATATGATGAAAAATAAGTCGTAAGACTTATTTTTTTGGATAAAGAATAACGCAATGCGTGTAGCGCGATGAAAGTTGGAGAGGTTAAAATGAAAAGAAAAGTAAATGTAATAGAAGATTTAGATGGAAAGAAAACGGTTTTTATTCATGATATTCTTTTCAAAGGGAAGCGGGCGGTGAAATGGGATGAGGTCGAAAAGTATTTAAGGCAATATGTTGGTGACATTTGTACTATTGATGATAGTAATGAAGTTATTTACATAGGAGCAGACTTGCCAGATGAATATGCACATTCCAACTACACACATATTTTAAAAGGAGCAAATGCCAAAGCAAAGGCCAATGCTGCGCAGGGATTGCCAGAGCTTATTAAAATAGCTGATGGAAAGAAATTTACTGAGAATTATAAAGTAAAACATAATGTAGATGCCATGTATGGTTGGTATCGTTATTCATCGAGATTTGCTTTACCTGTGTTTGGTGAAGATGGAGAAATTACACGATATAATGTGTTTAATGTAATTATGATCATCAGACATGCCAGAGATGGGAAAAAGTACCTTTATGATATAATAAATATAAAAAAAGAAACGAGCACCCTTTTCCAGTCCGAAGACATTACTCAGTAAAAAACCCATTTCTTATATATAATATTAACCTGTTTGTTAATGAAGTCAACTACAAAAAATGAAAAGATGAAGTTGTATAGGCAGGCACGGTACAGTATAATTAATATATCGCTTTAACTCAAAAACATAATGTAAGGAGCACCCCTATGTCCACACCCCATAAAGAAAAAATAATCCGCGTCCTTCAACTTTTCCAGACCACCGATGAGAAGACGCCGATGAATGCAGTGCAGATAAGCCAGAAACTGGAAGAAGAATACGGAATGGAAAATGTACACCGTACATCCATTTATGACGATGTGCGTTTGTTGCAAAGCTGCGGTTATCCGATTAAGCAGGCAGAAAATTCACATAAAGGATGGTATATGGAGAAACATTTGCTGGAAGACTGGGAAATTAAGCTGATGTTAGATTCGGTGCAACAGGCAAGGTGTGTGTCCGTTCATGAAGCGAATGAGATTCGAAATAAGCTGTTAAATCTGACGAGTCAGAGAGGACGAAGCAGATTTTCGCATATGATTATGCCGCTGCCCGGAAATGTCAGGGGTGTCGGTCAGACCGTTAGATAATGGAAAGTATAAAGCGGTATTTAAAAAGATGGACAGCGTGACATTGGTTGGCTGGTTTGTACAATATGCGAATCGATTTAAAGTCATATCACCGGAGAGTCTGAAAGGTAAAATTATAGAAAATTTAGAACAGGCACAAAGCATATATAGTGAGTAAGAAAAGTCCTACATATAATATGTGGGATTTTTTTGAAGTAAGATACATAAGTGTTGCGATATTACGACAGTAGATTTGCTAAAATGATAATAACTATGAATGATACGACGAGAAATAGATTTTATAAATGTAAATGCATGTGGAGTTTTTGAAGATGGGAGTAGATGAATGGAAGAAATAGTGACAATTTTATCAACAAGAGAATGGGCAATTGCATATGGGGTACAGGATTCTTTGTATGGATGTTGACTCAAAGGGAAATCCGTAAAAGTTTATGGAACGTTATTAAAATCCTCTTAGGCAAAAATTTAAGACACTTTTTTCTGATAATTGCTTTATATGTGGCGGGAATAACCATGATATTTTATCAGTTACCATTCTGGAATAATATATATTTAAAAGATATTATATTATGGTTGATCTTTTCTGGAATATCATATTGTGTGAATTCTATTATAAAGGGTGATGCAGAGCATTTGAAAAGCACAGTGAAAGATAACTTTAGAGTAATAGTTATTTTCGAATATTTTATTGGAACATTTACATTTAAATTTTGGATTGAAATGTTGATTATTCCGGTAATAACAATATTAATACTTATGAATGTGGTAGCAGAATCTGAAGAAAAATACAGGAGAGTTCATAAGCTAATAGATATTGTGCTGGCATGTATTGGTTGGTATATGCTTTGGGGTGCCGCGAATGTTGGATTAAAAGAGTATAAAGAATTAAATGCAATCAATACACTGGTTAGTTTTATGATTCCAATAGTATATACAATTTTAATTTTGCCGTTGGAATTTGGACTGGAGATATATTCTGATTATGAACAAGTATTTGTCAGGATGAAATTTCGTGATAACCAAGATAAGAAGATTCAAAGGAAACATCGATGGAGAGTGATTCGAACTTGTAAATTATCACTTCGGAAAATATTGTTGTTCAGAAAAGAATATGTGAATAAAATGTATGGTTTAATGTCAGAAGAAACATTTGATAATATAATGAGAGAATTCAAAGAAGAGAGTGATAAGTAATAAAAGGTGAAAAAAGATAATGGTTATTAAGTTGCTGAATGCTTTGTGAAGGAGAGTATACTCTTTCTTGTATCCATCCACTCCCATGCAGTATAATAAATACAAGACAATATTGGAACAAGTATCACACCCTCAGGAGGCAACCGTGAACACAATAAACGAACCCACAAAATCAACCACAACACTAGACTACTACAACAAAAACGCAAAAAAATTCATCACCGGCACCATATCCGTAGACTTCGGCACCATACAGAATCAATTCCTGGACAAACTGTATCCGGGAGCAGAAATCCTGGATTACGGCTGCGGTTCCGGCCGCGACACAAAATATTTCCTGGAGCAAGGCTGCAAAGTCACAGCCATAGACGGTTCACAGGAACTATGCAAACTTGCAAGCGAATATACAGGCATTCCGGTAAAACACATGCTGTTCCGGGACCTGAATGAAAAAGAAGCCTACGACGGAATCTGGGCATGCTCGTCAATCCTTCATGTTCCGGCAAATGAACTGCGAGACATTATAAAGAAGATGGCAAACGCTCTTCGAGCCCACGGAATCATTTACACATCCTTCAAGCACGGGACATTCGAAGGGGAACGAAACGGTAGATATTTTACGGATATGACAGAAGAGACATTTGCAAAATTGATTCAGGATATGGATGAATTAGAGATAGAAGAACAATGGATTACATCAGATGTACGTCCGGGGCGGGGAGAAGAGAAATGGCTCAATCTAATTTTGAGGAAAGAATAGATACATATGAGATCGAATCTACGAATGTAATGACCGGGGACAGAGACCGGAGCCGGTATCTATATTATCAACTGAAAATGAGTATGGCAAAGGCGAAGCAGATTGATATCATCGTCTCATTTCTGATGGAGTCAGGTGTGAGGATGCTCTTAAATGATATGAAGCGGGCGCTGGACCAGGGCGTGAAGATCCGTATCCTGACGGGAAATTATCTGGGGATCACACAGCCGTCAGCTTTATATCTGATCAAGAGTGAGCTCGGTGACCGTGTGGATCTGCGCCTGTATAATGAAACATCACGCTCATTTCATCCAAAATCTTATATCTTTCATTATGAATCTTCGAATGAAATATACATCGGATCATCGAACATTTCCAAAAGTGCGTTAACTTCAGGAATCGAATGGAATTACAGATTCAGTGATACACTGGACAAAAAGAATTATGAATTGTTCTATGCTACATTTGAAGATCTGTTTCTGAACCATTCGATCATTATAGATGATGAAGAATTAAAACAATATTCCAAGGCATGGAAGAAGCCGGCGGTGTCCAAGGATCTGGCGAAATATGACGCTACAGAAGATGGAGAGGACAGGAATGCTGAAAATGTCCGAATGTTGTACCGTCCGCGGGGAGCGCAGATAGAGGCGTTGTATGCGTTACAGGAAAGCCGCATGGAAGGTGCGGCGAAAGGACTTGTATATGCGGCCACCGGAATCGGAAAGACATACCTTGCTGCATTTGATTCGGCAAAATATGAACGGGTGTTGTTCGTTGCACACAGGGAAGAAATCCTTAAGCAGGCGGCGGTTTCTTTCAAAAATGTGCGGAACTCGGAGGATTATGGATTCTTTGACGGAAAAGAAAAGGATAGGGATAAATCCGTCATCTTCGCATCGGTAGCGACACTCGGAAGACCGGAATATTTGAATGAGACATATTTTCCGGCAGATTATTTTGACTATGTGATCATTGATGAATTCCATCATGCGGTTACAGATCAATACCGGAGAATCGTAGATTATTTTCAGCCGCAATTCTTACTGGGATTAACAGCAACACCGGAAAGAATGGACGGAAAAAATATCTACGAAATCTGTGATTATAACGTGCCATATCAGATTTCATTAAAAGAAGCAATCAACAAAGGAATGCTCGTACCATTTCACTATTACGGCGTGTATGATGAGACGGATTATTCCGGACTGCGGATCGTGAAGGGGCGCTATGATGAGCAGGAGCTGAATCAGGCTTATATCGGAAATGAGAGAAGATATGATCTGATCTACAAATATTATCGAAAATATCGTTCTTCGCGTGCAATCGGATTCTGCTGTTCCAGACAGCATGCAGAAGACATGGCAAAAGAATTCTGCCAGAGAGGAATCGCATCCGCAGCAGTATACAGCGGTGAAAATGGAGCATATGCCGAGGAGCGTAACGAAGCTATCCGCAAATTGAAGAACGGAGAGATACGGGTGATCTTCTCTGTGGATATGTTCAATGAAGGTGTGGATATCGCTTCCCTGGATATGGTAATGTTCCTGCGCCCGACGGAATCCCCGGTCGTATTCCTGCAGCAGTTGGGACGAGGACTTCGTCTATATAAAGGAAAAGAATATCTGAACGTATTGGATTTCATCGGAAATTATGAGAAGGCGGGAAAAGCACCGCTATTGTTAAGCGGAGAGCAGACATTTAACAAGAAAGGATCTTACGAGTATCAGGATATGGAATATCCGGATGATTGTATCGTTGATTTTGACATGCGTCTGATTGATCTGTTCAAGGAAATGGATAAGAAGAAATTAACGTTGAAAATGCAGATCCGGCAGGAATATTATCGTGTAAAAGAACTGCTGGACGGGGAGCGGCCGAGCAGAATGGACTTATTCACTTATATGGATGATGATATTTACCGGATTTGTGTCAGCGGCAGTCATGCGAAAGAAAATCCATTCCAGCATTATCTTGATTTTCTGTACGAACTTGATGAATTGTCAGAAGATGAGCAGGAGTTATATGCAGGAATCGGACGAGAATTCATTCAGACCATCGAAACTACAGAGATGCAGAAAGTGTATAAGATGCCGATCCTTTACAGCTTTTATAATCATGGAAATATCCGGCTTGCGGTTACGGATGAAAAGGTATTGGAGAGTTGGAAGGAATTTTTTGATACCGGGACGAACTGGAAGGATTTCCCAAATGTGAATACTTATGAGGAGTATAAGAAAGTGACGGATAAGCAGCATCTGAGTAAGGCGAAGCGGATGCCGATTCGATTCCTGAAGGCGTCAGGGAAAGGATTCTTTGTGGAGAAGGATGGATATGCGCTGGCGTTGAGGGATGAGATTGGAGACGTTGTTGGGAATATGGCGTTTGGCGAGCAGATGGGGGATGTGCTGGGGTATCGGAGTTTGGAGTATTATCGGCGGAGGTATGAAGGAAATAGATGGGAGCAAAAGTAGCAATTTAATGTATAAATAAAATATGGAAAAATTTACAATAAATAAGCTAGATGGGAAGTTTGTTATGGAAATTGAAAACAAATTTTGTGCATTCATTGATATACTTGGCTTTAAAAACAAAACAAAAAATTTTGAAAACGCAGTAAAATATTATAAAGATTACATAAGGTGTTATGATTTGTTTACAAGTATAGATAAAAACATATTTGCAGACATAAATGGAGAGAATAAGAAACAAGAGGAAATCGAAGAAATTATTTTTTCGGATTCAATTATTTTATATTCAGCAGATTGGTTAAGGTTGATACAACGAGTGGCTAATGTTATGGCTGCACTTTTGGAGCTTGGTTTTTGGTTCCGAGGTGGAATCGGATACGGAAAGTATTATGGTGATATATCTAATTCGCGTATTAGCATGGTAAGTGAAGGATTAGTTGAAGCAGTTGAATTGGAAGAGAAAAAAGCAATTTATCCACGAATTATTTTAAGTTCAAAGGTTCTTACGAAAATGTATGATGAAGCGAGGGATTTATATCAACTAGCTCAGTTACTTATACAATGTGAGGATGATTTTTGGTGTATAAATCCATTCTTTTTGATTCCTGATTTTACGGTGACGATTAAAAATATAAATAAAGAGATAACTAGCTATTCAGAAAATCAACGAATATGTGATAAATATATATGGCTTGGCGAATTAATGAATTATTTTTGCATTTGGAGTAGTATGGAAAATCAAAAAGAATATTATCAAAAAGTCGAAATTTCCAAAACAGAAGCAAAAAATTTACCATGTAAGATTCTTAATAATAAAAAGATAACGCATAAATTTATTTATATTAAACATGTATATTTTAGATATCCAATGGATCTGTCAATTTTGAAAAGATCATTTAATGAAAATGTAGAAATATGCTTTAATGAAAATGAACATTCAGACAGTGAGAATATTATTGGAAATAATAAATAATGTAAATAATCGAATTAAACATCTAAATTTTAATTAGAAAAATTTAGATGTTATTATGAAGCGGATGTCAAATTGAAAATTCATTTTGAGATAAGTGTGTAGGCGAAGCTGAACTTATAAACTTCCGATAATATATGTTATAATGAACTTATGAATTAGACTAGGAGGTGCTGTTATGGCAATCATATCAAAAAAACAGATGTCAGAAGAAGATATAAAACTTCAATATATTACACCGGCACTTACAGATAAATGGGATATTCAAAAAATCACGATGGAAACAAATATTACAGATGGGAAAATAAATCTTAAGGGTAACTTTGTAACAAGAGAAAAACCTAAACGTGCAGATTATATGCTATATTTAAATGCAAATAATCCAATTGCTATTATTGAAGCGAAGGATAATAAACATAGTATTTCTCATGGGTTACAACAAGCAATGAGCTATGCGAAAATGTTGGATATTCCATTTGCTTATAGTTCAAATGGAGATGGCTTTTATGAGCATGATTTTTTAACAGGTCAAGAGCGCAAATTGAGTCTTGAGGAATTCCCGACAGAAGAGGAATTGTATTCCAGATATAAAAAAGAAGCCAATAATGAGGAAGGGATGTCAGAAAATCAGGAAAAAATAATTCAACAGCCATATTATAGTAGTCAGAAGACATACCCACCTCGTTATTATCAGCGTATTGCAATTAACCGAACAGTTGATGCAATTTCCAGGGGGAAGGATCGCCTGCTTTTAGTTATGGCAACCGGAACTGGAAAAACATATACAGCGTTTCAAATAGTATATAGGTTATTAAAAAAGTGGTATGAAAAGTAAAATACTTTATCTTGCTGACCGTAATAATCTCGTGGATCAGTCTATTCAACAGGACTTTGCACCATTAGAAAAAGTAATACATAAAGTTAATTTTTCGAAGGATGATCCGAGTACGATTACGTCATATCAGGTTTATTTCTCGTTGTATCAACAGTTGGCAGGTGGAAATGATGACCAGGAAGAGGACATTAATAATACAATTCTTAAACTGAAACAGTTATTTAGACCTGATTTTTTTGATTTAATCATCGTAGACGAGTGTCATAGAGGTTCTGCCAAAAAAGAAAGCAACTGGAGAAAAATACTGGAATATTTTGCATCAGCAACACAGATCGGTATGACTGCTACACCAAAAGAAACAAAATACATATCCAACATTGATTATTTTGGTGAACCGATTTACACATATAGCTTAAAAGAAGGCATAGAGGATGGATTCCTTGCTCCATTTAAGGTAATCAATGTTATGACAGATATTGGAGAAGGGTGGAGACCTCGCAAAGGACAATGTGATATTTACGGAAATGAAATTGAAGATCGAATTTATACCAATAGTGATTATGATTACAATATTATTATAGAAGACCGCATTCAACAGGTTGCAGCAGAAATTACAAACTATCTAAAAAGCACAGATCGTATGGCAAAAACAATTGTATTTTGTGCAACAGAAGATGCTGCAGAAAGAATGAGGGTAGCATTAGTAAATCAGAATTCGGATATGGTACAAAAAAATCCTGATTATATAGTTCGGATTACCGGTAGTGATACATATGGAAAAAGCAAGTTAGACTATTTTATATCTGTCAGAGAAAAATACCCGGTAATTGCCACAACTTCAAAATTATTATCCACAGGATCAGATTGCAAAATGACAAAATTGATTGTGTTGGATGAAATGATCGGTTCCATGACAGAGTTTAAGCAAATTATTGGTCGAGGAACACGTTTACGGGAAAAAGAAGGAAAAACACATTTTGTTGTTATGGATTTTCGAAATGTCAGTAGATTATTTGCCGATCCAGATTGGGATGGTCCAATTGAGATGGACGAAGATTTCAATCCTAAGTCCGGGTTGGGAAAAAATACTAAACCACCTGTAGGACCAGGACCCGATCCTATAGATCCAAAGCAGCCGAAGCCGATTGTGAATCGGGATGGATGTCAGGTGAAAATTGTCTATAAGATGTATCCGTTTATGACGCAAATGGAAAATTGCTTCGTCAAGAAGTATTATCGACTACACGAAGGAGAATATTCTGGGTGCATATGCTTCTTTGGATAATTTTATCCGAAAATGGTCGGCAGAAGAAAAGAAAGAAAAAATCAGGGGACTTTTGCGTGAACAGGGGATTGATCTTGAAACATTGAAGGAAGATCAGGGAATGTCAGATGTTGATGATTTTGATTTTATATGTCATGTTGCATTTGATAAGAAACCATTGACACGCAAAGAACGTGCTGAAAATGTTAAGAAAAGAGATTTCCTGAATAAATATAGTGGTGCTGCCAGAGAAGTGTTGGAGGCATTATTGGATAAATATATGAATACGGGAATATATGAAATAGAAAAGACAGAAATATTGAAACTGGATCCTTTTATGAGAATGGGAAAGCCACAGAAGATAGCTTCTTATTTTGGCGGTAAAGATGGATATTTGAAAGCAGTGAAAGAACTTGAAAATGCGATTTATGATGGAGGAGCAGCATAAGAATGGGAAATATGTCAAATTTTGTAAAAAGAGTAAGGGATATCATGCGTAATGATGCGGGCATCAATGGCGATGCACAGCGTATTGAGCAGATAGCATGGATACTCTTTTTGAAAGTATATGATGCAAAAGAACAGGATTGGGAGTGGGATGAAGAAGGATATCAGTCCATTATTCCAGAAAAATGTCGCTGGAGAAATTGGGGACATGATGAAGATGGAAAAGGAATGACGGGAGATATTTTGTTAGATTTCGTGAATAATACGTTGTTTCCAACATTGAAAAACCTTCCGGTTAATGCAGATACCCCCATAAAAAAGGCTATCGTCCAGACAACTTTTGCTGATGCGAATAACTATATGAAAGACGGTGTTCTTCTTCGTCAAGTTATTGGCGTAATTGATGAGTTGGATTTGACAGATTATGAAGAAAGTCACGCTTTTGGGGAAATATATGAGACAATCCTGAAAGAACTGCAGAGTGCAGGATCTTCAGGAGAGTTCTATACACCTCGTGCAGTGACTGATTTTATGGCGCAGATGATAAAACCGCAGATAGGCGAAAAAATGGCAGATTTTGCATGTGGCACAGGTGGATTTATCACAAGTTGGTTAAAAGAGTTAAAGAAAAAGGTTAAGACGACCGAAGACGAAGAAATGTATGCGAACTCTATATATGGAATCGAAAAGAAACAATTTCCATATATGCTTTGCATCACAAATATGCTGTTACATGATTTAGATGTTCCACAAGTTTTTCATGATAATACATTGTTGAGAGATGTTCTTGATTATACAGAGGATGATCAGGTGGATGTTATCCTTATGAATCCACCTTATGGAGGTTCAGAGAAAACAGAAGTAAAAAATCATTTTCCATCCGATCTTGCAAGCAGTGAGACAGCAGATCTTTTCATGTCAGTTATCATGTATCGTTTGAAAGAAAAGGGGCGAGCAGCGGTAATTTTGCCAGATGGATTTTTATTTGGAACAGACAATGCAAAAGTAGCAATTAAAACAAAACTGTTTTCTGAGTTTAATGTACACACAATTGTCCGTATGCCTGGAAGTGTTTTTTCACCATATACGTCCATCACTACCAATATTTTGTTCTTTGATAGGAATGGTACTACAAAAGAAACATGGTTTTACCGCCTGGATATGCCAGAAGGATACAAGCATTTTAGTAAGACTAAGCCTATGAAATTGGAGCATTTTGCACCAGTAGTTGAGTGGTGGGATAATCGACAGGAAATTCAAGAAGATGGGTTCGATAAGGCAAAAAAATATAGTATTAATGAAATCAAAGAGAAGAATTATAACATAGATCTTTGCGGATATCCTCATGAGGAAGAAGAAATTTTACCACCGAAAGAATTGATTCAGCAGTATCAAGAAAAAAGAGCTAGTTTAAATGCTGATATAGATAGAATACTTGCTCAGATAACAGATATTCTTGGAATAGATCTGGAGGAAAACTAATGACAGGACAGCAATTAAAAAACTCTATATTACAAATGGCAGTGCAAGGCAAACTTGTTCCTCAAGATCCAAATGATGAGCCAGCATCTGTTCTCTTGGAACGCATCAGAGCTGAGAAAGAACAGTTGATAAAAGAAGGGAAAATAAAAAAAGAAAGAAATCCATCTATAATCTTCCGGGGAGCCGATAATTTGCCTTATGAGAAGGTATGGAAGAATGAACCGGTATGTATTGCTGATGAAGTGCCTTTTGAGATTCCGGAAAGTTGGGAATGGGTAAGGTTAGGTACAATACTTCATAAATTAAGTGACGGAACTCATTCTAGACCTCATTATGTTGCCTCTGGCATTCCATTTATTTCTGTTAAAGATATAAGTGGTGGAAAATTAGATTTTTCCGATTGCAAATATATTACAGAAGAAGAGCATTGTGAATTGTATAGTAGATGTAATCCAGAATATGGCGATATATTGCTCACAAAAGTAGGAACTACAGGTATTCCTGTGATTGTTGATACTACAAATGAATTTAGTCTATTCGTAAGTGTAGCACTTCTGAAATTTAATCAAGAAATGTTGTCTAACGAATATTTGGCTTGTTTAATAAATTCACCATTAGTACAGAAACAAGCAGAAAAAAACACCCGTGGAGTAGGAAACAAGAACTGGGTTATGCGAGATATTGCAAATACGTTAATTGTTATTCCACCACTTTTAGAACAACAAAGGATTGTGAGTAAACTACAAAAAATATTACCTTTTGTTGACAACTATGCTCATGCCTACTCGAAAGCAAAAAAATTAAATAATGGTTTCCCTAACTTGTTAAAAAAATCAATTTTACAAGAAGCGGTCCAAGGTAAATTGGTTCCACAGGATCCAAATGACGAACCTGCTTCCATTCTTCTGGAACTATTCGTGCGGAAAAAGAGAGACTAATCAAAGCTGGTAAAATCAAACGTGATAAGCACGAATCCGTCATTTTCAGAAGGGATAATTCTCATTATGAGAAGTTGAACAGAATCGAGCGTTGTATCGATGATGAAATCCCATTTGATATACCAGATTCATGGTGTTGGACGAGAATTGGCATAATTTTTACTTTACAAGCAGGAAAGAATATTTCTGCTGCTGAAATAGAAGAAACTTTCCAATCTGATCTTTATCCTTGTTATGGAGGCAATGGAATTCGCGGATTTGTGAATAGAGCAAATCGTATTGGTGATTATCCAATCATTGGACGGCAGGGTGCTTTGTGTGGGAATATCAATAGAGCTACAGGAGAATTCTATGCTACAGAACATGCTGTTTGTGTTGAAACATTCTGCAATATCGATGTAACATGGGCTTGCTTCTTCTTAGAGGCATTAAATTTGAATCAATACGCAACTGCTACAGCACAACCAGGACTCGCAGTGGCAAATATTAATACTGTTTTAATTCCAGTACCACCTTTAGCGGAACAGAACAGAATTAAGAACAAAATCGAAGTACTGCTTCCGGTGATTAAAATCTTGTAATATAGACTTTATATAATCATAATGAAAGGAGGTCTTTCATTATGATTGATAATAAAAAATTCGAAAGACACATGAGAGATGAGAATCTCTCAGAAAACACTATTTCATCATATTTATTTGCTGTAAAACAGTTTAGTAATCAGTATGATGAAATAACACTTAAGAACCTGAGAGCCTATAAGGTTTGGCTAATTGAAGGCTACAAACCGAAAACAGTAAACTTGCGATTAAGAGCGATAAACTGTTATTTGGAGTCAATAGGCAAGGAAAGATGGAAATTACCATTTGTTAGGGTTCAACAGAAGGCATTTTTAGAGAATGTCATCAGTGAAGCGGATTACGAATATTTTAAGAATTGTCTCAAACGAGATGATGAGATGTTCTGGTATTTTGTAATCCGCTTTTTAGCTGCAACGGGAGCAAGAGTCAGTGAGTTAATTCAAATCAAGGTCGAGCACATAAAGCGAGGACACATAGATCTATATTCAAAAGGTGGAAAATTACGAAGAATCTACATTCCGAAAGCACTACAAGAAGAAGCCCTTTCATGGTTAGCTGACAAGCAACAAGAAAGTGGATTTATTTTTTTGAACAAATATGGCGAAAGAATCACTACTCGTGGCATATCTGGACAGCTAAAGAAATTGGCAGTAAGATATGATATTGACCCAGCTGTAGTATATCCTCACTCCTTCAGACATCGCTTTGCTAAAAGCTTTTTAGAACGTTGTAATGACATTGCATTTTTAGCAGACCTTATGGGACATGAGAGTATTGAAACAACCCGTATCTATTTGCGTAAGACTGCTACAGAGCAGCGTGAAATTGTTGACAATATTGTAAATTGGTAAGGAAAAGGCATACACCCTAGTTGGTCTGGGTGTATGCCGAATTATTATATTTGGTGCAGTACATTGCAAGCTTTGTTATACTCATTTATGATTCTGTAAGATTCTCTTTCTGACGGTAATGGAATTAGAAAATCCATAAGTTTTGAAGCACTCAGACCTTCTCTTGATACACCGACTTGAACGCTCATAATCATATTTTGAATATATTCCGAAATAAGCACTGCATGCACCCAGTACCGAATAGATGGCGTCAGTAGCCTGATAATCATCACATGCTGATTAACATTTCCTATATCAAAATCATCAGGCACCAAAGCTGAACGCCCGATAGATCCTCCGGTAATATTTAATAAAATATCTTTTGGTTTCACAATACTACCGGATTTACGCTGGTTGATTTCTTCACTTATGTATGCAACATCATTTAATACTAATCCATCGTTATATACATTCTGTGAGCGAATAAATTTTACTCCGGTAGGTTGATAAATCGCTCGACCACCCGTAGGAGTACTGCCAGCCCCAATTTTAGATGTAAGAGTACGAAGTCGTGTCCACGACCAGTTTTCGGGGATCTCAAATGGGATTTCATCATCAATACAACGCTCAATTCCGTTCAACTTCTCATAATGAGAATTTTACAAATCAGATACGGGCAGTAATAGGTGCTTATACATTTGAGCAATTCGTTTCTGCTCCTCGAGAGGAGGCATAGGAATTAGTGATGTTTTTAAACGAATTAATGCTAACTTAGGTTGTCCAACCTGATTTGTTTTATCTAAAAATTGTCGCTGCAAATATTCTGTTTGCAATGCTAGAAGCAGATATTCCTTATCAACCAGATATGGTGTAAGTCGTGCTGCATTTTCTGTAAGATTCATTCCGTCCAGTTCATTTGGTACAATTCCAACCTTTCCGATAGTGCTTCCAACAATAACAATATATATATCATCCTTGGTTATGATATAGTTACTGATCTCTCGATAAACTTTATCATCAATGTAATGGAGATCATTTAAGTCTATACTATTATTTTTCATATCAGTTACTCTGATATAAACGTGATCAGTAGGTGATTCCAGAAGCTTTTCTCCTTTAGGTAAACGCTTGCCACCTCGAACGGTTATTATATTATCCAGTCTCGTCCAACACCAACTATTCGGAATATCAAAAGGTATCTCATCATCAATACAAACGTCATTAGAACCACACTTTTCATAATGAGAATTATCCCTTCTGAAAATGACGGATTCGTGCTTGTCTTTCTTAATTTTACCTTCAGCTATTAACTTTTGCTTCTCTGCACAAATGCGTTCCAGAAGAACGGAAGCCGGTTCATCCTTTGGGTCTTGTGGAACAAGTTTCCCCTGAATCGCATATTGAAGAATAGATTTTTTTAACTGTTCAGGGAAATCTTGATTATATTTTTGTAACAAAATTTCTTTTTCCCCATATAGCTTTGCTAAATTTAGTGCTTCAATCAATTTATTGATAATACGAATTTGTTCATTAACAGGAGGAACAGGAACAAATAGTTCAGAAATCACCGCTGGCTTAAGTTCTGTTTGATTTGTTGAACCAGAACAACTTTTTTCTAAATATGGCTGGTAATAATTCAAAACATAAAAAATATAATCTGCTGATAAAAATTCCGATGCTCTAATAACAGTAACGTGAGAATCCGGCACAATAATATTTTCATTGATACGATCAGAATCATGAAACATTCCTATACGGCCAAGTGTTCCGTTTCCGGTAGAATTGATGATAATATCGCTGTCTCGCATATATTCCTCTTCTGGATATTTAGGAAATACCGTATCATCCAAATATTTTGCAAGTGTCATATCAATACCGCCTGCTTTGACATTACACTTTTGTGCAAACACTTGAATATTGCTGGAAACAGTATATTTAGGCGATTTTCCACGCTTAATTTCTTTTTTTACAAGGTTCTTCAATCTCACCCATTCCCAACTTCCGGAATCTCAAAAGGCACTTCATCAGCAATACATACCGGTTCATTCTTCCATACCTTCTCATAAGGCAAATTATTGATACTGGCTAAAGTGAGGAGAAGTGAGAAGTCGTGCAGGTAATGTGTGTTTTGTAAATTCAATATATGCTATACTGGAGATAGTCATAAATGATATAGAGTTTTAATGTCAAAAGTACAAAAGAGGTAAAACGAGTTATGAGTAATAAAATTACAGGCAAGGAGTATCCATTGTCAAAGATTTTTAGTGCAGATTTTGAATATCATATTCCAGGATATCAGCGCCCGTATGCGTGGACAGAAGAGCAAGCAGGAATATTGTTTGATGATCTTTATGATTTCTTTCAGACAGAGACAATTGACAACTATTTTCTAGGAAGTATTGTGCTAATCAAGGAAGAAAATAAGCCATATGCAGATGTAATAGATGGTCAACAAAGACTGACAACATTATCAATTTTATTTTCGGTAATGGCGGATGCTTTTAGTACTGATGAAAATAAGAATGAATTTAAAATATATTTACAAGAAAAGGGAAATAAATTTGAAGGAATAAAAGCTCAGCCACGTGTTTTGTTACGAGATCGAGATCAGAATTTTTTTCTCAAAATATATTCAAGATGTTCATTTGAATGAGCTTGCGCAAATAGATCCTGCTACTTTGGATACCGAAGCAAAAAGACATATTCAGAAAAACTGTATAGTTTTACGGGAGAAATTTGAGGAGTCATTCAGTAATGAAGAGGAACTTTTAAAATTTAGCCAATTCATTTTGACAAGATGCTTTTTAGTAGCAGTATCTACACCAAATCAAGAATCTGCTTTTAGAGTATTTTCTGTTATGAATAGTCGTGGACTTGATTTATTACCTACGGATATTATTAAGTCTATGACGATAGGAAAGTTACAAAAAGATGAAGAGCAGGCATATACAGAAAAATGGGAAGAGCTTGAGAATATGACAGGACGTGATGGTTTTAATGAAGTGTTTACACATACTAGGACTATTTTTGCTAAAGAACGTCCAAAGAAAAATTTGTTGGATGAATTTAAGGAATATGTTGTAAATGCTACATCACCGAAAGAACTGATTGATGATTATTTAGAGCCTTATACAGAAGCATATGTACGTTTGAAGAATTGTGAATTTTCTTCAACAAAAAATGCAGAAGAAATTAATGAATTGCTATATTGGTTGAATAAGACTAATAATTATGATTGGATGCCACCAGCAATTAAATTTCTTGTTGATCAAAAAAATGATTCGGATTATATACTTTGGTTTATTCGTAAACTTGAGCGTCTGGCCTCATATCTGCTTGTCACAGCACAAGATGTGAATCATCGTATGGATCGTTATAAATGGATCTTGGTTGAGATGGAGAGCAGACCAGACAATAGTATATCGGCTCCGTTGGTAAATATTGAGTTAACAGATTGGGAGAAGCAACAGTTTATTGAGGCCTTGAAGGGTGATGTTTATTCCATGACAGCGCAGAGGAGAAATTATATTATCCAGAGATAGATTCTTTTGTAAGTGATGGTGGTGCTACATATAATACAAAGATTTTTACTATTGAACATGTGTTACCGCAACATCCAGGAAAAGATAGCGAATGGATGAAAATATGGCCAGATGTTCAACAGCAAAAATATTGGTTGAATAAAATTGCCAATCTGGTTCCTTTGACAAGACAGCGTAATTCTGCAGCACAAAATTACGATTTTGATATAAAGAAAGTGAAATATTTTCAGTCTAAAAATGGAACAACTTCCTATACGCTTACTACACAGGTTATTAATGTAGATGAATGGACACCTAGAATAGTAGAATCTCGGCAAAAGTACTTAGAAGATGTATTTACCAATAAATGGGATATTAAAATCTCCAAAGATGATTCAATAGAAGATCCAGTGTATAAATTGGCAGGACGTGGGGGAAGTGCAACAGGATATCTAACAACAGAGGTTGAATTTGTAGTTATGAAAGGGAGTCGTGTGGCCTCTAATGTTACTGATGGATTTCAGGCTGGTTATATGAATCTTAGAAATCAATTAATTACTGATGGTGTAATTGTAGATAATGTATTTGTAAATGATTATACTTTTACGAGTATGTCTGCTGCGGCAGCAGTAATCTTGGGACGCTCGGCAAATGGTCGCAAGGAATGGACGAAGTTGGACGGACGTACATTTGCACAAGTTGGACATTAAGCTTAGTATGTATAAAAAGAAATCAAGATTTATTTTGAAGATAGTGAATGAGGCATTGAGTAATAATCCGGGGGAAAAATAATAAAGACAGGGCTGTTGTCCCAAATACAAATAAAACAATAAGATGCAGTATTTAATGATAGAATAAAAGTAGAGGATAATCATTTAAAGGACTCACTATAAAAATTGGAGGTATCAAAATGAAAATTTTAAATTTACAAAATGATAACAGAAAATTTGTAAAATCCATAGACAATTTCCATGTGCTTGAATATATACAGGATGCCAGTGTATCACCAATGAATGCACAGACTGAATATTTTATGAGTAAAATGAATGTTCGAAGAAGACAAGTTGTAATTGACATTGACAAAGAACATTCGGCAATTATACAGGCAGGTGCAATGCAATGGATGAGTGGAAATGTACAGGCCACGTCTGGTGTAAAAGGAGTGGGTGATTTTCTGGGAAAAGCCTTAAAGGGAGCTGTTACAAAAGAGACAGCAGTAAAGCCAGAGTATGTCGGAGAAGGATGTCTGGTCTTAGAACCAACGTATAAATACATACTTTTAGTTGATTTAGCACAATGGGGTGCAGAAGGAATGACAATAGAAGATGGCATGTTCCTTGCAAGTGATGGAAATGTAAAAAATAAAATTGTAACTAGAAAGAATGTTTCATCAGCTGTGTTAGGTGGAGAAGGATTTTTTAATCTTAGTTTGTATGGAAATGGAGTTGTTGCACTGGAATCCAATGTTCCAGAAGATGAATTAATAGAGGTTGTATTGGAAAATGATGAATTAAAGATCGATGGAAATTTGGCTGTATGCTGGTCTTCTAATCTTGATTTTACGGTAGAAAGAACGACAAAGACTCTGGTAGGCTCTGCTGTCAGTGGGGAAGGATTGGTAAATGTTTATCGTGGAACGGGTCGTGTTTTGATGTGTCCAGTGGCACCAACGACTTCACTTTATGCAGCAACGAATACTTTTGATGCTAAAGTAGCAGCAAAAAATAGTAATACATTTGGAAAATAAGCGAACCTTTGAAGAGAAGGAGTAACATTTGAAATGAACACCACCCACATCACCACCCTGCGAACAGCCCTAGAAACCGCCTACATCAACGGTGCCACAGCCTCAAGTCTGGCCTACCGCCCGCAGTTCGTATCCAACAATCACAAAGAAGGAAAGAAAGTTCTCTCATCCGTCGAGGATGAGCTCTTGGCGTGTGATCAGTTCCAGATCAGTGTAGCATTTATCACAATGAGCGGAATCACGCCACTTTTACAGACGTTAAAAGAATTGGAAAAGAAGAATATTCCGGGAGAGATTCTGACAACGAATTATCTGAATTTCAGTGAGCCAAGAGCACTGAAAAAGTTGAATGAGTTACAGAATATCACTTTGAAAATGTACGATGTAGAAGCAGCAAAAGAAGGCTTCCACACCAAGGGATACATTTTCAAGAAAGAAGAGATCTACCGGATTATCATCGGAAGTTCTAATATCACAAGTGCAGCGCTAACCTACAACCGGGAATGGAATACGAAGATCGTGTCAACGGAAGATGGTGAGATGGCACGGGAAATTGTACAGGAATTTGATTCGCTGTGGAACTCGAAGTATGCACTGGATTTTGATACATTTTATGAATCATATCGGGAAAAATATAAGATCATCAAGCATCAGCGTGATGTTGCGAAGCTGGATGATATTACATTGATTGAAAAATATAAGTTAGAGCCTAATAGTATGCAGGTTGGCTTTATTAAGAACCTGCGGAAGATACAGGAAGCGGGCGAGAGAAAAGCACTTCTGATATCTGCAACAGGTACCGGTAAGACCTACGCCTCCGCATTCGCCATGCGAGAACTGGGATTCCAGAGAGTGCTATTTCTGGTACACAGGAATCAGATTGCAAAGCAGGCGCAGAAGTCATTTCGCAAGGTATTCAGTGGACAAGTTTCGATGGGATTGGTAACGGGAAAATATCAGGAATATGACAAGGAATTTATCTTTGCAACCATCCAGACATTGAGTAAAGAGGAGAATTTGCACCGGTATGAGAAGAATACATTTGATGCAATCGTAATCGACGAAGCCCACCACAGCGCCGCCAACAGCTACAAAAAAGTCCTGGACTATTTCGAACCAAAGCTATGGCTTGGTATGACCGCAACGCCGGATAAACGAGACGACAATCTGGAAGGCAGGAACATTTACGAAATCTTCAATCATCAGATCGCATATGAGATCCGTCTGCAGGATGCGATGGAGGAGGATTTGTTGTGTCCGTTCCACTATTTTGGAATTACGGATCTGGATATTATCGCAGATGCAGGAAAATCATCCGAAGAAAAGGTGGAGAATTTCCGCTATCTGACATCCGAAGAGCGTGTAGAAAATGTCATGAAACAGGCGGAATACTTTGGATACAGTGGCGACCGCGTGAAGGGGTTGATTTTCTGTAGCCGGATTGATGAGGCGAAGGAATTGTCGAAGAAATTCAATGCTAAGGGCTGGCGGACGCTGGTGCTGAGCGGTAGTGATTCGGAAGAAGCGAGAGCAGCAGCGATCGAACGGCTGGCAGGAGAAGAATCCGAAGATGCCTTGGACTACATCATTTCCGTAGACATATTTTCCGAGGGTGTGGACGTGCCGGAGATCAATCAGGTCATCATGCTTCGTCCGACAGAGTCGCCGATCGTGTTCATCCAGCAGCTTGGCCGGGGACTTCGAAAAGCCGAGAACAAAGAATATGTCGTTGTACTGGATTTCATCGGAAATTATCGGAATAACTTTATGATTCCGATTGCGCTGTCCGGCGACCGCAGTTATAACAAGGACAATATCCGCCGCTATGTCACGGAAGGCGGCAGAGTGATTCCGGGGGCGAGCACGATTCACTTCGATGAGATTTCCAGAAAGCGGATTTTCCAGGCAATTGATAATGCGAACTTCAGCGATATCAAATTAATCCGGGAGAATTATACGAATCTGAAGAATAGCTGGGTCATATCCCGGCGCTTGCGGATTTCGATAGGTATGGGGAAATGGATGTGCTGCGGATCTTCGATAATAACAGCCTGGGTTCGTATTATAAATTCCTTGTGAAATACGAAAAGGAATATACCATCCGACTGTCAGAAGACGAAGAAAAAGCAATCGAATTCATTTCCAAAAAGCTGGCAAGTGGCAAGCGGATTCATGAGCTGGAATTGTTGAAACGTACGTTGCAGTATCACCATGGAATCATTGGGCGTCTGCAGAAGCATTTATCCGAGAAGTATCATTGTGAGATGGACGAGTACTGTACGGAAAATGTGATCAATATGATGACCAATGAATTTCCGACGAGCGCGGCAAAGAAGACTTACGCACAGTGTGTATTTCTGAAGAAGGAACAGGATGATTATGGCATTTCCGATGTGTATGGGAAAATGTTACAGAATCCGGAATTCTGTGCGATTCTGGAGGAACTGGTGGACTTCGGAATCTCGAGATATAAGGTCAATTACAGTTACCATTATCAGGATACGAATCTGGTATTGTATCAGAAATATACATACGAGGATGCCTGCCGTCTGCTGAACTGGGAGAGAAATGAAGTGCCGCTGAACATCGGCGGTTACAAATATGATAAAAAGACTAAGACATTTCCGATATTCATTAACTACGATAAGCAGGACGATATCAGCGATACCACGAAATACGAAGATCATTTCGTAGCAGAGAACCGGCTGATCGCAATTTCCAAAAGCGGAAGAAGCATGGATTCGGAAGATGTGCAGAATTTCCTGAACGCAACAGAACGTGGCATAGATGTGCAGCTGTTTGTGAGAAAGAATAAGGATGATAAGATATCCAAGGAATTCTATTATCTGGGGCGTGTGATCGCGACTGGGAATGCGAAGCAGTTCGTGATGCCGAATACGGATAAGACGGCGGTGGAGATCGAATGGGAGCTGGAGACTCCGGTGAGAGAGGATATTTACCAGTATATTGTGAATGAATAGTGACTGTTACAGGAAGATTTTTGACGGGAGATAAAAGGTAAGATGAAGACGATAAGAGTTGTGGCAGCAGTGATAAAGGCAGTAAAGGAAGACGGAAGAACGATGATATTCGCAACGCAGCGCGGATACGGCGAGTTCAAAGGCGGATGGGAATTCCCGGGCGGTAAGATCGAAGCCGGGGAGACGCCGCAGGAGGCGTTGAAGCGTGAGATCATGGAAGAATTGGATACGGAAGTTGCGGTTGGTGAATGGATCGAGACGGTGGAGTATGATTATCCGGGATTTCATCTTTCGATGGATTGCTTCTGGTGTGAGATCGTGAAAGGGGATCTGGTGCTGAAGGAGCATGAGGCAGCCAGATGGCTGACCAGGGAGGAGCTTACGGATGTGGAGTGGCTGCCGGCGGATGTGGCGGTTGCGGAGAAGATTGAAGAAGAGATGGACTAGAAAATATAGAGAGGAATAAGTGGACATTGAAAATGAAAAAGAACTTAAATTTGAAGTATAAATTTGAGTTCTTTTTTAGTTCATAAGAATAATATTTGAGTTTCTTACATAAACTTAAATATAGTGCTAGAATCTAAAATATAAATGGAGGAACTAAAATGACAACAGAAGAATTATATGACAAACTAAAATTAATTCAAAAAATGAAATGCGAAACGCAGAATTTGGAATTGAAATCAGCGGAGCAAGGATATCCGAAACGATTATATGATTCTTTGTCAAGTTTTTCTAATCAGGATGATGGTGGCATTATTGTTTTTGGAATTGATGAGAAACAAGATTATAAAGAAGTTGGTGTTTATGATGCTCAGGACATTCAAAAGAAAATTAACGAGCAATGCTTGCAGATGAATCCGGTTGTACGGCCGCTTATTACAGTTGTGGAGAAGGAAAATAAAAAATTTGTTTCTGCTGAAATTCCCGGAATAGATTTGGCAGACAGACCTTGCTATTATCAAGGACGTGGAAGGTTGAAGGGGTCCTATACCGTATTGGGGATAGTGATGAACCGATGACAGAATACGAAATATATAGTTATGAAGCATATAGAAGAAAATATCAAGACGATATCCGTGAGGTTCCGAGAGTAACATTAATGTCATTGGATCAGGAAGAACTGAATCGTTATGTTGAACTGTTAAAGAGAGGGAAACAAAGATTAGCAACACTTGATAATGAAAGTATTTATGAACTTATGAGCATAAAGCGAGGAGAGAAAGTAACGCTTAGTGCGACTTTGCTTTTTAGTCCATATCCACAGGCATATTTTCCACAATTGTGTATTATGGCAATTGTAATTCCTGGGAGAACAATAGGAAGTCTTGGCGACATGGGGGAAAGATTCTCGGATAATCAGAGAATAGAAGGAACAATTCCGGAATGTTGGATGAGGCATTATTATTTGTGAAACGCAATATGCGGACAAAGACAATTATAAGTCCGACAACCGGACGAAGAACTGACAGAACAGACTATCCAATAACAGCGGTTAGAGAAGCTATTATAAATGCATTAGTACATCGTGATTATAGTATTCATACAGAAGGAATGCCGATTCAACTTATAATGTTTGAAGACAGGATTGAAATACATAATCCAGGTGGATTATATGGAAGAATCACTATTGACCAATTAGGAAAAATTCAACCGGATACAAGAAATCCGGTACTAGCATCGGCACTTGAAACATTGGGAATAACAGAAAACAGGTATTCGGGAATTCCAACAATCCGGATGGAAATGGAGAAATATAACTTAAGACAGCCAGAATTCTTGGATGAAAGAGGAAGTTTTATTGTAAAACTATATAAAGAATCAAAGAATGATTATGAAGATATGTCAAATGATGAAGAAACAAATAATTTAATAGTATTTTGTAAAACACCGCGTACAAGAAAGGAAATTTGTGATTATCTGGGGTTAAATTCTGTTACTTATGCTATACAGACGTATGTAAATCCATTAGTAGAAGCTGGCGTAATTAAGTTGAGTATTCCAGATAAGCCAAAGAGTCCAAAACAGTTATATTATAGCGGAGAAAGAGAAAAATGAGAGAAGACCAATTCCTGCGGCAGCGTCTGCAGAAAGAAATCCCGATTGAGATTTCACCTGTTTTAAGAGATTTAATAACTGTTATATTTTGTTATTAAATTCTCCGCAAACCCTTGAAAATCTTTGTGTGAATCCTCTATTTCGGACAGGAGATAATTTGACAGGAAATTTCAAAGAAGAGTATAATGCATATTAAGACATTTTGAATCGGCATGTGTCCGGAAGAAGCTGTCACTGGCAGGTTCTCTGTATTATAAGCAGGTTCGAAATAGACGCTATGGGGGAAAATAATTTGGAAAAAAAACTGACAATAAATGATATAGCCCAGATGTCCGGTGTGGCAAAAAGTACTGTATCAAGATATCTGAACGGGGGAAGCGTCAAAGATGCAACGGCCCAGAAGATAAAAAAAATCATCGAAGAAAATAATTATGAGCCGAATCTGTTTGCAAGGCTGAATGCAAAAGAGAGCCGGATCATAGGACTTACGGTACCTGGATTTAACTCGGTAACAACACCGAGACTTGTAGAAGTAATCGTTGCCTATCTTAAGAAAAATGATTATACACCTCTTATCATGCATACGGAAAATGATATCGAAGAAGAAATACGCTGTATCGAACGGCTGAAGAATATGAATGTAGATGGAATTATGGTTCTTGCGACGGGAAGCACAAAAGAATACGAAGAAGCAGTAAAGAAGTTAAAAATTCCAATCCTGTTTCTTGGACAACGCTTCCCGGGAGAGAATTCTGTCATTAATGATGATTACAATGCAGGATATGCGGTGGGTAATTATATCGGACAACGTAAGTTCAAGGAGATTTATATGCTCTGGGTACCTGAAGATGACCCGGCAGTAGGAGGAGAACGACGCCATGGAGTGATCGATGGACTTATGTCCTGTGAGAAAAAGCCAAAAGAAGTCATAGAGACAACGTTCTTTTATGAAAATGCAATTGAAAATGTACAGAAATTTGTAGATCATATGAAGACACCGGCGGCAGTCGTATGCGCAACAGACCGTATCGCATTTGGCGTGTACAAAGTAATGTCAGAGAAAGGTATACGGATACCGGAAGAAGTATCGTGGTAGGATTTGGCGATTACGAAGCAGGAGAACTGTTACAGCCGCCACTTACGACGGTAAAATTTGACTGGAAGAACTGGGGGGAGATCAGTGCTGAGTCGATGATCCAGATGATTTTAGGAAAGCCGGTAAGCCCGCTTCAGGTCAACCCGTATGAAATTATAGAAAGAAAAAGTGTAAAAGAGAACTGAGAATCAGGCGGATCTGTCAATTTGACAGACCCGCTTTTGTGCAATATAGACAAATTTAGATATCAATTTTTGGAACCGTTTCCAAAATGAAATTGCAGTGACGTTTTGTGTTGACATACAAAAGCTGATGTATATAATAAAAACATAGGAACGGAACCGGTTCCAAAACAAAACAATACAAGGAGAAGAGAAATGGGAAAGAACAATGAGTATCTGGAAATATCAAAACAGATCGTAGCCAATATTGGTGGAATGGATAATATCCAGGGAACAGCACACTGTGCAACCAGACTCAGGATCGTATTGAAAGATAATGATCTTGCAGATATTGAAAAACTGGAAGATATCGACAAAGTAAAAGGTGCGTTCATAGCAGGTAATCAGTTACAGCTGATCCTGGGAGCTGGAACAGTGAATGATGTATATGAGGTATTTGCCGAGTATACGAATACACAGAATATGTCACTGGGAGATCTGAAGGAAGAAAGTGCGAAGAGGCAGAATCCACTTCAGGCAGTGATCAAAGCGTTATCTGATGTATTTATCGGAATCATGCCGGCACTTCTTGCAGCAGCCCTTCTGATGGGAATTACAAGCGTCCTTGGCGGACTTGAAGTAGTAAAGACACATGATACCTTATATGCGATCAACCGGCTGGTAAGTCTTGCGTCTACAGGTATCTTTGCAATCCTTCCAATGGCAGTATGCTATTCAGCCGTAAAAAGATTTGGCGGGAATCCGGTTCTTGGTATGGTAATCGGAGCAATCATGTTAGACAGTTCTCTTGCCAATGCTTACCAGGCTGCACAGGGAACCGTTGATATAGAAGTTATCCGTCTGTTCGGACTGAAGATTGAGATGGTAGGATTCCAGGGAGGAATCATCATCGCGCTTATGATGGGATTTGTAGTTGCAAAACTGGATAAATTCTTCAATAAGGTAATTCCGGATGTAATCAAGCTTCTGGTTGCACCAATGCTGACAGTATTTATCTCTACGGTATTACTTTTTACACTTGTAGGTCCGGCAGGACGAATTCTTTCTAATGGAATCACAGACGGACTGATGTGGAGTACAGAACATCTGGGAGCATTCGGGTATGCGTTATTTGCCGGAGTTCAGCAGATCGTAGTTATCACAGGTCTTCATCACATTATCGGTGCGGTAGAAGCACAGCTTATTGCATCGACAGGAACAAACTTTTTAAATCCACTGATGTCTGTAGCTTTATTTGGACAAAGTGGTGCGGTACTTGGTTATCTTTCCCTGAACTGGAAGAACTTAAAAGCCAGAGAGCTTTGTATTCCAAGTTTCTGCTCGACATTATTTGGTATCAGTGAACCGGCAATCTTCGGAGTAAACTTACGTTACAAGTTTCCACTGATCGGTGGATGTATCGGTGGTGCAGTTGCAGGTGCATATGTATACTATTCAAAGCTTACTGCTCTTGGATTCGGTACAACTGCACTTCCTGGAATGGCAATTGCTAATCCGGCACATCACGGTACATTAACTACATCATTGCACATGCAATCGCGATTACGATTGGATTTGTATGTACAGTCATCTTTGGAAAAATGTGGTCAGCACCGGATAAGAATAAAAATGACAAAAAGAACGATACAAAAGAAAATGATACAACAAAGGCAGTTATTACAGAAGAGCCTGGTGCAGTCTATGCAGCAGCAGAGGGAACAGTAAAAGATATCGAAGCATCGACAGATCCGACATTTGCAAACAAGGTACTTGGAGACGGTGTCGTTATCTTTCCGGAAGACGGAACCGTTATGGCACCATGTAAGGCAACCGTATCACTCGTATATCCAACCGGACATGCAATCGGACTTACAACTGCAGATGGAGCAGAGATCCTGATTCACTGCGGGGTAGATACCGTCAATATGAACGGTGAAGGATTTGAGACACTTGTAAAAGAAGGACAGGAAGTAACAGCAGAAGAAGCACTTATCAGATTTGACATCGACCTGGTGAAGAAGCATGGATACTCTCCGGAGATTCTTGTTATCTTCACAGAGCTTCCGGAAGGAAAGACCATCAAAACAGAAGAAAAACATATTGCAAAAAATGATAAGATGGCTGAAATCGTGTAAGGATAAGGTGGACAGGAACAGATGAACAAAGAGACATATTTAACAGAATATCCGAAGCATGAAAGTATGAGGGAGAATGTAAAAAAAGATAAAAACAGACTTCACTTTCATATGATGCCGCCGACAGGCTGGATGAATGATCCGAATGGTCTGTGTGAATTTCAGGGTGTGAATCATATTTATTCCAATATATCACCATTCTTGCCGGATGGGGAACGAAGCTTTGGGGACATTACACAACAAAGGATTGGATTCATTATAAAGAAGAAGAGCCGTTCCTTTATCCGGACGAAGAATGGGACAGAGACGGTGTATATAGCGGATCAGCCTATACCTGTGAAGATGGAATTCACTATTTTTACACAGGAAATGTAAAACTCTGGGATAAAGATTATGATTATATCATGAATGGACGGGAACAGAATACGATTCACGTATTCAGTCCGGATGGAAAGAATATTGCATACAAGAAGCTTGTAATGACCAATGATGATTATCCGGTGAATATGTCCAAGCATGTCAGAGATCCAAAAATCTATAAAAAAGACGGCCGTTATTATATGATCCAGGGAGGCCGTGATGCGGAATCTTATGGCTGTGCACTTTTGTTTTGTTCCGACGATCTGGAACACTGGAAATGGTACGATACGGTGCGGACAGCAAAGCCATTTGGTTATATGTGGGAATGCCCGGATCTGTTCGAGATTGACGGCCAGCAGATTATGACATGCTGTCCACAGGGAGTAGATCAGAAGGGATATGATTACCAGAATGTGTACCAGTGTGGATATTTTCCGGTAGAGTTTGACCTGAAGAACAAATCATACAGCTTTGGAAAATTTCAGGAATTTGACAAAGGATTTGACATCTATGCGACACAGACATTTGCAGATGAAGCGGGTAGAAGAATCCTGATTGGCTGGATGGGGATTCCGGATGCAGATTATGATAATGATGCAACGGTTGCATATGACTGGATCCATGCACTTACCATGCCAAGAGAACTGGAATGGAAAGATGGAAAGATCTTACAGCATCCATTAAAGGAGATGAAAGATCTGCGTAAAAATGCATTTACCTGCGAGCTGGAAGCATTTACAAAGTGGGCACCTGCGGACTGCTGTTTTGAACTGAGACTTGACGTGGAAGAAGCAAAAATCTGGAGCTTAAGCTTCGTGAAGATGTTACAATAAGCTGGAAGGACGGGCTTTTTACCTTATCGATGGGAGAAAGCGGACGTGGAAGAAAGCAGCGCTTTGCTAAGGTGGAAGAGCTTTCGGATATTACCATCTTTTCGGATACATCAGCCATTGAGATATTCATTAATAACGGGGAAACGGTTCTGACAACAAGAGTATATAGTGAACATCTTGAACAGAAAGTAGAGCTTGTATCCAGAGAGGTAAAGGGAAGCGTTCATGGATATGAACTTGGATCATTCGAGGTTGAATATAAAAAATAGATTCCGGACTGCATAAGAGATAACAAGAAGAAAGAAGAATAAGATAAAAAAGAAATGGTTGTAATTTTGAAGTTCCGGCCATTTCTTTTTATAAATTTTATGAATTGATACAAGGACGAAGCATAATTTTAGCTGTAAATATTCCATTATCGTACGTGAAATCACATCCACCGCCAGTCTTTTCAACAATGTGGCGGACAGATTGAATTCCGATACCATTTTGATTTCTTTTAGAAGAAAGAAAAATGCCATGATTCTGCTGGATTTTACCATCAAAAGCATTTTCAATTTGAATTAAAATAAGATTAGAAGCATGTCGATAGATTTTGATATCAATCCGTTGTCTGAATTTTGCGGTCTTCAAGCTGGCTTCCAATGCATTTTCTAACAGGTTAGAAAGAACAAGACAAAAGTCTGTTTCATCGACTGAAATTTGTGCCGGAAGATCAATCTGCACGTGGAAAGGAATTGTGTTACGTTCAGCCATTGAGGATAGCTGAAGAAAATGATGGCGCATATCATGTCGTGCCTGACGTGTCTCTTCGATTGCATTGCAGAGGTTAGTATATCTTTCCTGTTGGATTGAAAGAAGATAGTTTTCTTGTTGAAGCCGTGCATTTCGGTTTAGACTGTTTGCCATTAATAAAAACAGAGTATAAAATAATGAAAGAATGATTAACAGAACAAGGCTGACAACAATATATATCTGTAAAATCCGTCCGGTATATAAGGTGCCATCATATTTTGGGACCATGAACAGATTCAGTCTGATAAATATAAGCGGCAAGATCCAGAATACATACCAGATCTGAGCAAAATTATCATCATCGATCATGATTCGGACAGTATGAGTGGCAGGATACCAGACGGCTAAAAGGAATAAAATACAGATAATGTTATAGATGATTCCTGTGCCAATCTGTAAAGCCGAGCATAATATACCTCCCAAAATGCAGAGTGCAATTAGAAGAGGAAAAAGCCAGGCAATTAGCTTTGGAAGAGATATTTTTAGTGTTGATTTTACAGGAAGATAGGCAAGAATCATCCCAGGGATAATTACAGTAAGTTCAAGTGTCGGGCGAAGAATATTGTTCATTATGTATGCCCCCCCTTCAAATAAGAAATATATAAAGGCTTTCTCTCATTCGTTTATTTTCACCTAAAAACAGATAGACAAACTATGGGGCGGATTTACAATTCGTGCTATTTTTTGACTATTCGTGACAGAGCGATTGAAAATGAGAAGTGTTTTTTTATAATAAAAGCAGTAGATGACAAAGGCTGGAAAAAGGAGGGAAGTATAAATGAAAGGAAGAAAAATACTATTAGCATTTATTATATCTGCAGTTACGCTCACATCGGGATGTGCAAATGGTACACCAAAGACAGAGGAGGCAAAATCAGAGCAGAAGACAACAGAAGAAAATGCAGTTGTTCCAATTAAGCCGATTACGGCAAAAGCAATTGATGATAATCCATATATGGCAAAGAGTGATGCCAATGTTCATCAGGACTGTTATAATTCAGATACGACAGATGAAGTATTACCGGTTGATATTTATCCGGAAATTAATGTTTCTTATGAAAAAGTAAATCCAAATGCATCTCCGGCGGTATTTTTTGATACATATGGACATGCTGTTGTTCCATTTCAAGGAGGACTGGCTATCCGTGATATTAATGCGGATGAAACACAGACAGAAGGTTATTTTTCACCGGCAAAGCATGATGGCGGAGGATATGTGATACAAAGCTCATATTCATTTGTAGATGAGAGCAATCGCCTGGTATGTCCAACAAGCAACAACCACGTGCTTATGTTGAAAGCAACAGATGATGCGGGAAATGTCCTTCCGGAATTTGAAAAAGTGCTGGATATTGATATTAAAGCAGCGGCAGAAGAAATTACAGGGAAAACATTGGATCAGAACTTATTATCTGTAGTTTTTGACTATGAAGGAAATTTATGGTTTGCTACAGGCGGTTTCCGTATTTATCCGGAACGTAAACAGCAAGGTGCAATGGGATACATTTCAAGGGCAGCAATTGATGCATCTTAAAGGGAGAACATGTTGATCTGAAAGAATCTACATTTGTATATGAATTGGAGCCTGGCGAAGGTGCAGAGAATGGAATTGCATCGTCAAAGGAAGGTGCAGTTATATTAACGAATCAAAATTGTTATTTATTAAATGCAAAAGATGGTGTACAGGTGCAGTGGTGTACCCCATATGAAAGCGTGGGAGCGAAAGACAGCAAAGAGGGAGATGAAACTACAGGCGGAGGTCTTGCCTGGGGAGGTGGATGTTCACCATCTCTGACAAGCAAATTAGTTATGTTTACAGATAATCAGGATCCGGTAAATCTGTTGGCATTAGATATGAAGACCGGGGAAATAGTGGCAAGCATGCCGGTAATCGATGAGCTTCCGAAAAATATGCAGGTGTCGGTAGAAAATTCAGCAATGGTATATGATAACGGAGAAGGTACAGTCAGCACAATCGTATGTAACTGGTTTGGAGCCGGAAGTGCTAAACTTGCGGACGCAGACAACGATTCTTCTATACAGACCTATGAAAATATTTACGATGTAAACTGGTTGAAGAAGGGAAATAAGATGGTTGTGCCGGGAGTAGAGCGTGTCGATACCATTAAGACAAAGGACGGATACGAAATGAAGAGTATCTGGTGCAGAAACGATATCCGTGATACATCTATGATGAAGCTTTCTACAGCGACAGGTTATATCTATGGTTATGTTCAGGATCTGGAAAGTGGCATGTGGCAATTCATCATGTTAGATTTTGAAACAGGAGAAACAGTATTTACAATGGATGTCTCAGATAAACCGGGATACAACAATATGGCAATCGGCATGTATGCAGGAAATAGTGGAAATACATTATATTGCCCGACAGGATATCTGGAGCTCTTAAGATTGCAGGACAGATTTGTTTATCTGCCGGAGATGCCTTATCGAAAAGTAGATTTAGACAAGGCAAAGAGAAATGTACTAACACAAGAAGAATTTACAGAAGCCGGCGGGAAAGGAAATGTTGCAGGCTGGCTGAATACGGTTACAGTAGAAAATGTACATCCAAATACTACTGTGGCAATACGAATGAAAGGAATTGCAGGAAAAGCAGATACATTTACATTATATGCATATGATAAAGAGAATAAATTAAAAGAAGTTCCTGCAGAGTTATGGCATATTCAGGAAGAAGATGGAACATTGCCGGATAAACTTACAGAGGATACATTATATGAAGTGCATGTTATGGTAGAAGATGGAGGAGAATTTGATCTTAGTGATACAGAAAAAGAAATTAAGATAGCAGTTATTCTCGGAAATAAATGATTTGTTTTTAAGAAAATCACCTGAGGTGTATATCACAAGGCTCCGTTCTAAAAAAGAATGGAGCTTTTTAAAACTAATGCAAAGCAAACACCCCAAAAATTTAACAAAAGTTAGCAAGAATTCTCCTTCCTCTATAGGTGGGAGATGAATTGCAGAAAAAGAAGATAGAACGCTTGTTCTGCAATGCGAAGTGTGGTATACTATAATCAGTCGAAAGGATAGAAAGGACTGACTATATGGACAAAATGGATCATAATGCACATTCAGTATATTTGATGTATTATCATCTGATCATGGTTGTAAAATACCGAAGAAAAGTAATAGATGATCCGATTTCGGAACGTGCAAAAGAGATCTGGGAACGTATTGCACCTGATTATGGAATCACACTGGAAGAATGGAATCATGATGTTGATCATGTGCATGTTATGTTTCGAGCACAGCCAAAATCAGAACTCAGTAAATTTATCAATGCGTATAAAAGTGCAAGCAGTCGTTTGTTAAAAAAGGAATATCCACAGATCAGGGAAAGACTTTGGAAGGAAGCATTCTGGAGTCAAAGTTTCTGCCTGTTGACAGCGGGTGGTGCACCGATTGATGTTATCCGTAATTATATCGAGACGCAGGGAGAGAAAAAAAGATGAATATAGCTTACCATTTTCGTATATATCCAAACAGAGAGCAGGAAGTTCTGCTCGCAAAAACATTTGGTTGCTGTCGTTTTTTATATAATCAGATGTTGAATGATAAGATACGGGAATATGAAGCAACGAAAAAAATGCTGCGAAATACACCGGCGATGTATAAAAAAGCATATCCATTTTTGAAAGAAGTGGATTCCCTGGCACTTGCAAATGTGCAGATGCATCTGGAAAAGGCATATAAGAATTTTTTCAGGGATCCAAAGATTGGCTTTCCAAAATTCAAATCAAAACACAGGAGCCGAAAAAGCTATACGACAAATGTGGTCAATGGAAATATTCAGGTAGAAGATCATCAGATAAAACTACCGAAGTTGAAATGGATCCGTATGAAAAAACATCGTGATATTCCAGAAAAATATTGCCTGAAATCTGTAACAATAAGTATGGAACCATCTGGAAAGTATTATGCAAGTCTATTATATGAAAAAACTGACTGTGAAAACCAAGCAGAAGAATTAGATTATGAAGACGCAAAGATACTAGGAATTGATTATGCAATGCATGGAATGGCTGTGTTTTCTGAAGATATACAGAAGGAAAATGAAGGATACTTCAGAAAAAGTGAGGAGCGGCTGGCAAGGGAACAAAGAAAAGTTATCCCATTGCGTGAAAGGAAGCAATAATTATTACCGACAGAAAAAACGTGTTGCATTATGTCATGAAAAAATCCGAAATCAGAGGAAAGATTTCTTACATAAGCTGAGTCATGAAATGGCAGAGACATATGATGTTGTTGCAGTAGAAGATATTGATATGAAAGCAATGAGCCAGTGTATGCATTTTGGGAAAAGTGTCATGGATAACGGTTACGGAAAGTTTCGGGAATTGCTGGAATATAAGCTGACATGGAGAGGAAAGAAATTGGTACGTGTAGACCGTTTTTTCCCTTCCAGTAAAAAATGCTGTAAATGTGGTAGTGTAAAGAAAGAACTGAAACTTTCGGACAGAGTATATTTTTGTACATGTGGAAATCGGATAGACCGGGATCTGAATGCGGCAATCAATATACGTGAAGAAGCACGCCGCATGTTGTTAGCAGGATAAATGGGAAGTGTCTGTATCCAGACAATGAAAATATCCCATAACTGGGTAAAAATGAATCGCGGGGCACGCGAGGATAGCTTGTAGATACTTGGCTCAGTAGAGCCATTGAGCAAGAAGCCCTCACTTCAAAATCTGTGATTTAAGTGGTGGGAGCATGTCACCCTAAAATGGAATTATTATGATGAGTAATTATATGAGGAACAAAAATGAACATACAAATTTTCGGAACCAAGAAAAGCTTCGACAGCAAAAAAGCTGAACGATTTTTCAAAGAGCGCGGAATTAAGTACCAGTCGTAGATATGAAAGAAAAAGGTCTGAGTAAAGGTGAATTCAATTCGGTATGCCAGGCTGTCGGAGGATATGAAAAACTGATCGATCAGGAGTGCAAGGATAAAGATCTGCTTGCGTTGATTACTTATCTTGCAGAGGAAGATAAAGCAGAAAAGATTCTGGAAAATCAAAAGGTGATCAAGACACCGATTGTGCGTAACGGGAAACAGGCAACAAGTAGGATTATCAGCCAGAATATCTGAAAAACTGGAAATAAAAGAGTATAAAGAAAGTAAAAAAGGAACTCAAAAATAATAACAAATAAATTTGAGATTAAGGAAAGAATACTGAGTGAGAAGATGATAGATTACAACCGAGAAGACCAATTCCTGCGGCAGCGCCTGCAGAAAGAAATCCCGATTTTACGGGCATTAATACAAAATCTATATGAAGAAATGGACAGAAAACTCCATTTAAACGGGGCAAAAGTACCGATAACATTTGGATATGATACGGACACACTGGGATCTTACACTAGACGAAGTGCACATGAAAAAGAGCATTTTCATTTTTCGCTGTTGTTTATTGCATATGGTGTGAAGAATCCGCTGTCCAAAGAAGACCGCATAGATCTGTTTAAGCATGAGTATGCCCATTACATGCAGTACAATATGCAGATTCCCGAAAAGTATAAATGGCAGGCGGGAACGCACGGAAGTGCGTGGAAATACTGTTGTTCTCTAATCGGAGCGGCGCCGACGCCGTATTATAAGGCGGGCGAAGCGCTTATGAATCATGACTATGATAAGGTATTAAAGAACAGAATCCATGATAAATCCGTGCCGGTCCGGGATACTTATCAGCAACTGAAGACTGCACAGAAGAAAAAAGATGAGGTGGTTCAGTATAAGCTTGGCGACGCAGTGACACATCCGAAATTCGGACATGGAATTGTGGAGAAGATTAATCAGAGATCTGGCGGGGTGCATTTACATATCCGGTTTGATGGGGAAGTGAAGTGTATTGATCAGAAATGGTTGTCGCGGAAGAAGTATATGTGAAAAGATTCAGTAAAAACAAATAAGCAAGGTAGTGAAGTATCTGAAGAGGATAAACGTACACGAAGAACGTTAGATGATGAGATGACATTTTTCGTGTGCGTAAATTTATATATTGACATACTATCAAAGTGATACTATCATAAAGATAATAATATAGGACGAAAAAAGAAAGAGGTAGTAATCATGCGGAAAAAATCAGAAATGCAAAAGGTTAACGAAGAATTTGTAAAGACTTACGATGATTCAAAATATCCAAAACCATCCGTGACTGCAGATATCGTCATTTTCGGAATGTTTGATAAAGAAGAAGATAATTACAGAAAAATAGCCGAGAAAGAGTTAAAGGTACTTTTAATCCAGAGAGGTGCGGCACCATATGAAGGCTGTTATGCCCTTCCGGCGGATTCGTTGGTCCGAAGGAAACCATCGGCGAAGCCGCAGAACGTGAATTAAAAGAAGAGACAAACTGCAACTGTAATTTCCTGGAACAGTTCGGTACCTACAGCAATCCAAACCGTGATCCGAGAAGATGGGTGATCAGCAATGGATACATGGCACTTGTCAATGCCGGACAGGAAATGATCCAGGCAGGAGATGATGCTTCGGATGCAAAGTGGTTTGATGTGTCATTTCAGGAAGAAGCCGGTATATGGAATCTGTGTCTGACACATGGGGATGAGAAGCTTCATGCAAGATTAGAAGAGACAACTTCGAAGTGGGATGTAAAGAAGAAATTTAAGACTATAGAAAGCGATGACCTTGCATTTGACCATGAGCTGATTCTTGCAGATGCAATCGTACAGCTTCGAAAATGGATTACGGAGACGCATATAGCGTTCCGGCTTTTACCGGAGAAGTTTACACTGAGAGAATTGCAGCAGATTCATGAGACGGTGCTGGATACGAAGCTGTTGGTTCCGGCGTTTCGAAGAAAAGTGGCTGATCTGGTAGAAGATACCGGGGAGATGACTGGGGATGCCGGGCATCGGCCGGCGAAGTTGTATCGGGAGAAAAGGTAAGTTACAATCGAAGGAGAAAGATATATGCATGCAAATGACGAAATTATAAGTCTTGCCGATTTCCGAAAAAAATTAAAAAGGTTCCAGGAATGCTATGATGAAATATATTTTCGAGGAGAGGTAGAAGAATTTCCAAATCGAGAACCAAGTATTTTGCGTGATGAAGGATATCTGGAAAACGAAGGATGTATGTATCAGGAAATGATGCAAATGTATGGTGAACAAATGAAGAATGCATATAGATATATTGGAAAACTTGCACTGCTTCAACATAATAATGTTCCAACAAGATTGCTGGATATAACTGTCGATCCATTTGTTGCGTTATATTTTGCATGCGAGCAGAATGGTATAGCGAATGACAAAGACGGATATGTGTTTATGTATATCAGAAATGGAAAAAGTTGTAATTCACCCGATGTATATATATTATCCTTCATGCCTGCTTCCCAGAGCTTTCGTATAAAGAAATAGCAGAGAAGGTTTGGCAGAAATTGAAGGTGAATTACACAGAAGATGAAATTCAGAAAGTTATTCATACACCGTTATTTGTAAAAAGATCAGAGGATTTAAGTGTGGGAAATGCAAGAATTCAAGCACAAGAAGGATGCTTTTTTATCTGTGCAGATGATGAAAAAGGTGGACTTATTACGCTGGATTCGATCCCGCCGGTGATGGTTTATCGAATACCGGCATCTTATAAGGCCGGCATACGGGACGAACTGGATAAAGAGGAGAAGATTAACGTGTGTTCCATTTATCCGGAGATGCCGTCTGGTGGGTCATATTTAAGAGCAAAGTACAGAACTGTCAGATACGAAGTGTCAGAGAAAGATTATACGGTATATGATATATCGCAGAAAACGCATTGTAGAAGGGACACGGATTTACGCATTATCGTGAAAGAAGATTTGCCGATAAAGTGGGTGAAGCAGATCGTTCGACATGTTTGTGAGGGGTATAAAAGTTCTTCGGATGTTATATGGATATATGTCGGAGTGTCGAAGGAAGATATGCTTTCGTATAACTGGCGGATTACGGGCAGGTGGATTAATCCATTATGGAAAAATACGGGAATTGATCCGTTAAAAGAAAGAGATGGAGAATTTTCCTGGGAGAATCAATCCGGAACTTCAATTATATCGGAGTATAATGAGAAAAATGTCTATAAACCGGACGATGAATTATATGCATATTATCATCAGGTTTTTGAGGATTCCATGCCATATATACGAGAAATAATTTCTTTATATGATAGTGAAGAAAAAGAAAAATTATATACATGGATATCTAGAAATAGGGAACAGATTCGGGAATTTTTTAATAAAACCACCAATGGTGGCTGCTCAAGAATCCGGGAATGGAATGAATTTATAAAACATTATAGCTTGCTGTATGTAGAGATGGAGAATATATGTCTTGAAAATGAAAATAAAAATTGGAATCCTCAGGCAAAATGGCATTTAATGGGGAGGAGGATTCAATCCATTCAGAAGGAGAAGGCGGTTATTGAAAAGGGAGAAGTAAAGTGGAGAAAAACACTTGATGTTACGGATGAAGAACTGAAAAAGTGTAAGCCATGCTATGAAACTCATCAGGTAAGATCATTCACTCAGACAATCCCTGTGAGTGAAGATGCCATAGAAGTCAGGATGGAGATTAAATATGAGAAAAATACAGAAGGAAAAATAATTGTCTCCGGGAAAACCAACTTATTTGACGGAGCGCAATTGCTGATTTCAATCACTCCGGATGGAAAATTTTATGGTCCGTCTTGCAAAGTAAACTGTTTAAATGGAACATTTACTTCAGTACCCTTAGGAAATGGAACGAATCTTTCGGGGAAATGCAGATTGAGTATTACGATGCCTGTAAGTTCTGTACAACCAATAGAATTTGTAAAAAAGGCCGGTATGCAGTATGAAAACCTGAAAGGGGACTTTATCGTCCGGGATGGAATATCCCCTTCGGGAAAATATGAACAGGAAGTGATTTTATGAAATGGAGAAAATCCTTATACGACATAATCGAAGTTGCAGATGAACAAAATACACTAAGCAAGCTATATGACTGGATGATGATGATCGTCATAGTAGTAAGTATTATTCCGCTTGCCGTTAGAAACGCAAATGAACTTACGCAAATGTTAGATTTTGTTACGGTTATTATATTTATCATAGACTATATTCTAAGATTATTAACGGCGGACCTGAAATTGAAAAAAGGAAAGAAATCATTTGCCGAATATCCGTTTACACCAATGGCGGTAATCGATTTGGTATCGATCCTTCCATCAGTAACGCTTTTGAACAGCAGCCTGAAGTTATTAAGGCTTTTCCGGTTGTTCAGAACTTTCCGGGTATTCCGAGTATTTAAAGTGATCAGATATTCTAAGAGTATTAATATCATTATCAATGTATTCAAAAAGCAGAGAGAGGCGTTGCTGGTAGTAGGCGGATTGGCGATAGGATACATAGTGATCTCGGCATTGATCATGTTTAATGTAGAACCGGCAACATTTCCAAGCTTTTTGATGCGGTATACTGGGCGACCGTTTCGCTGACTACGGTTGGATATGGGGATATCTATGCCGTTTCAACGATTGGTAAGGTGATTACGATGTTATCGTCGGTATTTGGAATTGCAATTGTGGCATTGCCGGCAGGCATTGTTACAGCCGGGTATATGGAAGAGATTAATAAAGATGAATCTTTGTAATTTAGGAGAATTGCAGATGGAAAATAAAGAGAAAAAGCAAATGCTTACAACGGAGCTAACAAAAGAAAAGAGCGGCGGGAGTGCGGGATGATTCAGGATATGTCAATAAACGGAATCAAACTACATCTCGCTCAGAACGGAACCGGAGGCCCGGTCATCTTCTGGGGCATGTATCCACATCAGCAGAACGAAGTAGAACATCTGTGGGAATCTCTACTGGAACTTGTGCCGGAACAAAATTTCCTGCTCGTCGCATTTCAGGTGGAAGACTGGAATCGGGATTTTTCGCCTTGGGAAGCAGCGGCTGTATTCGGAACGGAAGCTTCGCCGGACAAGGTCTGAAGGCGCTGAGATGGCTGACAGAGGAATGTGTGCCACATATTGATCGGGCTTTTGGCGTGAAAGACAGGGAACATTGGCTGATGGGCTATTCGCTTGCCGGATTATTCGCGCTATGGGCAGCTTATGAAAGTGACGTGTTTTCTGGAATTGTATGCTGTTCGGGTTCGTTGTGGTTCCCGGACTGGGATCATTATGTAAGGGATCATATGATTCAGAGTAAATGTAGCGTGTATCTGAGTCTTGGCGGGAAAGAAGAGAAGACGAAGAACAAAGTAATGGCAGCGGTCGGTGACAGGACCAGGGCGCAGGAAAGGCTGTTACAGGAGGACTCGATGGTGGAATCCGTGGTTTTAGAGTGGAATGCGGGAGGGCATTTTGCAGATGCGGGGAAAAGGCTGGCTAAGGGCGTGAAATGGATGTTTGGAATGAAAAGTGGCTTATAATATAAGTTGAGGGTGTTAAGGTTTCATGGTATCATAATCAGTATAGAAGTAGATTAGAAGGTGTAATATATGGGAAGATTTGTGAATCCGGATAACAGTGCATTTCAAGTAGCACTGAATTCAAAATCTATATAGATAAAACAGGCTTAATTGCCTGCATGAATGATGTACTGACTCAACAGACGGATATATTTGCAATAGTCGTCCACGTCGGTTTGGAAAATCATATGCGGCGAATATGCTTGCAGCATACTATAGCAAAGGTGCAGATTCGGAAGAGATGTTTTTTTGATCTTGAGATAGGAAAAACAGAAGATTTTAAGAAGCATCTTAATAAATATGATGTGATCCATATAGATGTACAATGGTTTCTGACCAATTGTGAAGAAGCAGAAAATGTTGTAGCATATATTACCAGGATAGTATTGGATGAATTGAGGGAAATTTATCCGGAAATTTTGTCTGAGGATGTAAGATCTTTGCCGGATGGGCTTTCACGGGTTAAGGATAAGACAGGACAGAAATTTATTATTATTATTGATGAATGGGATGTGCTTATCGGGATGAGTCGGCAAATAAGAAAGTACAGGATGAATATATCCGTTTCCTGAGAAGTATGTTCAAGGGAACGAACCTACGAAATATATCCAGCTCGCCTATCTTACAGGAATTTTACCGATAAAAAAAGAAAGAACACAATCGGCACTTAATAATTTCCGTGAATATTCGATGCTGAATGCGGGACCACTGGCCTCTTATATTGGATTCACAGAGGAAGAAGTAAAAGAACTTTGTGAGGAATATAAAAAGGATTTTTCAGAGGTGAAGCGCTGGTATGATGGCTATCAATTAGGAAAATATCATGTCTATAATCCAAACGCAGTCGTAAATCTGATGACCGATGGAAATTTTCAGAGTTACTGGTCTGGAACGGCTTCCTATGATTCGATCGTTCCATTGATTAATATGGATTTTGATGGATTAAAGACTGCAATTATTGAAATGTTGTCGGGGGCAGCGGTCGAAGTGGACGTTGCTTCATTTCAGAATGACATTGCAAATATTGTGAATAAGGACGATGTCCTGACGTATCTGATTCATATGGGTTACTTGGGATATTCGGGCGCTTCCAGAATGGCGTTTGTACCGAATGAGGAGATCAGGCAGGAGCTGATTCGTGCGACGCGGAGAAAACGATGGAACGAGATGTTACTTTTCCAGCAGGAATCCGAATTGTTATTAGATGCAACGTTAGATATGGATGGTGAAGCGGTTGCAGAACGGATAGAAAAGATACATGAGGAATATGCATCAACAATTCAATACAATAATGAAAATTCACTTAGCAGTGTGTTGGCATTGGCATATCTGAGTGCGATGCAATATTATTTTAAACCAGTTCGAGAATTACCGACAGGACGAGGATTTGCGGATTTTGTGTTTATTCCAAAACCGGAATATAAGAGTGATTATCCGGCGCTTGTTGTGGAATTGAAATGGAATAAAAGTGCTGTGAGTGCATTGCAGCAGATAAAGGATAGAAAATATCCGGATTCTATTCAAGATTATACAGGTGATATTTTGCTGGTTGGGATTAATTATAGTAAAAAAGATAAGAAACATGAGTGTGTGATTGAGGCGTATAAGAAAAAATAACAGTGTTTCGTCAGGCATATAAGTGAAATGAAAGCATAGTAGAGGTGAATAAAATGCTCCCGGCAAGAAAAATACATTTTGAAGCAAAAAAGAAAGAAAAAGAGAACTTAAGATTCCGAAGCTTCTTAAAATGCAATGCGGATGAAGAAGAACTGGACCAGCAATTTTTACAACTGCACAAAGAATTATTTGAAAACTTCGATTGCGGCAGATGCCGTAACTGTTGTAAAGAGTACTGTGCGGAACTTACGACAGATGAAGTGAAGGAAGTGGCAGAGTATCTTAAGATGGAAGAGCCGCAATTTGTTCAGACATATCTGGAAAAAGATGAGACGGAAGGGACTTATTTAACGAAAAATAAACCATGTGATTTTCTTCAAAAGAATGGAGAATGTCTTTTAGAGGAGTGCAAGCCGGATGGCTGTAAGAAGTATCCGTATACGGATCAATCGGGACGTTTGGGGAGTTTGTATGGTATGCTTGATGCGATAGCGGTGTGTCCTGTAGCATATGAGATCTGGGAACGGTTAAAGAAAATATATAACTTTCATTGATGATAATGTAAATGGAATGATAAAGAGGTAATTACAACTGGAGGTGAAAATCAATGAACAAAGCAGACAAAGCAGAATCCCTCTTCCGCACAGGCTACAACTGCAGCCAGTCGGTCTATGCAGCATTTGCGGAAGAACTGGGAATAACAGTGGAAGAAGCAGCGAAGAAGGCAAGCCCGTTCGGAGCAGGATTCGGCAAGCTTCGTGAAGTATGTGGTGCTGTGACGGGGATGGTCATGGTGATCGGTGATCTGTACGGATACGATGATCCGAAAGATGCGGCGGGGAAAAAGAAGCTTTATGCACTTGTGCAGAAGCTTTGCGGAGCATTTGAAGAATCGGAAGGAAGTCTAATTTGCCGGGAACTTCTTGGGTTGGAGAAGGGCGAAGATCTGGAAGAGCCTGCGGTCAGAACGGAAGAGTATTATCAGAGCAGACCGTGCGTGAAAGCATGTAGAAGAGCAGCAGAGATTTTGGAAGAATATATGAAGAATAAGTAGAAAAAGACAGCAAAAAAATCGGGGAATATATAAAGAATAAAAGGATAATAGAACGATTGATGTTGAATATAAAAAACAGAGCGGTACGATGAAGGTACCGCTCTGTTTTATATTCTGAATCGCCATGCGTTCGTAAGAAGCTGCCAGTGGCAGGAATTGTTATGTATTCGTAAAGTCTGGTTGGGGGCAGATTCCGCAGACAATGAAGGATTTTAAAATTTCTCATAATGAATTTTCTCAAATGGAAGCTTTGAAAGTTCGGCAGGTGTTTTCTCCTCAGCCGGCATCCCCAGAGACAGAATCGCTTCAAGCTTATACCTTCCGGAAAATGCAGACATTCACGCACATAATCTTCGGTTGTAATAGATGCAGTACCGGAATCGGTGGAAGTTGCAGTTCTTAACCGTCCCTGGATCCAACAGCTTCCGATACCAAGACTGTCGGCCATCAGATGCATATTTGCCATGGCGATGGAGCTGTCCTCAATCCATACATCAGAGACTTCGGCATTGGCGATGACGACGATGGCCGCATCTGCGCCGGCCAACATCCAGGCGGCGCCGGTACGGCATTCGGACAGATGACGGAGCATGTCTTTGTCTTTGACGACGATGAATTCCCATGGGTGGATCGAACGGCTGGAAGCGGACAGAAGTCCGGCCTGAATGATCTGTGTCAATGCTGCATCATCAATAGGTGCACCGGTGTATTTACGAATGCTGTGGCGTTGCTGGAAAATTGATAATAAATTCATAAAAAACCCCCTTATCTTTTTTCTTATAGTATAATTGAGAATATAAGAAAAGGGAAGAGAAGAGTATTTAGACAAGTATTAGACAAAAGAAAGCAGGAAGGATATGAGCGAATACATTACGACCTACACAGGAAAACATTTTAAACCAACAGAACCGGATCCGAGTTATTTGACATAGCAGATATTGCACATGCGCTGTCACTGATATGCAGAGGAAATGGTCATGTGAAGACGTTCTGGTCGGTCGGGG
>ENA-OQAA01000145-OQAA01000145.1-human-gut-metagenome-genome-assembly--contig:-NODE-145-length-51975-cov-2.391105_pt1 | contig 51975 bp, 66 predicted proteins | sample MGYA00242489_ERZ504515 | MGnify/ENA primary metagenome ERZ504515 (study PRJEB26092, sample SAMD00036237) | human gut metagenome | host: Homo sapiens | study: EMG produced TPA metagenomics assembly of... | reverse complement strand
TAAAAGACATCTATGCTGTGGCGATGCCATTGAATATCCCCATCCGCTGACCGGAAAACCGTGGCTCAACTATCTGGCCAATCCGGCAAACCGTCAGGGACGCATCGTTGCCGATAATATGGCCTTGGGCAATACCACATCCTACGAAGGAGCTATCGGTACATCCATCGCCAAAGTCTTTGATATGACGGTAGCCTCTACCGGACTTGCCGCCAAGCGTCTGAAACAATGGGGCATGGAGTATCAAAGCTCGGTAACCCATTCTGCTTCGCATGCAGGTTATTATCCGATGCGTTGCCTCTGACCTTGAAACTGACGTTCCATCCGAAAACCGGAAAACTCTATGGAGCGCAATGCATAGGCTACGAGGGAGTGGATAAGCGCATCGACCAGATAGCGGGACTTATCAAACATGGCGGAACCGTTTACGATTTGATGGAAACGGAGCACACCTATGCACCGCCATTCTCATCGGCAAAAGACCCTATTGCCATAGCCGGATACGTGGCTTCCAATATTATCAGCGGCGCCATGCCGGTTATTTCCTGGCGCGAACTGGCAGAGAAGAAAGACGAAGTAATGCTGATAGATACCCGTACCCCCGAAGAATTCTCGTTCGGAACGATTCCGGGAGCTGTCAATATCCCGCTGGACGAGATGCGCGACCGTTTGTCGGAAATACCAGCGGATAAGCCCGTCGTGCTTTTCTGTGCCGTAGGTTTGCGCGGATATTTGGCACAACGTATTCTGATAGGACGCGGTTATCGCAATACGGCCAACTTGATAGGCGGATATAAGACCTATTCTACAGCAGTGGCGCCCATTCCTGCTCCTACGGCATCATCGCCGGCTCAGCCTGCTGCATCCGCTCCGTCGCAATCGGCACAGAGCGGTTCTGCCAAAGAGCCTTTGAGGGTTAATGCCTGCGGCCTGCAATGTCCCGGCCCTATCATGCAGGTAAAGAAAGCCATAGACAGCATCGCTCCGGGCGAGCGGGTGGAAATTGTGGCGACCGATGCCGGATTCGCACGTGATGCTTCTGCCTGGTGTGCCACTACGGGCAACAAGCTGATAGAGAAAAAGGAAGAAAAAGGACGCTACACGGTATTGCTTGAAAAAGGCGATGAGGCTTGTGCCTGCCCGTCGTCTCTTCCGGCAGCAGGCGGACGGGGAAAAACTTTAATTCTTTTTAGCGATGATTTAGACAAGGCTTTAGCTACCTTTGTACTCGCTAACGGTGCAGCGGTAACCGGACAGAAAGTGTCGATATTCTTCACCTTCTGGGGATTGAATGTCTTGAAGAAGATACAGAAACCCCGGACAGAGAAAGATATTTTCGGAAAGATGTTCGGTATGATGCTTCCGTCCAGTTCATTGCGGCTGAAACTGTCCAAGATGAATATGATGGGCTTGGGCAGCAGGATGATGCGCTTCCTGATGAAGCGGAAAGGAATAGATTCTTTGGAATCGTTGCGTTCTCAGGCGTTGGCGCAAGGGGTTGAGTTTATTGCTTGTCAGATGTCTATGGATATGATGGGCATCCGGCGCGAAGAATTGCTGGACGAAGTTACCATAGGCGGTGTAGCGACCTATATGGAGCGCGCGGACAAGGCGAATGTGAATCTATTTATATAAACGGAATAATGGAAACTTTATGTAGAATCCGCGATATTTACCGGGCGATAGCCGAGTTTGAAGTAAAATTCATGCAGGAGTTTGACTTGTCGTTGAATGAGGGTATGCTGTTGTGTACCCTGCTCAATACGCCCAAACTCACCTCCAGCGAGATAGCGGAAGCGCTCGGACTGTCAGCTTCCAATACTTCCAAGGTAATCCGCTCGGTAGAGGACAAGAAGCTGATTACCCGACTGGTGGGAAAAACGGATAAGCGTCAGATGCACTTTGCACTGACGCCGGAAGGGAAGAGCCGTATTACGGTTATAAAAAACAGCACTCCCGAAATTCCGGCCCTATTGCAGGAGATTGTTTAGAGAGAGGCTTTCCGGTTTATTCATGGTGATACGGCCCGCCGTTCAGTATGGTCATGGCACGGTATAACTGCTCTACAAAGATAAGTCTTATCATCTGATGCGAAAAGGTCATGCGCGAAAGAGACAGCTTTTCGTGTGCCGCTTCATAGACTTTGGGTGAGAAGCCGTAAGGGCCGCCAATAATAAAAACCAGCCGTTTGTTTACGGTGTTCATCTTGCGCTTCATATAGTCTGCGAACTCTATGGAGCGCATTTCTTTTCCGCCCTCATCCAGCAGCACCACCACATCGCCCGGTTGGAGCGCTTTCAGTATCAGTTCGCCCTCTTTTTCTTTTTGTACGTCTGCGGAGAGGCTTTTGGTATTTTTCAGTTCCGGGATAACTTCCATATCGAACGAGAGATAGCGTCGCGTACGCTGTATGTAGTCATTGATGGCTGTAATAAAGTGCTGTTCTACGGTTCGTCCTACGACGAGCAAGGTCATTTTCATATGAATTACTGATTTTCGTGCAAAAATAATCCTTTCCTGTGAGAATGTCGCTTTTCTTTTCTTGTTATTTATAAGATTTGCTTACCTTTGCCTATCATTAATACTTGTGAAAATGAATAAACGAGTAGTAATATTATGGCTCTGCTTCTTTGTCTGGACAGTTTCGCTTATGGCACAAGACGTACCGGCAGGAGTGGTCGCCGCCTTTAAAAAAGGAAATTCTCAGGAACTGAACGGGTATCTGAGTGATAAAGTGGAACTGATTCTGGAGAGTCGTTCAATCAATGTCGACAACCAAGCGGCAGAGAAAAAGATGGCATCTTTCTTTTCCGGTAATCGGGTGAGCGGTTTTACGGTGAATCACCAGGGAAAGCGCAATGAGTCGAGTTTCATAGTCGGTACGCTGACAACCGCGAACGGAAACTTCCGGGTGAATTGTTTCTTTAGAAAAGTGGCAGGCAAATATGTGATACACCAAATAAGAATAGATAAGACAAATGAATAAGGAAGAAGAATTGATTGACAGGCTGATTGACCTGGCCTTTGCCGAAGATATAGGCGATGGTGACCACACCACTCTTTCGTGCATTCCTGCTACGGCAATGGGCAAATCCAAGCTTTTGATTAAAGAAGCCGGTATTCTTGCCGGTATCGAGGTAGCTAAAGAAGTGTTCCGTCGTTTCGACCCCACCATGAAAGTGGAAGTATTCATCAATGACGGCACTGAAGTGAAGCCGGGCGACGTGGCTATGGTTGTGGAAGGCAAGGTGCAGTCTTTGTTGCAGACCGAACGCCTGATGCTGAACATTATGCAGCGTATGAGCGGCATCGCTACCATGACCCATAAGTATGCCGAGAAGCTGAAAGGTACGAATACCCGTGTGCTCGATACCCGTAAGACAACTCCGGGCATGCGTATTCTGGAAAAGATGGCTGTGAAGATAGGTGGCGGCGTGAACCATCGAATCGGTCTGTTCGACATGATTCTGCTGAAAGACAATCATGTTGACTTCGCCGGTGGTATCGACAAGGCCATTACCCGTGCCAAGGAATATTGCAAGGAGAAGGGCAAGGACCTCAAGATAGAAATTGAAGTACGCAACTTCGACGAACTGCAACAGGTACTCGATTTGGGTGGCGTAGACCGTATCATGTTCGATAACTTTACACCCGAAATGACGAAGAAAGCCGTAGAAATGGTAGCAGGCCGTTATGAAACGGAATCTTCCGGCGGCATCACCTTTGACACTCTGCGCGACTATGCCGAATGCGGCGTAGACTTTATCTCGGTAGGTGCTTTGACGCATTCCGTAAAAGGATTGGACATGAGCTTCAAAGCCTGCTGATAAAGGCGATATAATACAGGAGAAAGCCTCTCATAGGGAATGCTGCCCGTCAGCAGGTCTGTGAGAGGCTTTTTTTCTTATGTTATAAAGGGCAAATGATGAAACGGAAAGATATGGATAACCTTATTCTTTAACTTCTTTTTAGAGATTCTATTGCAGCATTCTGCCGGATGCTGCGTCTAACCAACAAACGACGCGAAGAGGCGTCCGTAAAACGAGCACTGACATTGGAAAATGAGATAGACTGATAGAGGGCTGCCGGGCAGGAAAGGATTCCGCCCGAAAGGAACTTTACACTCTCTATTCCAAGCAGATGCTGGCGGTATGCTACCGTTATACGGGCGATATGGATGCGGCGCACGATGTTTTGCACGATGGCTTTATCAAAATCTTCACCCGCTTCACGTTTCGCGGTGAATGTGCGTTGGGCACGTGGGTAACGAGGGTGATGGTGACACAAGCTATCGACTATCTGCGACGGAAACACCGTTTCAGCCAACTGGTGGTAAACGAAGAACAACTTCCCGATGTGCAGGACGAAGCGAGTATTGCCGAAAGCGGAAGCAGGCTTTCAGAGGAAGTGTTGATGGCGTTCGTGGCGGAACTTCCCGACGGCTGCCGTACCGTGTTCAACTTGTATGTGTTCGAGGAGAAGTCGCACAAGGAGATTGCGGAACTGCTTCATATCAAGGAGCATTCGTCTACCTCGCAGTTGCACCGTGCCAAGTGTATGTTAGCGAAAAGAATTAAAGAATATACTGAATATGAGAGAAAAAGATGAAATAACCGGATTGTTCCGTAGCCGTCTGTCCGGCACAGAGATGACGGTACGCGATGGCTTTTGGGAGCAGTTGCAGGAAGACGCGGCATCTCCGGCTGCAGGCCGGAAGAGAGCGATTGTTCTTTCTCCTAAATATTATCGGGTGGCAGCTGCCGCATCCGTTATATTTGTGCTGGGAGCCGCTTCGGCCGCTTTCTGGTATTTCTCTCCGAAAGAGGAGATAAAGGAAGCCTTTACGCAAGTGGCTGCTTTGACGCCGGGAAGGCAATTTGGACGGAGATGTGGTGCAGGAATCTTTTCCATCTATCCATCAGGTAACCCCGATGGTACGGAATTCCGGTACAAAACAACCTGCCGATGGAATTCCCGCAGGCATGACTGCCCAATCGGAAACTGAGGGCGAGTCCGTTTCCGTCCGGCTTTCCATCACTATCAGGCAGCGGGTGCAGCAGACCGGTGACGGTTACTTCAGCAATAGTGCCGTTGCACAAACCGGCAGTTCTTATCAGAACACCACCGGCCGGGTAAGTTCTGCTTCGGACACCTTTTCCGCTGTTCCTGCGGAAGAAGAGCAGGCAACTACTCCTTTAAAATACCGGAAATCGCGTAAGTGGGCGTTGAAAGCAGCTCTTGGAACCTCTCTTCCTAAAGGGGACTACAATATGCCGCTGACGACGGCAGTTACAGTGGAACGTAGTCTGAACAGCCGGTTCGCGTTGGAAACGGGTATTCTGTATAATCGCTTGCATGCCGACCGCACGCTCCATACTTTAGGGATTCCCGTAAAATTGAATATGACATTGGCAAGTACTCCCAAACTCGATTTATATGCCACTGTAGGCGGAACTGCCGAAAAGTGCATTGCCGGCGCTGCGGATAACGGCTTTAATGCGGAACCCGTTCAACTGTCGGTAGCGGCAGGAGTAGGGGTGCGTTACAGATTGAATGACCGGTTTGCTTTGTTTGCCGAGCCTTCGGTTTCCCACCATTTCGGTACGGACTCCGAAACCGGAACCTTGCGGACGGAACGCCCTACGAACCTGAATCTTTTGTGTGGAGTGCGCATGACTTATTAACCTTAAAGACAATACAACAAAATGAAGACTCTCTGTAAACTATATAAATACGGATATCTGATACTTGCAATGGCAGCTTGCCTTATGCTTGCATCCTGCGGTAAAGAATCGCTGGATTACAATCATCCGGATGTAGATTTGTTTGTAAAACAGCTGAAAACCGGCAAATATTCTAATCAAGTCCTGAAAGGACTGAGTAATGTTCCCAAGTTTGCTAAAGAAGATATTGAAGAACTCCTGAAGTATGCCGAGGATTTGACGGTAATACCTTCTTTTCCGTTAGCTCCCGTATCCTATTCGGCAGGCGGAAAACTGCGGTTAGGCGAATGTATCTTGTGGACGGTGGAAACGATTCGTTTGGGACATAATGCTTCGATGGGGTGTAAGATGGTGCATACCGATGCGAGAATTATGAAGGCATCTACTTCCTGACCGATGAGGAGGTGCTCGATGCAGCCGCCCGTTATCGCCGTTGGTGGGAAGGCCGGAAATATCCGCGTACCATGTGGACTATAGACCCTGTTACGATGAACCGCTTTGCGGAAGCAGCTATATGTGGTGGTGAGATTAGGTATAAAGTGTAAGGTATAAAAAACAATCGGGGTGAAGTATTCTATTCTCTTTTTGGGGTTGCTTTGTGCGGTAACCTTTCCTCTTTACGCTCAAGAGTGGACGCCGCAAGACTCTTTGCGTCTGCACCGGTTGCTGGATGGCGGGGGGGAGATGAAGCTGAATCCGAATGTATTGAAGGAAATGGGCGTTGATGCTCCTTTGGGCTCTCCAAAGGCTGATGTAAGTAAGACGTGGATGGACTTTGATGCTTCCTTACCCGCAATGCCTCGGATGCCGGAGAAAAAGGTAGTGCTTACCTTACGGCCTTATACCGCAAACACCAAATACAACTGGGATCCCGTCTATCAGAAGAAGATTACGGTGAACAAGAATACATGGCGGGGCAATCCGTTCTACGAACTGACCAAACTCAAAATCTATACAGACTGGGCAAAGCGTCCGTTGGATGCCGGACCGCGTGAGAGTATCGAACAGATAGAGCTACCGGTTTGCGCTATATGGTGACCGAACGTGCCAACAATATGGCAGTGGGGAGTTGGCGAAGTGTCGGCGGTGGTGGCATTGCAGGTGATTTCATGCGTCCTTTTACAAAAGATTTCTGGAACAGGAAAGCTGCCAGACGCCGTGCACGTACTTTGGAAGTATTAAGGACTTACGGTGATTCCATAACTGCCCGCCGTAAAGAGACGATTATCAAATAGGGATATTCCGCTTTGAGTATTGAACTTTATTTCTCCGCTTCTTGTTTTCATAAAAATAAACCTTTAAAGGATAAATTAATGAATAGAATAACTTCTTTGTTTGGAATAAAATACCCCGTCATCCAGGGCGGTATGGTATGGTGCAGTGGCTGGCGGTTGGCGTCGGCAGTAAGTAATGCCGGTGGTTTGGGGCTGTTGGGTGCAGGCTCCATGCATCCCGAAACCTTACGTGAGCATATACGGAAGTGCCGTGCGGCTACGCATCATTCGTTTGGAGTGAACATTCCTTTAATGTATCCCCAGATAGAGGAAATCATGCAGATTGTGGTAGATGAGGGGGTGCGTATCGTGTTTACTTCGGCCGGAAATCCCACGACATGGACCGCTTGGCTGAAGCAGCATGGCATTACAGTGGTGCATGTTGTTTCGTCATCGCGTTTTGCCATGAAAGCCGAGCTGCCGGTGTAGATGCCATCGTAGCCGAGGCTTTGAAGCCGGCGGACATAACGGGCGTGAAGAGACGACTACGCTTTGCCTGATACCTGCTGTACGTGCAGTTACCTCACTGCCTTTGATTGCTGCCGGCGGCATTGCTACCGGTGAGGCGATTCTTGCCATGCGTGCTTTGGGAGCCGATGGTGTTCAGGTGGGTACGCGGTTTGCTTTGACCGAAGAAAGTTCAGCCAGCGAAGTGTTTAAAGAATATTGCCTGCATCTGAAAGAGGGGGATACCCGTTTATTATTGAAGAAACTGTCTCCGGTACGTCTGGCCCGCGGTAATTTTCAGCAGGCAGTGGCGGCTGCCGAAGCTGCAGGGGCTACGGAAGAGGATTTACGTATCCTTTTGTCGAGAGGACGTGCCAAACGCGGCATTTTTGAAGGAGACCTTGAAGAGGGCGAACTTGAAATAGGTCAGGTTTCCGCCTTGCTCAATGAGAAAGAAATACAGACGGTAGCAGAAGTGATGGACGAACTGGTAACAGGTTATCAGCGGGCATGCGAAACGCTTGCCTCCAATGTTTGCGAGCGTTGGGACGTTTGACAGTTGATATAAACGATTTTGCTATAGTGAAAATCCTTTTGACGTACATTGTACCGGATTTCCACTATAGGCAAAATTATATGAGAGCAAGCCTGTCTTTATCCTTTAGGGGGAATGTTCGGAGCTTTACCGCTGTTGTTGCTGTTGTTTGCTGACGGAGCATTGCCCGTGGGAGAGGCAACGCTTTCGTTTGCAGTGGCCGAAGCGATTGTTCCGGCAGTTGCCGTAGCCGTGGCGGTTTTGCCTGCAACTTGTGCAGTCGGTTGTTCTTCCCAATGGAACGGTTCGAAAGTGCTGTTCGGGTCAACCCAGCTCGCTTCTTGGAAGCGTAGATGATGAACGGAGCAATCACCACGACAAGTGCGCCGATGATAAGTACGGAGAACCATACGGTATTGCTGCCGGTAGAAATCTGGCTGGGCGGGATGAAACTCAGTACGAATGCAAGCAGTGAGCCGCAGAAGCCGAGGCCGCCTACAAGCCACATCAGACCGTTACCGCCTTTACCGATACGGAACGGACGGTTCAGTTTCTTCATCTTATAACGCAATACGATGGCTCCGGAGAACATCAGCATATACATGATGAGATAAAGCACCACTGTCAGTTGTGAAAGAATCTGGTAGAAACTCTGTACCGAAGGCATCACCACGAACAGAAGGCTTAATACGGTTACAGCGCCACCCTGTACGAACAGAATGTTCTTTTGTACACCCAGCTTGTTTGTTTTCTGGAAGAACGGAGGCATATAACCTGCCTTGCCCACGGCAAAGATACCTTTGGACGGACCGGCAACCCATGTCAGCACACCTGCCAGCACGCCGAACGCCAGTGCAACGGCTATAACCGGCGACAGCCAGGAAGCATGGATGTAACGGAAGTAATTGTCGAAACCTACCAGCAGGCTTTGTGTAAGGCTGATGTCCTTGGCCGGAATAATGACACCTAGAGCGAATGTGCCCAACACGAAGATAAGCACCGTAATCAGTGCACCGATAAACACAGCCTTCGGATAGTTCTTGGACGGATTGTTTACATCCTTCACGTGGATACCGCCCATCTCCATACCTGCATAAAAGAGGAAGATACTTGCGGCAAGCACCACATTGTCAAAGTTCGTCAGGTCGGGGAAAAAGCTGCTGTGGAAGTCCATATTGGAATGTCCGCCTGTGGCAAGGTAGATAATGCCGAGGACAATCAGTAATCCGGCAGGGATAATCGTACCTACCAGACCGCCGACTTTGGCTACCTTTCCTACCCAGCTCATACCTTTCAGGGAAATGAAAGTTGCCAGCCAGTAGATAACGAGCACCACGACCAGCGTATAGTACTTGTTGTTTGCCAGCGACATGTCGTGTACGTCGTCATGCCGATGAAAGCGATGGACACAGCACCGAACGTCAGTACCGTAGGATACCAGATTGTACTTTCAATCCACTGCACCCAGATAGCGAGGAAGCCGAGTTTCTTTCCGTAGGCTTCACCCACCCAGCGGAACACACCGCCTTGTTTGTCTTGAAACATTGCAGCCAGTTCCGCAGCCACGAGTGACGTAGGGATAAGAAAGACAATGGCTGCAAATAAATAATAGAAGGCCGAACTCATTCCGTACACGGCCTCGGCGGGCAGTCCACGCAGGGATACTACAGCCGTCACATTCATGATTGCCAGGGTAAACACTCCCAGCTTCACTGTTTGTTTAATATTTGCCATAAGTTAAGGTTTTTGGTGAAAAATATATTCGAAATCAGCGTTTATAACAACTTGGGAACAGTTGTTCCCGGCGGGTAGAGGAAAATCCCGGCTTTAACAATTAAGGAGCACTCTTTGCCGGTTCCTGTTCTATCTTTTTGTAATAGTCTTGCTTTTCCTTGTTGCGCCGCTCTACCAGGCTCGTTACGTATACTGTGAAAATGGGGAACATCATCATGCCCAGCGCTGCCAGCAGCACGGACAGTACCCGCCCTGTGACAGTGACCGCTATTATATTGGAGCCTACCGTAGTCACATCCATGAACGCCCACCACAAGGCGTCGCCATACCCCTTTACCAGAGGGTTGCTCCCATGCTCCATGACGTAGAATGCAAGGTTGAGAAATAGACGGTAGCCAGCAGCATTGTCAGGTAAGATACGAACAAGCCCGATGCGCGGTTGTACGTCAGCCATCCCACACGATGGCCATGGCATAGCCGCCCCGTACCAATGGGATGAAACGCAGCATATAGGTGACTTCGGGTGAGAAAGTCCAGCCCATATAGGCAATGATATTCTGATAAGGAATAGCTACCAGCAGAAAGATGAAATGAGTGGCTACATAACGCATCTTGTCTGTTGCCAGGAACCATTCCAGTACAAAGTCCGCCAGGAACAATGCGCAAATCCATAGCTGTACTTCCATGTACACCGATTGCTCGTAGAAGGGGATGCCTTTGAACGTATCAATGGAGATGCTGATAACCAGGAACAGCGAAAGCAGCAGGATGATAACATGCAATATGCCGTATATCCCTTTCTTTCGCAAAACGAATTCCGATAGAGCCATTTTCATAATGAAGGTCTGTTTGGTTACGGAATTGCCGTCGGCAACCCGTAATTCATCATTAAAGAGGTTGCCCCTCAGCGTCCGTAACGTTTTCGGAGCAACCTTGGAAAAAAGAGTACGAGAGATTATTCTGTAATTGTCACATTGTCGCCGTTGAATACGCCCAGGCCGAGCTTGTTCATGATGAACTTGACGGCCAGTTGCGCCTTGACGGAGTTACCGGCTTCGTCCAACGGTGGAGCGAAAGCGGAAACGCCCATCACACCGGGCAATACGGCCATTACGCCACCGCCTACGCCGCTCTTGGCAGGTATGCCGGCAGTGTACATCCAGTCGCCCGAATGCTCGTAGAAGCCCACGGTAGAAATCATTGAAGTGATTTTCGGTGCGAGCCCCGCATCGAATACGCTTTGTCTGGTAACGGGATTGACGCCGTTGTTGGCAATCGTTCCGGCTGCAATGCCCAATTGTTCGGCTGTGATGCCAGCGAGCATTGGCGGGTATAAAGGTCGAGCGCCACATCCGGATCGTCGTAGATACGGTTGTAATTCTTCAATAACCAGGCAATGGAGCGGTTGTTGAAGTTCGTAGCCGTTTCCGATTTGTACAGTTCGTCGATGAGTTGCGGAGCGGAGCCGCACAGTTCTGTGATATTCTGTACAATGGCATCCCACTTCTTGTCCGGATTGCCCACCGGCTGTACCATGGAGCAAGCGGAGATAGCGCTGCATTTACCAACGGTGTAGAGGATGGTCGTTTTCCAGCAAAATGGCAATGATAGAGTTGAACGGCAGTCCTGTTGCATCGGCGCCAATCATATCCAGCACTTTCTGTGCACCGTATTGGCGCAGGATAAGTATGGCGGTATGCACTTTTGAAACGGATTCTATGCCGAAGCGGTAGTCCGTATCTCCGATATTGATGGTTTGTCCGTTCATCAGGCAGATGCTGAGGCCGAACAGCTTGGAGTCTATGTTGCAAGGTACGGAATATAATCCGCATTCTTGCCGCCGGTTTGTTCTTTCACCTCATTGTAGGCTTCCAGGGCAACTTCCTTGATTTGAGAGATTGATATTTTCTTTTCCATAATCTATATATAGAGAGAGTTTATATGGAATAAGGAATAGGAGACTGGAGTTTCAATCTCCTAAAGCCTTATCCGATACATGGTTTAATGTATAAGCGGTAAGCTGATTCTTGCTTTATTATTTTTTGTGGTGTCTTCCGCCGTGATTGAAGATTTTGCTTTCTACCGGCAGATTCTTATCCTGTGCCATACGGGTGGGAGTGGGGTAATCCAGTTTCTCCAGTTCGACAATGGCGTTTTTGATGTCGCCCAGCAGCATATCTGCCATGTCGCGGCTGAATCCCTGGCGGACAACGACACGCATTACTACGTAATCTTCCAGTTTGGAAGGCAGTGTATAGGCAGGAACCATCCACCTTGTTGCGAGAGTTTATCCTGCAAGTCATACAGGGTCCATTTGGCGGTCTTTGCATACTCCGGTTTCAAGTACCAGATGAACAACGGGTTCACTACTTCATCGGAATAATTCACGAACGGAGCCATTTTTCCGATTTCGTCGTGGATATACTTGGCGATTGTGAGCGAATTGTACTGTACTTCTTTGTACCCCTGGAATCCTAAGCGGATAAACTGGTAATACTGTCCTAAAATCTGTGCGGCAGGACGGGAGAAGTTCAAACCGACTTGCGTGATATTGGCGCCGAGATAATTTACGCTGAATGACATCTCTTCGGGCAGATACTCTTTGCCTTTCCAGCAAACCCAGCCCAGACCCGGATAGACCAAGCCGAACTTGTGACCGCTGACACTGATGGAAAGCACCCATTTCAAACGGAAGTCCCACTTTTTCTCCGGATACAGGAACGGGAGGATGAAACCGCCGCTGGCTGCGTCTACGTGGATGGGAATGTCGTAGCCGGTCTTGGCATTGTATGCGTCGAGCGCTTTGTCGAGCGCTTCAACATCGTCATTCAGTCCTGTCCATGTAACCCCCTGGATAGGTACGATACAGATGGTGTTCTCATCGCACATTTTCAGGGCTTCTTCGGGGTCGAGCGTGGTTTTGTCAAGAGTCAGGGGCACTTCGCGCATTTCAATCTGCCACAGTTGGGCAAACTTTTCCCATACCACCTGGAAACCGGTGGAGATAACGAAGTTCGGCTTATCGAACGGTTTGCCTTGCGCCTGACGTTTCTTGCGCCAGCGCAGCCATGCAGCTACACCGCCCAGCATACACGCTTCGGAAGAACCGATGGCGAGCGCGCCTGTTTTCCAGGTATCTTTTTCCGGAGAGTTCCACAAGTTGGCGACGATGTTGATACATTTACCGTTCATTACGGCGATGCGGGGATACTCGGTTTCGTCGATGTAGTTGATGTTGATGGCTTCGTTCATCAGCTTGGTTGCGTATTCGTCCATATAGGTGGTGACGAATGTAGCCAGGTTCAGACGGGGCTGTGTTTGGGCGAAGGTCTCATCCTTCACCATCTGGTAAGCGATTTCGGGAGTCGTAGGTCCGTCTGGTATTTTTTCTACCGGTGAGGGTTGCAACATACGGTTTGAGCCGAATACATCTGTCTTGGCATCTCCTTTTCTGAAATTCAAATCTTCCATATAACTGTAAGTTTTTAAAGGTTTAGGCGGCGGGGACTTTCCCCGTCGAATTTTCCACAACAACGACCCCCGCGAAAGAAAGTTCCGCCGTTTTACATTATTTGGCGTTTATTAAAAGGGTGGGGCGGAAATCCTGGCGCTCTACCGGCTGTTGCTTTTTAATTATCGCTTATTCTATCCGAACATTCTGTTGCATCGCTTGTTGTCCTTCCACTAACTAATCCGCTTTTGAATTATGAAGATTAATACCGGACAAGGAACCATTCCTCTTATTACGCTTATAGGTATCTGGTCTGTTTCTGCACTGACCTCATTGCCGGGCTTGGCTGTTTCGCCTATTTTGGGAGAACTTTCTACGATTTTTCCCCATGCCACGGAGTTGGATATACAGATGTTGACTTCTTTGCCTTCCTTGCTGATTATCCTTTTGTACTATTGGCAGGTAAGCTGGCGGAGAAACGCGATTTTATCCGTTTGCTGCGGGTGGGGCTTTGGCTGTTTGCAGCGAGCGGGGTACTTTATTTGTTTTCTTCCAGGATGTGGCAGCTAATGGCTGTCAGCGCTTTGCTCGGTATCGGGGCAGGATTGATTATTCCGCTTTCTACGGGATTGATTTCACGGTATTTTACGGGAGAGTATCGCGTCAGGCAGTTTGGCTATAGCTCTGCCATAACCAATATGACGCTGGTGGTGGCTACGGCTGTAACGGGTTATCTGGCAGAGGTGCACTGGCGTTTGCCTTTTGCCGTTTATCTGTTGCCGTTGATTTCTTTAGTTCTTTCGGCTTATTTAAAGAAGGATGCGGCTTCGGTAACAATCAAGCAGGCGGCGGTTATCATTCCTCCCATTCAATCTACGCCTGTAATCTCCGGTAAATATGGCATACACATACGCCATCTTGTTCAGTTAATGTTATTCTACGGGTTGGTTACTTACGTAGTTCTTGCGGTTACTTTTAACTTGCCTTTCTTGATGGAAGCGCATCACTTTTCAAGCGGTAATTCCGGGCTGATGATTTCTCTGTTTTTCCTTGCCATTATGGCTCCCGGATTTATGTTGGATAGTTTGGTGAAGCTTTTGGGGAATAAAACAAAACTTTACAGCCTTTTGGCTATTGCCATCGGATTACTGTTGATATGGATTTCGCCTACGGAATGGCTCATCGTGCCGGGATGTATTTTAGTAGGTTTGGGCTATGGCATCATCCAGCCTCTGATTTACGATAAGACAGTTGATACTGCTATTCCTCAGAAGACAACGCTTGCCCTTGCCTTTGTAATGGTGATGAATTACCTTGCCATACTGCTTTCTCCCTTCATCACAGACTTTTTCCAATGGATATTCCATACCGGTTCGCAAGAATTTCCGTTTATCTTCAATCTGTGCATAACAATATTGATTATGTATTGGGCGTATGCAAAAAAGAAGAATTCCTGTTTAGCCGATTAGTGATTAGTGATTAGCGATGAGTGATAAGTTATGCTGAATCATAATTCATCACTACCCCCTAATCACTAATCGCTAATCACTTATCACTAACTCCTAACCACTTATAGTTCTATCTCCTCATACCTCATTCCGAAGACATCTGCCACTGCCTTATACGTCACTTTCCCTTCTACCACATTCAGTCCCAATGCCAATGCCGGATCATCTTTACAAGCCTGTTTCCAACCTTTGCAAGCTAATGCCACGGTATAAGGCAGCGTTGCATTTGTCAATGCCATAGTGGAAGTAAACGGTACGGCACCGGGAATATTGGCCACCGCATAGTGCACAATGCCATCCACGACATACGTTGGTTCGCTGTGGGTAGTGGGATGGGACGTTTCAAAACAACCGCCCTGGTCGATGGCGACATCCACAAGTACGGTTCCGGGCTTCATCATTTTCAGCATCTCCCTCGTAATCAGATGCGGTGCTTTATCGCCGGGGATAAGTACCGACTATCACCAAATCCACGGTAGGCAGTTCCATTTTAATATTGTGAAGCGAGGAATAGAGTGTTTTTACATTCTTGGGCAATACTTCGCTGAGATAACGCAGACGCGTCAGGTTGACATCCGTAATCATCACTTCCGCACCCATTCCCGCAGCCATTTGTGCGGCATTGGTACCGACTACGCCACCTCCTAAAATAAGCACACGCGCAGGGCGGACACCCGGTACGCCACCCATTAGCTTGCCCTTTCCGCCTTGCGGCTTTTCCAGAAAGCGGGCTCCCACCTGGGTAGCCATACGTCCTGCCACTTCACTCATGGGAGTAAGCAGTGGCAAGGAATGGTCATCCTTCTCTACGGTTTCATAGGCGATACATACGGCACCGCTCTCAATCATGGCTTCGGTCAGTAATTTATCGGCTGCAAAGTGGAAATAGGTAAATACCACTTGTCCCTTTTTAATCAGTTTGTACTCAGGTGCAATAGGCTCCTTCACTTTGACAATCATGTCGGCTATGGCATAAACGTCTTCAATGGCAGGTAGGATTTGCGCACCTACGGCGATGTAATCATCGTCAGAGAACCCGCTGTTTGCGCCGGCCGTTGCCTGCACATACACCGTATGACCTTTCTTCACCAACTCGGCTACTCCGGCAGGGGTCATTCCTACACGGTTCTCGTTGTTTTTGATTTCTTTGGGTACTCCGATAATCATAATGTCATCTGTTAATGGTTAAACATGTTGCAAGATAGTGATTTATCTTTCTCATTGTCATTTTGCACAGCGTGTTTTACAACAGAAAATGCCTGCTTTTTTCTCGTGTGTGACGGCAGGATTATTCTTTTTTGGTTAGGCGGAGAGAACTATTCTTTTTATATTTGCATGCATTAAAAAATAGGATATGAACTGTAAGAATATAAAATACCCGATACTTTTCTCTTTTTTGTTTTTTGCAGGCAGCATACAAGGTGGATATGCGCAAGAAGCGTCCGATGTGGAAACCGGACCGGACATACAGCAGGCATCTTTCACGCCCCCTTTCGATTTTCCGATTGTCTTTTCCGGTAACTTCGGCGAGATACGCTCCAATCACTTTCACGGTGGGTTGGACTTCAAGACCGGCGGAGCCATAGGCAAGCCTGTACATGCTTTGGCAGACGGGCATATCTCGCGCATCCGTGTGACGCACGGTTCGGGATATGTGCTCGATGTGGACTACGATAACGGTTATTCCACTATCAACCGACACCTCAGCGCATTTGTGGGCGATATAGCCGAAGGGTGAAAGACTTGCAGTATGAACAGGAAAGCTGGGAAGTGGAGATTACCCCGAACCGGGGGAAGTATCCGGTAAAGGCGGGGCAGGTGATAGCCTTAGCGGCAACACGGGTTACTCTTTCGGCCCTCACCTGCATCTGGATATGATTGAGTCGGCAACAGGAGATTATGTCGACCCGCTGCCTTTTTTTATGGAGAAGGTGAAGGACAATATCGCTCCCCGTGCCGAAGGCATCATTTTGTTTCCCCAACCGGGCAAAGGCGTGGTGAACGGAAAGCAGATACACCGGACTTTCCCTGTAAATCCTACCCGGCCTATTACTGCCTGGGGACTGATAGGTGCAGGAATCCGTGCCTATGACCATATGGACGGAGTGGGCAACCGCTACGGCGTGCATACCGTTATTCTCGAAGTGGACGGTGAAGAGGTGTTCCGCAGTGTGGTAGACCGTTTTGCTTACGAAGAAAACCGCTATATCAATTCATGGACGCACGGACAGTACATGAAGTCGTTCATCGAACCCGGCAACCGTCTGCGCATGCTGCATGCTTCCAACGGCAATCGGGGACTGGTGGAAATCAACGAAGAGCGTCCTTACCGATTTGTATATACGCTAAGCGATGCGTTAGGCAACACCTCGAAAGTCCGTTTCACCGTACAAGGAAAGAACACCGAAATTCACCCTGTGGAACATCGCGAGAAGTATGCTTTCAAGTGGGACAGGACCAACTATCTGCAGGAACCCGGCCTGGAATTGGTTGTACCGCGTGGAATGTTGTACGATGACGTTTGGCTGGACTATTCCGTACGTGCCGATAGCGGGGATGTGGCTTTTACTTATCAGTTGCACAATAAGCGTTGTCCCTCTGCACGGAGCGTGCGAGATGCGCATCGGCTTGCGGCGCGACCGTCTGGAAGATAAATCGAAGTATTACGTAGCCGGTGTTACGGCGCGGGGCGGAAAATACAGTATAGGCGGCACTTACGAGGACGGTTTCATGAAAGTCCGTATCCGCGACCTGGGCACTTATACGGTAGCGGTAGATACCGTGCCGCCGGAGATAATTCCGCTCAACCCCGGACAGTGGGGGCGTACGGGGCGCATCACCCTCAAGGCCAAGGATAAAGAAACCGGAATAAACAGTTACCGCGGAACGATAGACGGGAAATACGCTCTGTTCGGCAAGCCCAATTCCATCAGCGGCAATCTGGTCTGCGAACTCGACCCGAAGCATGTAAAGAAAGGTGGCAGGCACACTGTGGAAATGACCGTAACCGACGGTCGTGGCAACCGGACTACCGAAGAGTTTCATTTTGTATGGTAACTTTTCACCTGTGACATTGCATTATCAAACAAACCATATAATAACAGAAGTATGAAAAAATTAACTCTCTCCGTCGCATTAGCGTGGCAACTGTGGTAAACGCATTTGCCTGTACCAACCTCATTGTGGGTAAGAACGCCTCTGCAGACGGTTCTACAATTGTTTCCTATTCTGCCGACTCCTATGGATTGTTCGGCGAGTTATACCATTATCCCGCAGGCATGCACAAGAAGGGTACATGGATTGATGTGCACGAGTGGGACACCGGCAAGTACCTCGGCCGGATAGAACAGGCGCGCCAGACCTACAACGTCATCGGTAATATGAATGAATTCCAGCTTACTATCGGCGAGACAACCTTCGGCGGCCGTCCCGAACTGGTGGATACTACCGGTATCATCGATTACGGAAGTCTGATTTATCTCGGTCTGCAACGTTCCCGTACCGCCCGCGAAGCCATCAAGGTAATGACGGAACTCGTACAGGAATACGGTTATTACAGCAGCGGCGAGTCTTTCACGATTGCCGACCCCAACGAAATCTGGATTATGGAGATGATAGGCAAGGGCCCCGGTGTGCGTGGCGCTGTGTGGGTGGCTGTCCGTGTGCCCGATGATTGCATCTCCGCGCATGCCAACCAAAGCCGTATCCACCAGTTCGATATGAACGACAAGAACAACTGCATGTACTCTCCCGATGTCATTTCCTTTGCCCGCGAGAAAGGTTATTTCGACGGAGTAAACAAGGACTTCAGCTTCGCTAAGGCCTATGCGCCGCTCGATTTTGGCGCTCGCCGTTATTGTGAAGCCCGCGTATGGAGCTATTTCAATATGTTTACCGCCCGAGGCAACGAGTTCTTACCTTATATATTAGGCGATACCGATACACCGATGCCGCTTTTCGTGAAGCCCGACCGTAAAATCTCCGTACAGGACGTAAAGAATGCCATGCGCGACCATTACGAAGGTACTCCTCTCGACATCAGCAAGGATTTCGGCGCCGGACCGTATCACACCCCTTACCGCCTTTCGCCCCTTTCCTTCAAGGTAGGCGACAAGGAATATTTCAACGAACGCCCCATTTCCACCCAGCAGAGCGGTTTCGTGTTCGTGGCGCAGATGCGCTCCACCTTGCCCGATGCCATAGGCGGCGTACTGTGGTTTGGTACGGACGATGCCAACATGACCGTGTTCACTCCCGTATACTGCTGTACGGATAAGGTTCCCGTATGCTATTCGCGTGCAGACGGTGCGGACTACATCACATTCTCCTGGAACTCTTCTTTCTGGATTTTCAACTGGGTTGCCAACATGGTATATCCCCGTTACGACCTTATGATCGGCGATGTGCGTGCCACGCAGGCCGAACTCGAAAACACTTTCAACGATGCGCAGGAAGGTATCGAGTCTGCCGCCGCCAAACTTTTGGAGAAAGACCCTGCTAAAGCGAAAGCATTCCTGACAAACTATACCAATATGACGGCGCAGAGTACTTTCGACACCTGGAAACGTTTGGGCGAATTCATCATCGTGAAATACAACGACGGAGTTGTCCGCAAGATGAAAGACGGAAAGTTTGAGCGCAATGCCATAGGCCAGCCTGCCGGTGTGGAACGTCCGGGTTATCCGAAGGAATTTCTGGAAGATATGTAAAACAAACGGGCGACCGCTATAAAATGCCCGATTGATTAGGATATTCAAACTTATTCTTTTACATTTGTGACAGAACAGAAAATGAAGTATTAACCTTTAATATAAAAAAAGTCTTATGGAAAATCAAGAGTTGATTAAACAGGTGACTGAGAAAGCCGAAAAATGGCTTACCCCGCATACGATGCCGAAACTCAGGCTGAAGTGAAACGAATGTTGGAAAATCCAGATAAAACCGAACTGATAGAGTGCTTTTATAAAGACCTGGAATTCGGAACGGGCGGTCTGCGCGGCATCATGGGTGCAGGCAGCAACCGCATGAATATCTATACGGTAGGTGCGGCTACCCAGGGATTGGCAAACTATCTGAACAAATGCTTCAAGGACAAAGGGCAAATCTCCGTTGTGGTGGGTCACGACTGCCGTAACAACAGCCGCAAGTTCGCCGAAATCTCTGCCGATATTTTCTCGGCAAACGGTATCAAGGTTTATCTCTTCGAGGATTTGCGTCCTACTCCGGAAGTTTCCTTCGCTATCCGCCACCTCGGTTGCCAAAGCGGTATCAACCTGACTGCAAGCCACAACCCGAAAGAATACAACGGCTACAAGGCTTATTGGGATGACGGTGCACAGGTACTTGCTCCGCACGACACAGCCATTATCGATGAAGTAAACAAGGTAACCGTTGAGGATATCAAGTTCAAAGGCAACAAAGATTTGATTCAGATTATCGGTGAAGATGTAGACAAGGTATATCTGGACAAGGTTCATACCCTTTCTATCGACCCGGAAGTAATCAAGCGTCAGAAAGACCTCAGCATCGTTTATACTCCGCTTCACGGCGCGGGCAGAACGCTCATTCCCGCTTCTCTGAAAGAATGGGGCTTTGAGAATGTACACTGCGTGCCCGAACAGATGGTGAAGAGCGGTGACTTCCCGACAGTGGTTTCTCCGAATCCCGAAAACGCGGAAGCGCTTTCCATGGCAATTGAACTTGCCAAGAAGATAGACGCCGACATCGTGATGGCAAGCGACCCGGATGCCGACCGCGTAGGTATGGCTTGCAAGGACGACAAGGGCGAATGGGTGCTGATTAACGGTAACCAGACCTGCCTGCTCTTCCTGTACTATATTATCAAGAACCGTATCGCAACCGGCAAGATGCAGCCTACGGACTTTATCGTAAAGACCATTGTGACTACCGAACTTATCAAGGCCGTTGCCGATAAGAACAAGATTGAGATGCTCGACTGCTATACCGGTTTCAAATGGATTGCACGTGAAATCGTCTGCGCGAAGGCAAGCAACAATACATCGGCGGCGGTGAAGAAAGCTACGGCTTCCTTGCCGAAGACTTCGTTCGCGATAAAGATGCCGTTTCCGCTTGTTCATTGTTGGCGGAAATCTGTGCATGGGCCAAAGACCAGGGCAAGACGCTGTATGACATCCTGATGGACATCTACGTAGAGTACGGTTTCTCCAAAGAAACTACCGTCAACGTAGTGAAGCCGGGTAAGAGCGGCGCCGATGAATCAAGCTATGATGGATAACTTCCGCGCCAACCCGCCGAAAGAAATCGGTGGCTCTGCCGTTTCTTTGACTAAGGACTACAAGACGCTGAAGCTACCGATGCCAAAGGCAATGTAACCGCTTTGGATATGCCCGAAACATCCAACGTGCTTCAGTACTTTACGGAAGACGGTACGAAGATTTCCGTTCGTCCCTCGGGTACAGAACCTAAGATTAAGTTCTATATCGAGGTGAAAGGCGAAATGGGATGTCCTAAGTGCTATGCCAGCGCAAATGCCGAGGCTGAAAAGAAAGTGGAGGCAGTGCGCAAATCACTCGGTATCTAAGACTGTTTGATTTTCATATATGGAAAGGTGCAAGTGGCAGGAAGCCGCTTGCACCTTTTGTTTTTGCAGTGCGGGCAGATGATAAGCCGGAATGTATTAAGTTTCTTTTATATTCTTTATACCGGTTGGCAAATCAATTCCCGTTAAATGCTGTTCTTATATGCAACAGCAGCCTACAGTTAACAGATAGTACTACAGATTGCGGTTGCACGCCGATTGGTTGATGTGAATGAGAGTCGTTTCATTCGTAGTTGTTCGTTTGCGAGTGCGTGTTTTCCGCAATCTGTTTTTTTTGTCTTTTCCTTTAATTATTAATCCGTCCTTTCAATTATTCTCCAGCCACCAGTCAATCAGTTTTCTTGCAATGCTTAGTTTCCGGGGTATTTCCGGCAGGTTGTCTTTGGAATAGAATGCGCCGGAACTGAGTTCATCGGCTTGCAGTTTGATTTCCCCGCTTTCATAGTCGGCTATGATCCTACCATTAATCCGCTGGGATAAGGCCAGGGCTGGCTGCCGAAATAAGTGATGTTTTTCACCCTTAGCCCCGTTTCTTCCATAACTTCCCGCTCTACGCATTGTTCCAACGTTTCGCCCGTTTCGAGGAAGCCGGCTACCAGCCGTGGAACGTGCCGCGGAAGTTGCGTGCATGTACCAGCAATATTTCTTTGCCCTTCCGTATCAGCACGATGATAGCCGTTAGTAAAACGGGAGGATACATCTCATTGCCGCACTCCGGGCATTTTTTCATGATAGGAGTCTGCTGTTCCATAGGAGTGCCGCATACGGGACAGAAACGGCTGTGGCTGTCCCAGTAGAGTATCTGGAATGCTTTTCCCGCTGCCTGATAATCTGCCAATGCAGGTAGTCGTAAGAAGCGCGCAAGCCTGTCATTACCCATTCTTCGGTTTCGGGTACGGGCTGTCCGAGTGCGCAAGCCTTAACTTTCTTTCCGCCGGTCAGAGTTACCTCGTGTATTTTGCATCCCGCTGCGGGTGTTACAGGAGGGGTTACTCCATGAGGTATACCGTATTTGTTCTCTCCGTTTGTTGTGTACTCTTTCTTCAGCAGCAGCTGGTCTTTGAAAAAGACGAACCACTGCATGGATTGTTCCATTTCCGTAGTTTCCATTCTTCTGTTAATGCTGAATATTATTTATATAAACTGTGGAGCGGCTTATGCCCCGGCGCCGCAGGATACCTTGCCGGATGAATTTGTTCAGTTCATCGATGGCTGCATGCCTTGTCAGCCCGGTCAGGTGAATATATTCGTTTTTGGTGATGCAAACATTTTCCTGCAGAAACAGCATCAGCCTTTCTTTCCTTGTTTCTTCTGTCGTTTCCGTTTTCTTCGATTTCTTAGTCGGAGAATGTGTCCTTTCCAATTTCATTCTCTGTCTGATTTTCTTGCGGAATGTGTTGCTGATACGCAAATGCACGTTTTGAAAACGGACAGATTCGGACCTGATTTTCTTTTTCTCATCATCGGTATCCTGAGTGCATTTCAATGAAGTGCTGAAAAATCCCAACTCTCCGAGTTCTACAATGTTGCCGTTGGCAAGCAGGTCGCACAGTTCGTCGATGCAAGCGTCCAGTGCCGCCCTATAATGTTTTTGGCAGATGCTGAAACATAGCAACGTGTTCTACAAACTCTTTTTGGGTATAAGTTTCTTTAGGACATATACGGGCATGGAGAGATTTTTTTTCCTCGCTTCCGTTAGGAGAGGGAGTTTCGTAAAGGTCATAGTATGCACTCATGAATAAATTGTTTTGCCACTGCAATGAATAATTTCCATCCCTGCAATGAGTTGTTTTTTTCTTACTAAGAAGTAATCGTCCGATAGTAGTTTCTCTTTCGTCCGACAGATGTGTAATTTTCGTCCGACATCTGTCGGACGAAAGAAAAACAGATGTCGGACGGAAAGTCCTTACTATGCAAAGATATAGTTTTTAATGATAGGATAACAGTTATTGGGAGAGTATTATTTTATTCTTAACACTCTGATTCCTGTAAACTTCTTATTCCTTTTCAGCATCTGTGCCAATAGCTCTTGCGAGACGACTACCATTTTCTGCGTAGAGGAGGCATGGAGCAGTTTCAATACTCCCTTTTCATAGTAGGCAAGTCCCAGATGGACAACATCCAGCCCGGGAATGTTGGTGGTAATGGCTATGATATCGCCATCCTTTATCCACCCGAGTCCTTCATCGGGCAGTTTGTTTTTGGGGATATAATGGAACAGTTGTCCGGAGAGCGACTTTTCTATTTCTTCAATCTTGCTGATGTTTTCGGGAGAAGACTCCAGGTGTTTGTATGCTTTGGAATGCGCAGACATGAAGTTGGGGAAATCCTTACCGTATCGGGGCTGTTGGCAGCGGTTATGTCTTCCATGAAACCATGTCTGACGCCGTTGTTCACCCAATCGGCAATGTAGTGCAGGCGGGAAGTGTAACCGTCGATTTTGCCGTCGCGATAGCGGATGCTTTGCAGGGTGCGTGCGTAGTCGGCATTGTCTATCGTGCCATTCTTGACGGGAGAAAGTGCCAGGGCGAGCACATACTCCACAAAAGTGGTGCAATCCACTTCGTCGAAGTTGACTACAAGTTTTTCTTCTTCATTTACTTCCAGCGTATGTGCCACGTAGGGAGTCTTGAGGAAATTCAAACCGTATTTCAGCATGGCATTGTCCGTTTCCTGTGCGGAAACGGACGATGCTATTGCCAAAGTACAGAAAACGCAAGGCAAGGTACGGAATATACAGTAGAACCTGTTAAATAAAATCTGGGATATGCCGGATAACGTTTTCATAGCTGGACAGCTTTAATATCTATATATCAAACTCTTGAAATCCGTTCCCTTGTCGAACGTACAATCGCGAAACCGTAGCTGATGGCATTCTGCCTGCCGGGACGTATCAGATAAGGTTCGTGAGCCAAAGCTCCCCAACTGTCGTCACCGCCTACGCCCATCATGCGGTAGTCTATGAAGAGGTCTACGGAGGGTTCCGGCTGCGGGTCGGTGAGATGGCGGTGATTGGTCTTTTCGGTACGGGGAGAGCCGTTCTCGATAGATTCACCGCTATCCAGGCTTTCCAGCGGATAGTTGGATACGTTCATTTCGAAAGTGCGGTCGGCAACAAACAGCAGACCTTCTTTTGCTTTGCTGGTGAGGGTGCACCAATAGATGTCCGTGCGGTGGTTGTTTTCTTGCGGACGGACATAAGGCTCGTACATATCTTGGATACCCGATGTGTATTCGCCGATGAACTGTGAGGTGCGGCGGTCGCGGTAATTTTCTTCCGGACCCCGGCCGTAGTAGGTCAGCGAGGTGATGCGGGCGGGTAGCCGCATACGCAGTCCCACACGCGGTATCATCGGTGTTTGGGCGTTCTCTGCAACGAAATGGTTGTCTACCTTGATAACGCCGTTGCCGTATACCTTATACGTTATATCCCAGCGGGCATCGGTCTGCGGGAAGCGGTAGGTCACTTTTACCGCCGTAGTATCTTTGTCGCGCACTACGTTGAAGCTTTCGGCTTTCGGCTCCTGATAGCTGGCCTCTTTCCATGCTTTCAAACGTACGGGAAGTTTTGGCTCCGTAGTCATTGTCGGTAGGGCGCGCCAGAAGAAGGGGCGGGGACCTTGCCCGTTATGGATGTACTCTTGCTTCTTGTATCGGTAAGATACCAGCAGGCCGCTTTGCTTGTCGAAGGTTGCCTTGAAGTGCGGACCGGAGAAAACAACTTGCCGGTCGTCTTCTTCCGAACCGGCGAATGCCTGTTTCGGGGCATCTTCCTTATGGAAAGTATGCGCATAGGTCTGTTCACGGGCAATGACCGTACCCGCCGGAAGGAACGGTTCGGGAGTACGGATAGCGGCATAGAACTCTATGCGTACGTCTCCGGTCGAGCTGTTGGTGGCGGGAATGCCGTTGAGGAACGGACTGGTGACGGTTTGTCCCGGTTCGGCCTTGATGTCTTTGATTCGGCCTTTGTAAATCTCTTTGCATGATGGCGGACGATGTAATGGAAGTCGTATTTGTCGAGATTGGTGAAGGAGAAATCATTGCGTATCTTTACGACAGAGGCTGCCGGGTCGAAGTCGAAGAACTTGATGTTCTGATACACCTTTCCCATTTCCTCGGTCTGCGGCTTGACGCTACGGTCGGGATATACTATGCCGTTGATACAGAAGTCGCCGTCGGACGGGGTGCCGTACTCGCCGTAGTCGCCGCCGTATGCCCAGTATTTACGGCCGTCAGCGGTCTTGGCGGCAAGTCCCTGGTCTACCCAGTCCCAAATACAGCCGCCTTGCAGGATGGGGTATTTCTCGATGATGTTCCAGTAATCCTGGAAATTGCCGAGGCTGTTGCCCATGGCATGGGCATATTCGCAGAGGATGAGCGGGCGGGTCATTTCGGGGTTCTGTGCGTATTTCTCGATATGGGCGGGACTGTGGTACATGGGGCAGAAGATGTCCGTGTTCCATTCCAGCAGGGCGCGTTCGTATTGCACGGGACGGCTGTCCAATGCTTTCAGCGTATTGTAGGTGACGTAGAAGTTCAGGCCGTTTCCCGCTTCGTTGCCAAGCGACCAGGTGATGATGCAGGGATGGTTCTTGTCGCGCTCGTACATGTTCATGGTGCGGTCTATATGCGCTTTTGTAACAGCGGGTTATTACCCAGCTGTGCCGCCTACGTTCAGATTGTAGCCATTCCGTGGCCTCTCGATATTGCTTCGTCTATGACGTAGAAGCCATATTGGTCGCACAGCTCATAGAAACGTTCCTGCTGCGGGTAATGGCAGGTACGGATCGTGTTTATGTTGTACCGCTTCCAAAGTTCGAAATCTTTCAGCATAAGCTCTTCGGGAACGTAATGGCCGGTGTATTCATTATGCTCGTGATAGTTGACGCCTTTTACGAGGATAGGTCTGCCGTTTACCATCAGTTGCTTGTCTTTTATCTCTACGGTGCGGAACCCTACTTTGCAACCGGTGGCCTCGATAACGTCACCGTTGGTATGTTTCAGACTGATGACAAGCGTGTAGAGGTTAGGCGTCTCGGCTGTCCACTGCAACGGTTCTTTGATTGTCTTTGGGGTGAACTCCACTTCCGTCTGACCGTAGCTTACACGGGTCGAGGATTGGGCAATCAGCTTGTCTTTGCTGTCCAGCAAACGATAGCTTACGAGGAACGGAGTCTCTTTGCCGGTTTCGTTGGCAAACTTCACTTTCAGCTTCAGGATTCCGTTGCGGTAATCTCCGTCCAGGGGAGTCTCCGCCTTGAAGTCCGTCAGGTATATTTGCGGCTGGGCATACATGTAGATGTCCCGTTCGATGCCGCTGATGCGCCAGAAATCCTGGCACTCCAGATAATTGCCGTCGGAGAAGCGGTGCACCTGTATGGCAATCACGTTCTCGCCTCTGCGGGCAAGGGAAGTGACGTTGAAGCGTGCGGGAGTCTTGGAATCTTTGCTCATGCCTGCAAACTTGCCGTTGAGGTAGTAGAATGCCGCTCCGCGCACTCCGTCGGCGCTCAGGAAGATTTCTTTGTTGTCCCAGTCGGCAGGCAGGGTGAAGGTACGGCGGTAGGTTCCCGTAGGATTCCACTCTTTGGGAACGTAGGGCGGGTTGGGTTTGTCCCAATAGGGGGCATAGCCGGGAGAGCAGAACTCATACGACTGGTTGACGTAGACAGGCGTGCCGAAACCTTGCAGCTCCCAATTGCCGGGAACGTTGATGTCCGGCCATTTGCTTACGTCTGCATGGATATCCATAAAGTCGGTAGGGCGATCGGCGAAGTTCTCCACATAGTTGAATTTCCACTTGCCGTTGAGGGAGATGCGGAATGTTCCGTTCTTGCGGTCGTTGACAACGGCATCCGCCTCGTTCGTGTAAGAGGTGAAGGTGCTGCGGGGCGGCTCTTTGTTGATACTTGTGAGCTTGGGATTGGTAATTTGCGCATACCGGTCTTCCTGCGCCGCAAGGGCGACAGGAAGAAAGGCAGCGGCAAGCAATAGTCCGTGTATTTTCATGGTAAGTAAGTTTTAAGGGTTGAACAGGTTAATGATGATTGGCGTAAACTGCTGTTACGGAAGCGTTACTTCTCCGGGAAGGTCAGTCCTTCTCTCAGCCATTTTTCCAGCTCGCCGGTCCATTGGCGCTTGTAGGTGAAGCTGTCGCGGAAGCCCCAGCCATGACCGCCGGTGGGATAGACGTGCAGTGTGGCAGGCACTTTCTGTTCGCGCAGGGCAAGGAAATAACCGATGCCGTTGATGGGCAGTACGGTTGCATCATCTGCCGACAGCATGATGAAGCCTGCGGCGTTTTGGGAGATACCTGCCTTTCGAGCGAGTATTTCTGTTCCAGTTCGGCCGGAGGAGTCTCTCCGATAAGGTTTTGGCGGGAACCGCTGTGGGTCACGCCTTTCAGCATGGAGATGACGGGATAGAACAGTATCTGGAAGTCGGGACGGGTAGCGTCGCTGCCGTATAACGTGGCAAGGGAAGCTGCCAGATGTCCGCCTGCGGATGCTCCCATGATACCGATACGGTTGGGGTTGACACCCCATTCCCCGGCATGTTTGCGTACCAGGCGGATGGCTTGCTCGGCATCCGACAGGGGAACCTCGTTGTGCCCGTTTGGCATGCGGTACTTCAGTACCGCATACGTGATGCCTTGCGTCGTGAACCAGGCCGCCATGTCGTGCCCTTCGTGGTTCATGGCAAGACGGGCGTATCCGCCGCCGGGGCACATAATGACGGCCATACCGTTGGGCTTTGCCGGACGGTAAACGGTTATGGAAGGATGGGTCACGTTGGCAACGCGGCCGCCTTTCAAATCTTCCTGTTCACCGGTCAGCCCGTTTGTATTGGGAGCTCCGTCGGGCCACAACGGCAGTTCGACGGGACTCTGTGCGGACAACATCGTTGCGGCAAACAGAAGGGATAGAAATAGAATCTTTCTCATGGTGAATATTGTTTTGTATTATCTGAATTTGTTTCAGTGTCCCCGCAGCTTATTTCGTTTTCATCGAAGCCTTTACGAGGTAGAATATCAGGATGGCATAAGCACCCAGCGCCAGCACTTCAGACCATGTATTGCTGAGCCATGCGTCGTTCACCATATTGACACCGCCGAAGCGCATTGCCGCGCTTACCACACCCATCAGCGCACCGCCGGCAATGAAACCGGACGCCAGCAGCGTACCTTTCTCGCCACGTTCGGCATTGAGGGCTGCATCCTTGCTGCGGCTGGTTACGTACCAGTTTACGGCACCGCCCACTACCAGCGGAACGTTCAGCTCCAACGGGATGAACATGCCCAGTGCAAAAGCCAGTGCAGGAATCTTGCAGGCATTCAGCACGATGGCCAGCACCGCACCGATGCCGTAAAGCAGCCACGGTGCACCTACACCGTTCATCAGCGGTTCGATAACCGCCGCCATTGCGTTGGCCTGCGGAGCAGCCAGTTGTCCGCTGGTAAATCCGTATGTCTTGTTCAGGATAATCATCACACCGCCTACGGTAGCTGCCGAAACGATTGTTCCGAGGAACTTCCACGTCTCCTGTTTCACGGGAGTGCTTCCCAGCCAGTAGCCAATCTTAAGGTCGGTGATGAAACCGCCCGCCATGGACAGTGCCGTACAAACCACACCGCCCATAACCAGCGCTGCCACCATTCCGCCGGGACCTTTCAGGCCTACCGCCACCATTACTACCGATGCAAGGATAAGCGTCATCAGCGTCATGCCCGATACCGGATTGGTTCCCACAATGGCAATGGCATTGGCTGCTACGGTGGTGAAGAGGAACGAGATGCCCGCAACGAGCAGGATAGCCACTACCGTATGCATCAGGTTGCCCTGCATCACATCGAAGTAGAAGAACAGCGTAACCAGTATCAGCGTCACGATAGAACCGATAGCGATAATCTTCATGGAAAGGTCGCGTTGCGTACGCTTCACGTTGGTTTCCGCATCAGCTTGCCACCCATTTCCTTGGCAGCCAGTCCTACGGCACTCTTGATGATGCCCCATGACTTGATGATACCGATGATACCCGCCATTGCAATGCCGCCGATACCGATGCTCTTGGCATAGTACTTGAAGATTTCTTCGGGAGACATGGCACCTACGGTGGCGGTAATCTCCGGATTCCATTGGTTCAGCACGCTGTCGCCCCAGATAAGGGACATGCCGGGGATGATAATCCACCATACGGCAAGCGAGCCGGCGCAGATGATAGAGGCGTATTTCAGTCCGACGATATAGCCCAGACCCAGTACGGCAGCTCCGGTGTTTACCTTGAACACCAGCTTGGCTTTTTCTGCCAGCATTTCGCCGAAGCCGCATACACGGGTGGTGAAGTTTTCGTTCCACCAACCGAAAGTGGCAACGATGAAGTCGTACAGACCGCCGATAATACCCGCCGTCAGCAACGGTTTTGCCTGACTGCCGCCTTTTTCTCCCGATACAAGCACCTGCGTCGTTGCGGTGGCCTCGGGGAAAGGATATTTGCCGTGCATGTCACTTACAAAATATTTACGGAACGGGATAAGGAAAAGGATACCCAGTACGCCGCCCAGCAGCGAACTGATGAATACTTGTGCAAATGTTACGGTGATTTCCTGCGGATAGCTTTCCTGTAGGATATACAGTGCGGGCAGGGTAAAGATTGCGCCTGCCACAATTACTCCGGAGCTGGCTCCGATGGACTGGATGATGACGTTTTCGCCCAGTGCGTTTTTACGCTTGGCTGCACCGGACACGCCGACAGCGATAATGGCGATGGGGATGGCGGCTTCGAATACCTGTCCCACTTTCAGCCCCAGATAGGCTGCCGCTGCCGAAAACAGTACCGCCATGGCGATGCCCCACAGTACCGACCACAGGTTTACTTCGGGATATTTCTTGTCGGGACTCATCAGGGGATTGTAGACCTCTCCCGCTTCAGTTCGCGGAACGCGTTTTCCGGTACGCCGATTGCTTTCTCTTCTTCTTGTTTCATAATAGCTGTTTTATTTTTATTGTTATGATTGCGATATGTATTCCATTATAGACTTCAAAGAAAGCAAAAAAAAAGGAGAATTGAAAAATTCTCCTTTTTTCTGTATCATAAAAACGTTTATTTGGCGTCTTTGGCAGTCATGTCGCCTTCAACGAACAGACGCATCATTTCGGTCTTGGCGTTGGTGCGCAGCGTAACGGACTTCTTGAAGTGTCCGGGGTATTTGCCTGTACCGTTGTAGGTAATTTTGATGGTTCCGGTCTTTCCGGGCATCACCGGCTCTTGCGTGTATTCGGGCACTGTGCATCCGCAAGATGCCACTGCCTGGTGGATTACCAGCGGAGCGTCTCCCACATTGGTGAATGTAAACGTGCAGCTTACCACCGGATTATTTTCGGAGAATGTTCCGAAGTTATGGGTGGTCTTGTCGAATTTAATGTCTGCCCCGCCTTGTGCATAGGCATAACCGATGCTCATAACCAACATCAACATATAAAAAGCAAGTTTCTTCATGTCTTTATCTTTTTTAATTACACAAGGTGCAAAGGTAAGCCATTTCTGCAAAAATCACTCGTACTCTGTGCGAAATTGTATTAAATCGGCGTCAGAAGCATTGTGACGGATGATAAGCAGAGAGAAATAAGGAAAACGGAGTGTTTCAAGCTGCTGCCCGTCACTGATGTATTTTTCCTGCGGAGTGCCTACGTTCTCGAAATAGCGGTAATCGTATTCGGGATGAAGGCGGATGCAACGGTGCACTTCATCGGTGCACTGCGACAGTTTCATGATGACTACCGTGTTCTGCGATTGTATCAGCCGTTCTATCTCTTCGGCGGTGGTGATGCCGGGAATTACGGTCAGCCTCTCTTCCTGGTTGGCGATGTGCAATCCGCCCCGTGCTCCGGCAGCGATGAAAGCGGGGATGCCGGCAATCTGTTCTACGGGGATGCCGGCGGCTTGCAGTTTCTCATATATATAATGTACAGAGGAGTAGAAGCCTGCATCTCCCTCTGCCACGATAGCCACTTTCTTGCCGGCGTGATGCAGGGAAAGGGCGGCGGCATACACTTGGTCGTAGGCGTTGAGGGCATCGGTCCGCTGCTTGCTCATGGGCAGGGAGAAGCGGCGGATACGGTTGGCGGGTATGTCGAGCCTGAGCATGATGTCGGCGGCGCGTGACAGGGAATGACCGTCGCGGACGGGTGTTTCGGGACAGAAGATACAGTCGGCATTTTGCAGGGCTTTCAGTCCTTTCAGGGTGATGGGTTCGGCTTCACCGGGGCCGAGGGATACGAATTGAATAGGGGACATTCTGTTTTTTTATGTGCAAAAATCGGGAAATAATCAATAGTAAGCAAGATATTCGCTATCTTTGTTACCCTTACAAATAATGGAAGCCTATGGACTACCAACTGAATACGCGTTTGAACGGCAATATCGCAATGACATCCCGCTTTCACGAAAACAAGCCGCTGCAACGCGACAAGACTCTGTATAAGTTTCTCTGGGTACAGAGCGGCACGCTCGCCATCGAGGTAGACCATATACCCATGAAGCTGGCGAAAGACGAGATTGTCACGCTTACCCCGCTGCATCATCTGACTATCAAAGAGGTGGCAGGTGAGTTTCTGACCTTTGTTTTCAATAGTAACTTCTACTGCATCTACGGACATGACAATGAGGTGTCCTGCAACGGCTTTCTGTTCTACGGTTCGTCCCGGGTGATGCGGCTGAAGCTGTCCGAGGAGCAATCGTCCAACCTGCATGATATAGTCCGCATCTTCCGTCAGGAGTCCGCCATTAATGACAATCTTCAGGAAGAGATGTTGCGGATTGTACTGAAACGTTTCATCATCACCTGTACGCGCATAGCACGTGCAAGGTTTGGTGTGGGGCAGGAGAATGAGAGACTTTCGATGTTGTCCGTCGGTTTTATGTGCTGGTAGACCAGTATTTCCGTGAAAAGAAACAGGTGCAGGACTATGCCGATATGCTTTGCCGTTCGCCTAAGACGCTCTCCAACTTGTTTTCTGCCTGCGGACTGCCTTCTCCGCTTCGCATCATTCACGAACGGATAGATGCGGAAGCCAGACGCCTGCTGCTGTACACACGGAAGAGCGCTAAAGAAATCAGCGCCATCCTGGGCTTTGAGGACTTGGCTGCATTCAGCGCTTCTTCAAGAAAATGACGGGAGAGAGTGTGTCGGAGTATCGGAAACAAACACATCGGGAAGAATTGCCAACTGTTACGGAATAATTGCCATTCCACAACCGGCAGGAAACAGGGATCTTTGCAAAAACATTTCACCCGAGTGTCTCTGCGGTGAACCTAAAACAACAAAAATATGAAAACGAAATTGCAAAAACTGTTCCTTGCGGCACTGACGCTGGCCGCTTCTTCCCAAAAGTTGGGTATCAACCTCATCCGCGTGGCCATTCTTGTGATATTTGTATGGATAGCGGCTTGAAATTCTGGAACTACGAAGCCGAAGGAATCGTTCCGTTCGTGGCAAACAGTCCTTTTATGAGTTTCTTCTACGATAAGCCTGCACCGGAATACAAGGAATACAAGCTGAAAGAGGGAGAGTTTGACGAAGCCAAGCACCGGTGGCATGTAGAGAACAATACCTACGGCTTCTCTCGCGGTCTTGGCATACTGATTATGGCAATCGGCATCCTTACTTTTCTGGGGATATTCTTTCCGAAAATCGGATTGGCAGGGGCTGCGCTGGCCGTCATAATGACTGTCGGCACGCTTTCGTTCCTTGTCACTACTCCTGAAGTGTGGGTTCCCGATTTGGGAAGCGGAGAGCATGGCTTCCCTTTGCTGACCGGGGCCGGACGATTGGTGATAAAGGATACCGCCATCCTTGCCGGAGCTATCGTGGTGCTGGCGGACAGTGCAAAAAGAGTATTGTGATTTTTCTTTTATGACGATTTGTTCGGGAAGAGTTTGCGTATCTCCCCAAAATTGCCGAATATTGTGTCCTGAAATATAAAACCGAACAATCATGATCAGATTACCTCTCATGGGTCTTGTATTTGCGTGTGCAGTGTCTATGACTTCGTGCGGTACAAAGTCCCGGCAAGCATCCGGCAATTCCGATACTGCGGCTGTTGCGGTTTCCGTTGCGGATACCGCAACAGCCGTTATTCCCGTCTACGCCAAAGGCTATGCGGTGAAACATCTGCCGGGGAATGTGCGTCTGGTGGACATACACGACCCTCAAAAAGAAGAGGGAAATACCTTTCGGTATGCTTTGGTTCCGAGGGGTACGAAGCCTGCCGGTATTCCTGCCGATTATACCGTGATAGAAACTCCGGTGAAGCATGTTATCTGCATGACTTCCCTGCAACTGTCCAACTTCATCCGGTTGGATGCCTGCGATTATGTGGTGGGCATTACCAGTACCCGCCATCTTTTCAATAAGGAGATGAACGGGCGTCTGAAGGCGGGCAAGACATCCAAAATCGGGATTGAGGGGAACTTCGATAACGAGGTGATTATGAGCATTAATCCCGATGTTATCTTTATCTCTCCTTTCAAACGGGGCGGATATGACGCCATGCGCGAAACAGGCATTCCGCTGGTGCCGCACTTGGGATATAAGGAAATGACTCCGTTGGGGCAGGCTGAATGGATAAAGTTCATCGGTATGTTCATCGGTCGGGAAGCAGAGGCGAATGCCCGTTTTGCCGGGATAGAGAAGCGGTATAACGAGCTGAAAGAACTGGCTGCCGGTGTAAAAAAGCGTCCTGTGGTGTTCAGCGGTGAAATGCGTGGCGGCAACTGGTATGCGGTAGGCGGAAAGAGTTTCCTTGCCGAACTGTTCCGGGATGCCGGTGCAGACTATTTCCTGAAAGACGATCCGCGTTCGGGCGGTGTGACACTGGATTTCGAGACGGTGTACAGTAGGGCGGAGAGTGCGACTATTGGCGCATCGTCAACAGTTACGACGGAACATTCTCTTACGATGCCTTGAAGTCTTTGGACCCTCGTTATGCCGACTTTCGCGCTTTCGCGAGAAAGGAGTAATCTATTGCAATATGCGTGAGAAACCTTTCTATGAGAGTATGCCCATGCAGCCTGAGGTAGTATTGGAAGATTTGATTCATGCTTTTCATCCCGACCTGCTGCCCGATTATAAACCCACTTATTACGAGCGACTGAACTAATGAAAAGACCTGCATTGCCGTTGATGCTCCTTATACTGGCATCCATCTTCTTGCTCTTTTTGCTGAACCTGCTGTTGGGTTCCGTCCATATCCCGTTTGGCAAGATATGGGAATTGCTGTGGGGGACAGGAGCGGCTTCCAATCCCGATACGATGAGCAACCAGGAAGTTATCTGGAGCAATATCCTTTGGAAAAGCCGTGTGCCGCAGGCCTTGACGGCATTGGTGGCGGGAGCGGGGCTTTCGGTCAGCGGTTTGCAGATGCAGACGGTGTTCCGTAATCCGCTGGCAGGACCTTCGGTGCTGGGCATCAGTTCGGGAGCGAGCCTGGGAGTGGCTTGTGTGGTACTGCTGTCCGGTGCTATGGGCGGTGTGGCACTGAGCCGTTTGGGGTATATGGGAGAGGTGGCGTTGTCCGTGGCTGCCATTATCGGGCATTGTCGGTCATGGCGCTGATTGTCTACGTCTCCCAAAAAGTAAAGGGGAATGTAACGCTGCTCATTATCGGTGTGATGATAGGTTATGTGGCAAGTGCCGTTATCGGTGTATTGAAATATTTCAGTGTGGAAGAGGATATACGGGCGTACGTTATCTGGGGGCTGGGCAGTTTTGCACGTGTCTCCGGTGACCAGATGCTGCTGTTTGTCTGTATCATGGCGGTGTTGCTGCCCTTGTCGTTCCTGCTGATAAAGACCATGAACCTGTTGTTGTTGGGCGACGGTTATGCACGTAACTTAGGATTGAATATCAAACGGGCGCGCCTGCTCGTCATATCCTGTTCCGGAGTGCTGGTGGCCATTGTCACCGCCTACTGCGGTCCTATTATGTTTATCGGGTTGGCAGTGCCTCATTTATGCCGCGCCATTTTTCACACGTCCGACCATCGCATATTGATGCCCGCTACCTTGCTGGTAGGTGCAGCCTTGGCGTTGGTGTGTAACCTGATAGCCCGCATGCCGGGATTCGAAGGAGCGTTGCCCGTTAATTCGGTGACTGCGCTGGTAGGTGCGCCGGTGGTTGCATCCGTGCTTTTCAGAAAGAGAAAAGGGGAGTTGAACGAATAAAATATCAAGTATATTGAACTCTAATATTACATATAACATTGAAGAACGAGACTATACATATCGAGAATCTTTCTATCGGCTATCCCGGTAAGAGTGATGTGAAGATAGTGGCGGACGGCATCTGTGCAGGCATCAACAGTGGCGAGCTGACCTGCCTGCTGGGTGCTAACGGAGTGGGTAAGTCCACACTGCTCCGCACTCTGTCCGCTTTCCAGCCAAACTGGGTGGAGAGATACGTATTCAAGGTAAAGAGATTGAGTCCTATACCGACAAGCAACTGTCGCGCGTTATCAGCGTAGTGCTGACAGAGAAATGCGACATCCGCAATATGTCCGTTACGGAATTGATAGGATTGGGACGCAGTCCCTATACGGGCTTTTGGGGTACGCTTACCAAAGAGGACAGGCAGGTGGTGGAGCGAGCCGTTGCTCTGGTAGGTATTCCTCACCTTGCGCATCGGATGGTACATACGTTAAGTGACGGTGAGCGCCAGAAAGTCATGATAGCCAAAGCGCTTGCCCAGGAAACTCCCGTGATTTATCTGGATGAACCTACGGCCTTTCTTGATTTTCCCAGCAAAGTGGAAATGATGCAACTGCTGCACCACCTCAGCCGCCAGACGGACAAGACCATTTTCCTCTCTACACACGACCTCGAACTGGCTTTGCAGATAGCCGACAAAATCTGGCTTATGGACAAGGCGAACGGCGTCACCATCGGTACTCCCGAGGACCTTGCTCTGAACGGCAGCCTTAGCAGCTTTTTCGCCCGTAAAGGTATCGTGTTTGATTTGGAAACCGGATTGTTCCGTGTAGATAATGAATATACCATGCAGATACGTTTGTCAGGGCATGGGCAGAGATACGCCATGGTGCGTAAGGCATTGCAGCGTAACGGCATCCTTGCCAACCGCAACGTGGAGTCGGAAACCTACATCGAAACGGGCGATTTGAAAGGCGGCGGCGCTTTTGTCCTGCATCGTCCCGGTGAAGAACCGATATGTCTCACCAGCATCGGGGATTTATTGGCGAAGCTCCACGCAATCTCATTTTGAGTAAGAAAGTGTCGGGCACGAACCCTACGGGCAGCATTCCTTTATCGGAACTTATATCCTACGGTGAAGAATGAAGCAAAATTTCGTGGCAGGTAATTATGGAATTCTTCCGTGTCTATTACCTGCCTTAGTTGCTGGTTGATCTTTACCAATCCCACTTGTGCCTCTGCACCGATAATGAGCCTGCGGTATTCAAATGCGATTCCCACGATGATACCGCCGTCCAGCCGCCTGTTTCCGGCATTATTCTCCAATATGTTGCCGAAAGTATCTATTTTGAAAAGCCGGTTCCCGTCGGAAGAACCGGTGTCGTGATAATACGGGATGCTGCCGGATGTCTTTCCGCCCACGCCGCAGGCAATGTACGGACCGGCATTCAGCGAGGTATGGTAATCTTTTCCCAACGGCAACCTTGCAGCTATTCTGACAGGTATCTGCAAGTATAGCTCGTTCATCTTGGCGTTCTTCACATAGTCCATATCATCCTTGCCGCCTATGGATACAAACTCTAAAGCAGATTGTAAGACCCAGGTCTTGTTCAGTGCGTATTTCGCGCCTATTCCCGCTTTGCAGGCTATTCGCGTATCACAGCAAGAGTGCTTTCCGTAGAGGCGGGAAGTTCCGATTCCCGCCTCTGCATAAAAGGAGAGAGGAGATTGTGCCTGTGCGGTCGATGCGGCAACCGCCATGTACATTATCATCAATGCCTTTTTCATACATATATTTTTCCGTCTTCGCTGATTAATAAAATCGTGAGTTCTCCATCGGGCAGCAGGGGAGCGCAGCATTGTTTGCAATGCTCTGTCAGCAGTTTGGAGAATGTCTCCAGTTTTTCCGCAGGGATAATATCCCATAGTTCCCGTGCCAGATTCATATTCCGGATAGTGGTCAATACATCTTCGTTGCATCCTGTCCGGTGCGCTATGTCCTGAATGAACTCCTTGTTCATCGTCACTTTCTTGCTATGGGTATCGAGGTGACCTTCCGCCAGTTTCACGGCTTTGCCTATCATTACTCCCAGCGTGACACGGGGTAGTTTCAGCTTATCGGCAATCTTCAGCGTCTCGCCGATGAAGTTGCCGTAATGGACAAAGGCCTGTGCCGGCAGTTCGGGATAATAAGCCTTGATGTACGTTCGCTCTTTGCTCCGGAGCTGATAACTACACGCGGGCTGCCTGTGGCGCATGCCACTTCCATCGACTTTCGGATGGAACTTATAAAAGCTTCGCTGGAAAACGGCTTTACAATGCCTGATGTGCCGATGATGGATATTCCCCCTTCTATGCCCAGACGCGGATTGAAAGTACGCTTGGCTATTTCCTCTCCGCCGGGTACGGAGATGGTCACAACAATGGGATCGCTCATTTTAGGCATGCCGACGTAGTCGAGGTACATCCTTACATTGTCTTCTATCATCTTGCGTGGCGTGGGGTTAATGGCAGGCGCTCCCAATTCCAATCCTAATCCCGGCATGGTGACGATGCCTATTCCTTCTCCGCCGGCAATGATGATATTAAAATCTTTTTGCGATGTTTCATCGTTGTTTTCATCTATATCGATCGGAAGAATGATATCCGCCTTTATCCGCATTCCATTGGTAATGTCGGGGTCATCTCCGGCGTCTTTTATGACGCTGGCTTCCGACTCCACTATCCAATTGTTGTTTATGGAACTGGAACGGGGATATCTCTGCTGCGGCTCTACAGGAACATCTATCAATTCTCCGTTGGGTAGGATTACTGCAAACTCCGGGGGACGGGGAGTTCCCTGAATGTTGAATATATCCCATATCGCAGCCGCAGCTGCGGCTGCTGCGCATGTTCCCGTAGTGAGTCCGCTGCGCAGGGGGTAGAAGCCGGGATAGTATTGCTCTACCGTTCTACGCAGGCCGTATTTCCCGTTTACGGACAAGAAGTTGGGGTGAAGCGGCGGGCGCTTTATTACAAAGATGCGAATACCCAGTTCCTGAGCTGCTTTTAGTTTTTCGGAAAATCCGCCGGAAGCACCGCTCTCTTTGAGGATGACAGCTTCGGGGCGTATTTGTTGCATCAATAAGCGTTCGTCTTCTCCGGTATGGTAGTAACGTAAATATTCTTCGGGGAATCCCTGGTTTCTCGCTGATTCGCGCGACTTTCACGGTCGAGAATACGGAAATAGCAACGGCTGCTTTCCATCCATAGCGCTTTCAGTTTGCTTATGCTGTTTACTCCTGTCAGTGCCAGTATTATATAGACTTCTTCCTTTTTTATTTGGCGGACAGCGTCTTCATAATTGTCGCACCATACAATGCCTTCATTATTCTCTATACGGGGGTAAATGCGTTCATAACGGATGACCGGAATCTGAAGTATGTCAGCAGTTTCACTGACGTTCCTGTGCAGCTCTTCGGCAAAAGGGTGCGCTGCGTCTATCAGCAGCGAGATGTTCTCTTTACGGCAGAAAGACTCCAGACTATCTTTATCCATGCCACCTTGCAGGCGGATGCCGTTATGCAGAGGAACTTCTTGTTCATTGCCCTTGGTTGAATAATAGAAGGGCTTTCCAGCTTCCTCAAGTGTTTGGACGGCTATGCGTCCTTCGGTTGTACCGCCTAATACTAATATCATTTTTTATTTTCTGAATAAGTGTTTGAATTCGTGTGCATACAGTCGCGACAGTCCTTTGCGATTGCCGATAGCCTCGCCTACGACAATCATGGTTGTCAGGGTCAGGTTATTTTCTTTTACTATCCGTGCAAGGTCTTTCAGCTCTCCCCGGAAGATGCGTTCGTCCGGCCAGGTGAGGTGATAGCATACGGCTACGGGGGTTGTTTCGGGATACTCCTGTAGAAGTTCCGCCTGCACTTGTTCTGCAATGCTTGCGCTAAGGAAGATGCACATGGTGCTTTGCGAGCGTGCCATGAGATGTAATTTTTCCCGTTCGGGCATGGGTGTCCGTCCTTCACCGCGGGTCAGTATGATGCTCTGTACTTTCTCCGGGATGGTGAACTGCGACTTTAAAGCCGCCGCTGCTGCCTGGAAAGAAGATATGCCCGGAGTGATATGATAACTCATGCCGTATCGGTCGAAGTAGTTCATCTGTTCCTGTATCGCACCATAGATGCAGGGGTCACCCGTATGCAGGCGTACGATGAACTTTCCTTGGTCGTAGAACTCTTTCATCAGTGCAAACTGTTCTTCCAATCCATGGAAGCGGAGCTGCGGACTGTTGCGCCCGGTTTGGCGCAAAGTGTCAGTTCACGAGGCACGAGGCTGCCTGCATAGAGGATGAGGTCTGCCTTTTCCAGCATCGCCCGTCCTCGCACGGAGATAAGGTCAGGGTCGCCGGGACCTGCACCTACAATCTCGATGTGCCCCCGGCGCTGGGCGCAGATGTCCAGGGTGGCGGCTACCGTATAGTTCTCGCCTTTGCATTTCGGCATTATCAGTTGGCTATTTCCGGAGGACAGCAATGCGGCTGCCTCGCTTACACTGGGCGTACCCATGTGCTTCATCACTGTTTTGCTGGGGTGGGGCACGTCCATTGTCGCCAGTTCCTCGGCCGTATAGAAGAAGACTTCGTATTCCTTTTGGAGCGATTTCACTACCGGTTCGTCACGCTTGACGTTAATCGTAGATATGGTTATGATGGATTGGGGGGAGATGTTGTACTCTTCCAGCTTTTCTATAATGCCTTTCACAACTTTTCTCGTGGGGCTTGCCTGCCGGGCAAGTCCGATGCCGACGTGCACCACGCGCGGCACATAGCAGATGGACGGTATGTCCTTTATATAATGTATTCGCGGAGAGACGATCAGTACCAGCTTGAAGCGGGATAATTTGATGTCTTTCATCTGATAGAACACCTCTACATGAGGGGGAAGGTTCGCTTCCATCCAGTCGGTTCCTTTGTCGCGGATTTCCAACAGCAATGCGGTAGGCTGTCCGGTTACAAAAAGCTGATAGCCTCGTTCATGCACGCCTTCATCTGGTCGTCGGGAGTTTGGGTAAGCCCTGCCAGCAGGTGGGTGGAAGGGCTCACACAGATGGTCGGAGACCAGCCGAAGCGTTGGGGAAGTTTGTCCAATGCCCACAGTCCGGTAAGGTCGCTTTGAGTGGTTATCACGGGTTCGGCTCCCAATGCACCGGCCACTGTCTCGGTCAGTTCGTTGGCTCCGCCGATATGTCCGGAAAGGACGGAAATGGCATGTTTACCTATGCTGTCCACGCAAATTACGGCAGGGTCTGTGTACTTGTCCTTCACGCAAGGGGCGATGGAACGTACGCAGATGCCTAAGGCTCCGATAAAGATAAACGCGTCGTAACGATTGAAATTCTTGACAGTGAAACTGCCGGTCGATTCGATGTGCGTACATCCGCTTTCATAGCGGGGAGTGAAAATCTCCGCTTCGGGAAATTCTTTGAGCAACAGCCGGGCGGAAGCCATTCCGGTTTCCGAAACGAGCATGATGGCCGTCTTTATGTGGGATGTTTCTGTTTTCATACAGGTTATTTGTTTTTATAATGAATATAGCTTGTCTTGTTATTTTATGAAAGTGTTGCTTTCATGATTTCAATAGGGTTATAATCATTCAGTGCGATGCGTGCTGACGGATGCAGTATCAGCCCGGCGGCTCCGGCTCCTTCCATGAATACTTTTTTACTGTCTGCCGATACGGAGTTAAAAACGATACAACCGTCGGGCTGTAACGCTTCCTTTATCTTCATCAGCATTTCCGGCAGATGTCCGCCGTGCCCGCCTATGAAGACGGCATCGGGACGGGGGAGAGTATCGGTCGCCGTTTGCAGGAAATCGCCTGTGATTGCCGTAATGCCCGGCGTACCGAAGCGGCGGCTGTTGATATTCATCAGTTCTTCGCCCTCGGCACGTACCTCAAAGGAAACGACCGTGAGGTGAGGGAATTGCAGCCGGGCTTCAATGGAAACCGACCCGGTGCAGAAACCGATATCCAGAATACACGGCGGTGGTTCAGTTCCAGCGCTTGTAACGTAAGCAGGCGGATAGGTGCTTTGGTTATCATACGGGTACGTCCGTCCAAATGTGCGAATTGTTCGTCGGGGATACCAAAAGGGCGGGCTTCGGGAAAAGAGGTGGCGCAAAGCAACAGGTTGTTGGGATGCTCGAATCCGCCTTGCGTTGCTTCCTGTAGTGTCATGTGGCGGATGCGTTCTTTTTCGGGGTTGCCAAGATGCTCGCCTACATACATGGTGTAACGGTCGTATCCGTATTCCAGCATGCGGGCTGCGATTGTGGCGGGCGTATGTTCCCGGTCGGTAAGGATGCCTATCTTGGGAGCGCGTTCAATCAGGGCGCGGTCGAATTCATTCCAGGGACGTCCCGTCAGCGAAACGGTTCGCATATCGTCATAAGGCATTACGAGGCGGTGTGCTAATGTTTGGAGAGAATTGAAAGAGGGGTATAGCTTGATTTCAGCATCCGGCAATTTCCGTTTCACCGTATTGGCAAAGCCGAAGAACAGCGGGTCGCCCGAAGCGAAAACGATAATTTGCCGGGGGACGGCATCCGTTTGTCCGTATCCGTTACTGCTGAACACTTTCTCATATTGTGAGAATACGTTGTCCAATGGTACGGTAATGGAAATCCATTCCGCATCATCCGGCAACAAGTTTCCGACAATTTCTTTGTGCCGCACTCCCCCCGAAAATACTTTCCCGTGCCGTATGTGTTCCAATACTTCCGGCGGAAAGAAAGGCGTCCGGTTATCGTCCGTTCCTATAATGATAAATTTTCGTTGTATAACCATTCGCTTACCACTAATCGTTAATTCTTAATCGTTGTTTCACACGTCTCGTCCCGGTCGTAACTGTTCCGCATCATTGTAGCACAAAACGGCGTTTACTAATGTTGCAGCAAGGTTGCTTCCGCCTTTGCGTCCTTCTACAATTATTTTAGGGATGGCGGTGAAAGGCTTTGTCATGTGCTTGGACTCCTGTACGTGTACGAAGCCCACCGGAGCGGCGATAATCCCAGCCGGATGCGCTTTTCCTTTGCGTATAAGATCGCATAGTTCCATTAATGCTGTCGGAGCGTTGCCGAATACAAAAAGGGCGTCTGGATGGTCTTCAACGGCAAGGCGTGTGCCCGCTTGTGTGCGGGTGATGCCTTTCTCCGTTGCCATTGCTGCGGTACGGGGATCGCCGAGATAGCATTTCACCTTTACGCCCAAACGTTCCAAAGCTCCTTTACGAATGCCGCTGGCAGCCATTGTCACGTCGGTAACGATGGTCCGTATGCGTTTCCCGATGATACCTTGATATAGTGTTTCCACTGCTTTTTCGTCTGTGTGCAACAGCTTTTCCATTTCAAAATCTGCGGTGGTGTGGATGGCGTGTAGCAACGCCCATTTATGGTCGAGGGGAATGTCCCGGTTCCTGAGCTCTTTCTCGATGGTACGGAAGCTCCGTATCATGATGTCCTGCCCTTTACTAGCTCCATACTGGGTATTCCCGGTCGCAACCTCCTCCCGGTAATATCCCCGCGGAGTAATCATCGTACCGTTCCATTCGTACGATTGCGAGTTGCCTATCAGTACTACGGTAAACATATCCGTCTTTTCGGGGTCGAACGCTTCCAGCGTCGTTATGTGCACTTCCTGTTCGGGACGCCCTGCCTGGCGTACATAGCTACGGGGGTCTGTGGTGAACGTCCTTCTCGCAGGAATAACTCTTTCAGCCGGTAAAGTTGCCAATAGCGGCCTTCACTTTTGGGATTGTAGACGGCTGTCACGAAATCGGCTGCGGCAGCGGCAATGATACGTTTCTCGATGCGTTCCCACGGGGTCATCAGGTCTGAGAGGGAGATAACGCAGAAGTCATGTCCCACAGGAGCTCCCAGCAGGGAAGCCGCTTTCTGGAATGCGCTGATACCGGGCAGGGAAATAATCTCTGCGTTACTGTTCCGTTCCCGCTTCATTTCATACACAAGCGGCGTCATACCGTAAATCCCTGCATCGCCCGAACTGATGACGCACACCGTTTTTCCCTGCTCCGCCAGCTCGAAAGCTTGCTCGGCGCGGATACGTTCGCGTTTCATTCCTGTATCTATACATTCCGTATCGGGGCGCAGGTACGGAGTGACAAAGCGGAAATAGTATTTATAGCCCACCACTGCATCCGCTTCCTGTAAAGCGGCAACAACAGCGGGTGTTATGTCTTGCTTATTGCCCGGACCGATGCCGGCGATGATTATTTTGGGTTGTTTCATTTGCTATCTGACTTATTGCTGTCTGTTCTGCAGAGCATGGTAAGTGTTACGCCTGCAGTTCACAAAGATACATTCTATTTATCACATTATGGCATGAAAAGGTGACTTTCTCACTCGTTTTTTTCCCCTGCCGCATATACCGCTTTCTTTTCCATGATGCCCTGTGTGCGGTGCTTCAGTCCGAAGCGGATATGGTCTACGAATATCTTTTGTATTTCAGGGATTTGCCCTAAACCTTCCATGCGCACATGAACGGTATAACCTTCTTTTTCAAGCATCTCCCGCCATTCTCCGGCAATATCGTTTTTGGCGTGGTCGCCGGCTACAAACATAAAAGGAACGAGTGTCACACTCTTTGCTTTGGCCGCTTTCAGTTGTGCCAACATGGTTTCAAAGGTGGGATAGCCTTCGATGGTCCCCACATGGAAGTTACCGAATCCGGCTACTTTCAGCATATAGTCCATCTGACTGTATGTAGCAGTACCGGGCGTATAAGTGCCATGCCCTACCAATACGAAGTGTTCTTTACCCTTTTTCTTTGCACTCTGCTGCACCGAAGCATTGAGGCGTTGTCCTAAAATATCAGTTACTTTTTCCGCATCTTCCACCGAATAGAGTAGGGGAGTGCCTACGCGTATCTCCTTGAAGAAAGGCAGTACGCTTTCCACATCACGGCGGAGCGACTCCATTTCCACACCGTCAATGATATTGGTACTTTGCACAATAATGTGTGTGTAGCCCTCTCCACGCAGTTGGAGTAGCGCATCCAGCGGGGTATTTTTGACAACGCCGCGTGTCTTGAGGCGGCGTATGATGATGCGCGAAGTATAGGCTTCGCGAAACTCCAGGTCGGGAAAAGCCTTGCGTGCTTGGGCATTGATAGCATCAATCGTCTGCGTACGTGTATCATCGTGCGTCGTGCCGAAGTGTACCATAAGCAATGCGGCCTTTTCGCCAGGTTTCATGCTTGCAAGCATATCGCTCGACACGAAGTTTCCCCCTTCGTGAGCGGAGCAGAAGAGAGAAATGGCAAGGAGCAGGGAAAGGAGAGATGTTTTCATAAATAAAAGTAATTACTGTTTTGTAAAAATGATTGCTGTTTTTTTATTTCTTAAACCGTACCGACAAACTCACGTATACCGAGCGTCCCGGGCTGAGCGTGGAGAAGTTATTGTTCCAGGGGCGGTCATCTTTCTTGTCGAAGATATTCTCGATACCTACGCCCGGTTCCAGAACCACGGATTGCAGATTGAAGGTGTGGCGGGTATTCAAATCCCATTGCTGGAATTTGGGAGCGTAACCGTACGTTTGCGAGTAGCGTTCGCCTTGCAGGTGTCCGTGCACGTTTACGTTCAGGCGGTAGAAGCTCCAGCGTGTTCCCACTGGCCGTTGATGTTCCCCATGTGCCTGACGCTTTTGTCTATGGGCGACACTTTGTAACTGCCGTCGGCTTGCAACTGCTTGGCCTCGGTGTCCATGTACGTGTATCCGCCGCCTGCCCTGAAGCCCGCGCCTAGGTTCAGGCTGGCGTTCAGGCTGATGCCTTTGGTCTTGGCTTTGTCCACGTTGTCGCGCTGACGTATCTCGTCGAAGGTGGCGTGCTTGTCGTCCAGTCCCATGTCGTGTATCTCCTGATCGGAGAGGGTGCGGTAGTTTATCATGTCGCGGATGTTGTTGATGAACCCGGTGACGGACACGGAGAGCCGGCGGTAGTTGTACTCCGCATTCAGCGAGTAGAAGTTGTTCTTTTCTGGTTTCAAACCGATGTTGCCCGTGGTGTAGCGGTTGCTGGTCTTGGATTCGTCGGTGGCGTAAAGTTGCGACAAGGTAGGCGTGCGGAAGCCTGCCGCGTAGGCGGCACGCAGGTTCAGTCCGCCGAGCTTGTACATCAGCGATACGTTGGGAGTGGCATAATTCTTGAAGTTCTCGTTGTAGATGTAGCGTATGCCCAGTACGGCTTGCAGGTTCAGGGGCAGCTTTATTTCATCCTGTGCGTAGAAAGCGAGGGTGTACATGTGGCGGGAGTCGATGTTGTCCGATTCGCTCTCCAGCCCCTCGTTTACGTATTCTACGCCGGCAGACAGTTTGTTGCGGCTGCCCAGGCGGAAAATACCCTTGATGTTTCCGTTGTAGTATCGCACTTGTTTGCGGGTCACCCGGTCGCCCGGCAGATAGTTGCCCGACTTCTTGAAGTACATATAGTTCGACGAGTAATTGTCCGAGTAGAACTCTGCATCGATGTAAGCCGAACGGTTTATCATGTACTTCATGCCGGCGCCATAGGTATAGGTCTCGTGTTTCAGATTGTAGGTATAGGCGTCTTTCTGTACGAACTGGCCTTTACTTTTGGCATAGTAGGTGGCGTCCTGCGGACGGCGGGTTTTGTTATCAAAATAAGTACCGCGCGCGTAGAACGATAGTTTGTCTGTGGCATTGAACACGAAACGCTGGTTTACGGTGTTGGAGTAGAAGCTACGGAAGTAGGGCGTCCCGTTTCGTAGCCGTTCTCGTCAATGTTGTTGTTCTGCCAGCTTCCTGTCTGACGGCGCTGGTAGGAAGTATAAGAGGAGAACTTGCCTGCATTGACATCGGCATTGACGCTCTCCGTCAGTCGTCCCTCACCGGAGTAGTGAGTATAGCTGGATACGTTCACGGTGTTCCGGGCATCGTCCGTGATGATGTTGATAACACCGCCTATGGCATCGCTTCCGTATAGGGCGGATGCCGCGCCGTTCAGTATCTCGATGCGCTTGATGTTGGCCACGTTGATGCGCGTGTAGCGGTCTTCACCAGCCAGACGTCTGCCGTTTTCCAATATCAGTATGTAGTCCTCGTTGATGCCGTTCAGGTCATGGTAGTGCCCATGCCGTTGGTGTAGGAAGAGATATTGGGCGTCAGCTTCACCAGCGCTTCTTCCAGCTAGATACGTTGGCGCTGCCTATTTCTTTGGCTGTGATTACGGATACGGGAACGGGGCTGTCTGTCATGCGGCGGTGCGTACCGGTTCCGGTCACTACCACCTGGCTGAGGTTGCTGTAACTCTCCTCCAGCTTTACAAGGATGTTTTCTTCTTGTCCGTCCGCGGTGTATTTTTTGGGGTGAAGCCGATGTAGGAGAAGCGCAGCGTGTGTTGTCCGTCGGGCAGATTGTCGATGATAAATTCTCCTTTTCCGTTGGTGGTGCATCCCGTCAGACTGTTGTCTACGCGGATATTTACCCCTGCAAGAGGCTCGTTCGTGTCGGCGCTCACCACCTTTCCGCTCAATGCGGTTTGGGCATGGAGCAGGGGTGTCAGGCAGCACAGTATGGCTGCCAATAAATAGTTGGTTTTCATTTATTGAAAATGTAAGATTAATACTTGTCTTCCTGACCCCGGGAAGGCGTTGACTGTGTAATTGCCCAGGCAGGTTTCCTGACTCAGCCCTACGGAAAACCACACCTTCCCGTCTCCGGTCTGCGATGGCTCAACTGATGTTCGCTCTCACCAACAGCCGTCTGTAAGACAGTGGCATTGTTTTGAAGAATGTTTTCCGTATGCTCCGTTGCTGCAACAAGCAGGCGGAGCAAAGTGGCTTTACAGTAGCGGGCACTGTTCCGGTTTCGCACCGGATTCCCTTTTATACAACTCGTTGGAATAACGGAGTGTATCACCTAAGCGGTGACAAATATAGCGGTTTATTTTTAATTGATAAAGGAAAGGGCGGGATAATGCAACCGGTCTTACGGAGTGATTTGCTTTGCATTACGGATTTGCTTTGTTTTGCGGGATGGATTTTTTCATCTCTCGGAACGATTTTCCCGGTCTCATGGGATGAATATTTTCAACTTATAAGACGGATAACAAAAAGGGGGTTGTCGGTTATTTTACCTGACTGTCTTTAGGTGAAAGGTTCATTTTAGGGGCCAATAAGGAAGTGACCCCTAAAATGAACCTTAAATGTTTGGGTGTTCTTTATGTCTTTAATTTAATTCTTTGATTGTTAGTGTAATATGCGACATTTTCCTGAAAATGAGAAATACCCGCATATTTTTTCTGTCTCAGCTTTTCCTCTCCTTTTTCCCTTATTGAATTAAGAAAATGGAGGACAAATGTTATACTTCCGGCTGATATCCTTCACCGTTTTCCCAGGCATCGGCATCCCATGCTCTTTCAGGTGATTCACCCAGATTGCGCGGATTTCGGGATAGCTGCCCAGAGCCTTGATACCGCAGCCGTCTTTGATACCGTGATCGGCATCGGCTTGGCCTACGGGATGGGCTTCAAATGTTCTGTCTACCTTGAAACCTGCTTTCTCCAGACGTTTCGCGCCAACTGTACTCGTTGGTATTGAGTTCCACTTTATCCAAGCCTTTGTTCTCGGCTATCGCTTCGATGCCCCATAGGTCGTTGTGGGCATGGTCACCGGCGATGGACATGAAAGGAGCGAGGTATACGTTTACTTCATTCGGCTCCAGGTTATTGTCCTGGCAGTACTTCATCACTTGCGAATAGATGCAGCCGGGATAGTCGGCTATCATTTGGGCGGCAGGTACTACCGGGATACGGTCTACCGCTTTCTCTTCCTCTTCTTTCGGCCAGAAAAGCATTTCTCCATAGTCTACAGTACCTACGAAGATATTCTTGTTTGTGGCAAGAGTATGCAAGGCGGTTTGGACTTCGGAGTATTTGGTGTTGGCATTGTAGTTCACATCAGGGTTACCGTGCCCCATCAGGAGAACGATGTTCTTCTTTTCAGCCAGTTTGTTCTTGTAGTGGTTGTAAAGGACCTGTGCCACTTCGTCCGTATCATCATCGGTAGAGAGCAGGTTGGCGCCTTTCAGCACGTCGATGTGCGGATACCAGTCAATCATAAAGTTTTTCTTGATATCGGTATTCATTAGAGAAAGGTATTCCTCGCCGGGAATGACGTGAAGCGACTGTACGGCTACGTGTGTATATCCTGCATCGCCGATGGCTTTCAGCCATTGGTCCAGTTTGTAGCGCGCTTCGCCGGTAGAAGCCTCTGCACGGCCGATGCAGTACGTGAGGTGAAAGACATATAGATGTCTGTTTGAGGGAACTGCTTCCGGAAGTCGGCGATGATTTCGTTGTAAACGTCCAATGACTCATTATAAGTGCTTCCGAAAGTACAGAGTAGGATGGCGGTGTCATACTTCTTGGTTTCGGCTACTACCCTGGTTGCAGGGTTTACGGTACTTTCCGCATCGTCGTCATCGCTACAGGAGGTGAATCCTGTGCAAGTTGTGGCTGCTACGAGAGCCGCCATCAGATAAAACTTGAAATTTTTCATACTTTGTTTGTAAATTGATTAATAAAAAAGATGTTTTTCTCTATTTTGCCCCGCCCCCGTTCTTGAACTTTATAAGCGCCGATGCGTAGAAATTCCTTCCCGGCGTGCTGGTAGCCGGTTACGTCCGAAAGGAGTGCGGTCTACGTAGTTGAAGAGGTTGTCTACACCTATGTTCATTGTCAGCGTCCAGTGCCGCATCTTCATTAGGGTATGGGCGGTGTTGATGCGCCATGTCTGGAAGCCGTCGGCATCGTTGTCGTTAACGTAGTGGCGGGTCGACTGGTATCGGCCGTACACTCCCAAGCCGAAGCGGTAACAGTGCCAAGTGTACTGCCAGGTGGTGTTGAGCGTGGCATTATGGTTGGATGTGGCGTCGATGTAGAGGTACTTCATGTAGTTATCGCCCGTATCGGCGGCATACTGCGCTTTCGGATCGGCATAGCTGTACCCACCGCCCAGCATGATGTCTTTCGTGGGGCGGTAGTTGAAGGTGAAGTCTATGCCATAGATGCGGGCTTTCGTGAGGTTGGTGTATTTCTTGCTTTTCTCTATTTCGAGGAGCTTTTCTTCGGGGGTGACTTTTATCTCTACCAGCTCTATCATGTTGCGGATGAAGTTGGCATATCCGGTCAGGCTCGCCTGGAACTTGCTTCCTGCATACTCCACGCTGATGGAAGTGTATTGTGAGGTTTGCGCCTTGAGGTCTGTATTGCCATGATAGGCGGTGAGGGAGCTGCCGCCGATGCTGCCTGTGTGTTCATAATAAAGCTCTTTGATGGTAGGCGCCTTGAAGCCCATGGCATAGGAAGCGCGCAGGTTGAAGTTACCGGCTTTGTAGAGTGCGGATACTTTGGGGCTGAGGTTCAGTCCGGTTTCCTTGTGTTGCGTGCCGCGTACGCCGGCAGTCAGTATAAGGTTGCTTGTGGCAGTCCACTCTTCCTGCGCATAGGCGGCGAGCGTATAGACGGAAGCGATGTCGCCTGCTATGTGGTGAGGCGATTCCAGACGGTTGTACTGGTACTCTATGCCAGTATTGAGGATGTGCCGGTCGCCGAAGTAAAAGATACCTTTTACCTGCGCCAGCACTTGTTGCTGTATGCTCTGCTTGATACGCTGGCCGGGGTAGTAGGTGATGCGGTCGCCGTCTTTGAAGTAGTCGGTGATGTCTTTCAGCTTATAGTCGTAGAAGTAACCGTAGCGACCGTAAGAGAGGTCGGCGGTGAGGTAGTTGCGCCCGTTCAGCTTGTACCTGCTTCCGGCGGCAAAAGTATAGTTGCGGTAGTAGAAGTCGTTGGCAGGTACTTCCACGGGCCGTGCGTACGCATCACCCAACGTTCGTAGTACGTTCCTTCGGCGGTGAGGTTCAGTTTTCTGTTTACCTGCCATTCCAGATTCTCGGAAAGAGTATAGTTGCTGGAACGGTTTACGGTAAGCATGGTGGAACCGGGCTTCAGTTGGTTCTGATCCCATTGCATATCCGTATTGCGCCAGCCGTCGGTGTGCCGGAAGTTGATACCGGTCACCGATTTCAGTTTGCCGTAGTTGAAGCCGAAGCTGGCGCTTTGCCGTACATCGCCATGCTCGCCCACACGGGTGGTGCTGGTGAGTTCCATTTTCTCTCTGCTCCGTTTGGTAATGATATTGATGACTCCGGCAATGGCATCGCTGCCGTAAAGTGAAGAAGCGGCGCCTTTCACGATTTCGATGCGCTCTATGTTGGCGGGATTCAGTTGGTTGAGGTCGTTTTGTCCGCCGATGTCCCCGTTCATGCGCTTGCCGTTTATCATGATGAGGATATAGTCGTTGTTCAGCCCGTTGAGCTGGATATGGCTGCCCATGTCGCCGTCATGGAAGGTGAGGGAAGGGCTGAGCCCGCTGAGAAGGTCGTCTATGCTGCGCGCCTGATATTGCTCCAGCGCTTTTCCCGTGAGCACCTCTGTCTGCACGGGGGCGTCTTTCAGGTAGTGCTCGGTTCCCGTACCTGTTACCACTACTTCGTTGAGCAGTAACGAGAGTTCTTTCTCATCTTTGTTTTTAAGGATACTTTGTGCCGGGGCGGATTGCATCACACCGCACAGCAGTACCGCTTCAAGCCAATACTTGTGCTTCATCGTCTACCGATTTTTTCGTTGATAAAACAAAACGGCACTTCGCTTCTGTGTGCGAAAGGTAATGGCCCGAAAGAGTAAAATAGGAATCCTATCGTATCAGTATAGGGGACATCGCTTCTAATCCTGGAAGCTCAGTGCTCAAGTTACGGAAGTTGGTAGGTATTCTGGCTCTCCTCTGCTTGTATTACCTTCCCATCGCGTTGCCGCGACAGTGGCTTTTGCGGATACAAACATCTTTTATTGAGGATTACAGCTGCAGGTACAGCTCCGGTTTTACACCGGATTCCCTTGCATCGGCAGGCGGATATGCCTTCCGATTGCCAATTCCGGGGGTAAAGATAAAGACTTTTTATATATTATTCAGCTTTTTCTTCCTGATTATTTTCTTTTTTCTTCATTTTGTCTTTCTATCGGTAGTATTCCTCTGCTTTTGCAAGTGTTTCCGGCTTGCCGATGTCGAACCAACGGCGGTCCTGAAGCGGATAACCCTGTATGCAGGCTGTTTCGCACACGGATAGATAAAAAGGAATAATGGAGAACTTCCCTTCCCATTGTCTGCTTTCCATATAGCGGAAAAGGGAAGGGGATATGACGTGAATGCCACCGAAAGCCATTTCCTTGTATTGCCTTTCTTGGAAAGAGAATCCTTCGGGCTTGGTTTCACCGGTGGATTTGTTTATCCAGCCGTGCAGGCGGTTGGCATCGTCCAGCAGCAGGTAGCGTGATGTCTGTCGTTGACTGACGAGCAGTGTAGCCTCTGCATTGCTTTCCCGATGATGCCGGTAAAGCTCTGCAAGATTGATGTCGGAAAGGATGTCGG